>JAAUYI010149596.1_pt1 | contig 20665 bp, 15 predicted proteins | sample 7278041 | NCBI WGS metagenome assembly JAAUYI01 (sample SAMN14350216, study PRJNA611818) | marine sediment metagenome | isolation source: surface marine sediment (0.6m) | place: French Polynesia: Moorea | collected 2018-08
AGGTTTTAATGTCTTATACTGACTATTGGTATTTTATCATTTAAAGGCACAGCCAAAGTGCTACCTCGTCCTACATCTCCTGCCTTAAGGCACTTGAGTTTTGGACTTCGATTAGTTTCTATAAGATCCCCGACTTTTGATATTAAGATCCCCGACTTTTGGGAAAAGTCGGGGATCTGAGTCTTTCCATTTTTACAAATCAAATAGGATTGCTAGGAAGATATAGCACTACGGTTAAAGGTTAGGACAAATTGAGAATCCAGAATGAAGACATAGCAAGCTTTTCCCTTCTGCCCTCTGCCTACTGCCTCCAGCAAAGCTGCTATACTTTCTCAGTTTTCTCATAAAACTCTTAGCTTTACTTAAGTTACCCATCACTAGTCCCTCAGAGTTATCCCCGATATTAGTAATCAAGCAAAAGGACACAAACAAATTCACTCCGAGGTAACATCCCATGAAACTCAACCCATTAGCAACTTCCACCATTGCATCTATTCTATTATTTGGCGGTTTGGGACAATTAGCAATCAACGCACAACCAGCCCAAGCAATTAAAGCCACACAAGCCACCACAGTTGCAGCTAAACCCACATCATTAATTGCATCCGGTAACTTTGTCAAAGCCGAAAAAGCCACCACAGGTAAAGCCAAGATTGTCAACATCAACGGTAAACGCTATCTCAAATTCAATCAAGCCTTTATTACAGGTAATGGTCCCGATGTCAAGGTTATTTTACATAAAAACACCAGTGTCCCTGCAAATATCAAAGAAGGAAACTACATAACACTGGCAGAAATCAAAAAATTCAAGGGAGAACAGATGTATATGATTCCTGATAGTGTAAACCTAGATAATTATAAATCTGTAGGCATCTGGTGTGAAGAATTTAATGCAACTTTTGGTTACGCTAGCTTACAAAATGCCTAGAAATAGTATGCTTTTCTTTAGTTATTGGTCATTAGTTATTCACAACTAATAACCAATAACAAATAACAATTAACTAATACTCAACAATTCCACATCAAAAATCAGGGTAGCATTGGGGGGAATCACCCCACCAGCACCACGGGAACCATAACCCAAATCAGGGGGGATGATGAGCTTACGGCGTTCTCCTACCTTCATAGTTCCCACACCTTCATCCCAACCTTTAATTACTTGTCCAACACCGATTTTAAAGCTAAAAGGACTGTTGCGATCGCGGGAACTATCAAACTTGGTTCCGTCTTCTAGGGTTCCAGTATAGTGAACTGTAACTGTTTTTCCGGTTTCGGGAGTAGCACCGTCACCTTCTTTAATAACTTCGTACTTTAATCCAGAGGCGGTGGTAATGGTATCAGACATTTGATTTTTTGCAATTAGGGTATTTTTGTCAGTTTCAATGGTGGGGCTTGTTGTGTCAGTAGTCAACTGTGATGCAATAGCGGTATTTTGTGGTGTACCACCGATTTGTGCTACTACCAACACAACCACGCATAGAAGCATCAAGCCCAAGCTAAGTAAAATCGCTTTCAAAATTATTCCTTCCTACTGAGGTGGTTCGACAACTAGATTATCAGTAGGACAGACTTAGTTCACATCAGAAATGCTTATTTACCGCCAAAGCTTATTTTCTAAATCTCTCACTTGACGTTCTAGTCGGTCAATTCTTCCCCGTAACTCATCCACTTCATTTTGACGAGCTACCCCTAAATCTTGCATCATATTTCGCATTTGTCTTTGCATTTGGGCTTCCCAAGTACCCTGCTCGGACTTTAATTGCTCTACCATATCATCCATAACCGCCTTGGCTTGCTCGGGATCGAGTTTGCCATCCTTGACTAGTTGTTCGCTGGCTTCCTTGAGTTTGTCAGCTACCAAAGATGTTGTGCCAATACCGAGCATTACCAATTGTTGCATCCAGTTATTGTTATCCATACTCCCTTCCTGTAATGTTTTTCAAATAGCCAACTCCTGTTTTTAAGTGTAGCTAATCAAGCTATGCTAAGGAATTGTTCTAGTTTATAACTAACTATATTGTGGCAAAACCAGATGGGGAATGAAAATACATGGTTGTTGAGTTACTGAAGTTTAAAGTACCCTCGGAACACCGGGACTTATTTATTCAGCAGGATGCACAAGTGTGGACAACAGCATTATCGACTTATCCTGGGTTTTTTAGGAAACAGGTGTGGCTCAATCCCACAGAACCCACAGAAGTAACCATCGTCATTCATTGGATAACTAGGGAAGAATGGAAAGCGATTCCCCAAATTGAGTTAGATGCGATCGATCAACGGTTCGATCGAGCTTTTCCATACTCCCATGAGATGATTGAGTCATCTGAATATACAGTTATGGGCGAATGATAATGGCTGATACTGCCGCCATAGCAACGCCAAAGGTGAGGGCTAACAACCAAAAAAATTGGCGTTGCTGGGTTTTACGGAGGATAGTAATTTCTGCCTGATACTGTTGGCGTAATGCTTGTAGTCCTTGCTTACCACCCACCTCATTTACCGCTGACTCCACTTGCTGCAACATCTGCTCTATTTGCTCGCGCATTTGGGTAATTTTCTCGGTCATTTCCCCAATTTCCGATTCCCTAGCCTCAATTTGCGATGCTTTTTCCCCTACAGTACGTTGAACTTCTAAGACGGAGTTTTCGATTTGCTGGGCTTGTTGGAGAACATCCCGAGCAGAATTAATCCCTGTGGTGATGGTGTTTCCCAACTCCTCCAGTTGTCTAGCAATCTCTTCATCTGTATATTTCAACACGCCTTCATCTCCCTATTTTGCGTATACATAAAATTTGCTAAACGGTCGTTAAAGGCTTCGCAAAGTAAAGCAACTAGAGGTTTGGGCTGTTGGGATGGATGAATAATATCTTGCCAAAAAGGTAGATTGTATTTGTAGTTACCATCCACTAAATATGCCCTGACCCGTGCTGCTTCATAAGGAAGTCCTTTGCGTTCTAAATCTTTAGCAATACCTTTAAGTAGACGTTCATATTCTGGCACATCGGTATCCTTTAAGGGAGAGGCGGCTTCTACCGCTTGCCAAGAGCGGTGCATTGCCCGGAGAATCAAACAACGCAAAGAAATATTCTCAGCTTGCTGTAGTTCCCTATTTAACAGCTCTGGAGGATGTTGGGTAAGTAGGGCGATCGCTTTTTGTTCCCACTGATACAGTTCCCCATCTTTCACCCCGGCAAATTGTAATGCCAAATAAGTATCCCAGTATAAACAGCCACTCTTACACCGTTTGAGTAATCGCTGCTGCACGTCATCGGTAATTTGGTTGAGATCCATATCACTGGCAACTTCCGTCATCCACTGGATCGCGGTTTGACTATCAACGCGATCGCAATTGTTAAAATAATCACCCCCAAATGCATTTAGCCGGTTGATTTCCGCAGTAGTTGCCACCACCAACAACCGAGTCCGAGCGCGGGTAAGTAAGGTATACCATTGAAAACTTTCTGCTAATGAGGGGGTAGCAGTTCCTTCAAATAAACAAAAAGCCACACAACCCTCAAATTCTCTCCCTTTGGCTTGTTCTGGATTTAAAATCAATAAATTTTCTGAGGATTTCAGGGGTTTAGTGGAAAATACCTTCACAGCATTAGCTAAATCGTGGAGTAAATGACGGCGATTTTCCTCCTTTTTGGTTTCCCCTGCCAATGCCTGCAAAAATTGCAAAGCTTCTGCTTTTGAGGCACATTCCAATAACCTTACCGGTTCCCCAGTTTCAAAGGCATCCTCTGGTTTGGCAGGGTCTGGTAATTTCTTCGCCCCCACAGTAGAGCTAATCTTTTGTCCAATTTCACAAAATTGATTGGCAAATTCTAATATTTGTCGAGAGTTTCTGTAATTACGTTTCAGCTCAATTTTATTTCTAATTTTTAATTGATTCCAAGTAAAATCAGTCGGATTAATGCGTTGATTTAAATCTCCTAATAACCATAGATATGTTTGATGTCCCTGCCCTATCCAAGATTTACAAACTGCAATAATTGCCTGTAATTCACTTAACAGCAAATCTTGAGCTTCATCCACAATTAGGATAGAACATTCAGTATTAGTAATTGGTTTGTGGATTTTTGTTTGTAATAATTTAGCCGCATCTAAACGACTGACCCGACAGGCTAAAGCATTATACCAATGTTTCTTATTAATATTTAATAAACGATTTATGCGTTTAGCATTAGCTTGAAACATGACATTTTTACCTTGCTTATGATTCTGCTCTTGCAGCACAAAAGCTTGGTAAAGCAACACGTCACTATGATTAATATCTGTTTGCTTAGTATATTTAATCGCTTTTTTTAAAGCTTCTAATTCCTGTTGGGGAGAAGCCAATTTATCGTTAAATTCTGGATGAATTTTACCCAGCCATTGAGGAAAAGTCCCCAACCAAAAATGCTGCCGTTCTAGGGATTGTTTCACTTCCGCATATTCAGCAATATCCCTACGCAATGCTTCCGGGACAATTAGCATCGTATTCCACCCATAAGCACGGTGGATTTCACTCGCAAATAAACTTGCACACACAGTTTTCCCAGTCCCCGGAGCACTTTGGAAAACTATGCAACCCCGATCCTCAAATGTATCGGTAGTAATATGGGGGTATGTGAGTAATTTTGTCAGTGGTTCGTCCAGTATGGTTCTTTGGTAATCCGTGAGCTGAGGAGAATGGCGGTAACTACCATACACAAATTTATACCAATCAGCATCCTTTTGGTGATTCCACTGATAAGCAGGATTTTCTGCTAGTGCTGTACCTTGGGGATGAAGCAGCTCTGACAATATGTCAGGAGTAACGGGATTCAGATAATTACATACATCAAACACTTCATCATAAATACCCCCCCGTCTACCAGCTTTGATCACTAAAATATTGTCACCTTCTTTTTGCCAAATGACACGCCAGTCACCCCATCGAGTACGCAATAGCTTTCTGTATCCTCTCAGGGGTTTGGTATGTTTTTCATCCCCTTGACTCAAACGATGTAAAATTTTGTAAATTTCTGACAAAGCAGAGGGTGAAAGTTTTTGAATTTCGCGGAAAGCAGCGCGAATAATTTTGATATTTCTGGGTGACATGACACTAATGCCTCCTCCAAGTATTTTTTGTTCATTACAGATTTATGATTCCCTCTGAAGGAACAAAAATTAAGTCTAATTTCAAACTATATTACTATGTATTTATGCATATAAGTGTACTGTTGTCTTAAATACGTCCCTGACCAAAAAATAAACACAGATGTCAGCTTGTAAACCCATACTAATACCAAGTTGCGTTCTATCGTAGCAGTTAGAGTTAATCAGATTGCTGACTTCGTCGCTTCAGACTGTTTACTATAGCATTTTTCATTTGGATGAAATACAGTTATAACCTCAACCGGGCTAAAGATTTCCCTCTCCTTAACAAGGAGAGGGGAAGGGGTGAGGTAAAAATTTTGTACTTTACTCAACTGAAAAATGCTATATAGTGCTACGCGCAAGTCACCCATTCAATTTTAGTGCTTGAAAAAATTCTCTCTTTCTTCATTCCCTACACCCCTAGCACTAGTAATATCAAGGTTTTACGCTTATCGAGCGTGCAATTCGTTTCAGAACTCTCTTGCAGAGGAGCTTTTCTAACGCGCTGCCCTACCTTACGGAAAGCCACTATGGGTCTACGGGCTTATTTTTTCAAAGGGTAACAGTTTATGCTCAAGTGTTGCTTAGGTTGGTATTTTGGGAATAATCTAAACAGTAGATATCAAGACCTTGTTAGTCAATTAATTTATCCGTAAATACACTTTTTTTAGAGTGTTAACATCAACTTTTTTTACCAAATTCTCTTGTTTCAGACAGAGATAATCTATGAAAATATATAATTTATCAACATTTAATCTACCCCTACTCTATTTCAAGATTAATCAGTTATGTTTTTGGGCGATCGCAGGGTTATTCCTGATAGATTTTGGTAGCGCTCAAGCAGTATCATCTAGAAGGAAGCAATTAAATTGCCAGGAGAATGCATCTCTAAATTGCGTATCTTTGGCTACGAATAAAGTACTGAATTCAGGGCAGCTCGAACATATTCCTGCATCTGGGTCAAGTTTAAATCTCAAAGTTGGTCAGAGCGATAGGTTTGTTGCTCAAATTCCCCAAACATCAGCAACTAATATTAATACTCCACCACCACAGGATATTATTTCCCCTAAGTCCCCTACTCCGGGAACTCAGTTCAATACCCCCTTACTTCCTCCCCCTGAACAACTACTCGATCAATCTCCAGAAAATAATCCAGATATTTCTCCCACTCTTGAGGGGGTTCCGGGGAAAATTACCGTGGAGCGTTTTCAGGTAGAGGGTAGTACTGTTTTCAGTGACGAAAAATTGGCTGAGGTACTCGAACCATTTACCAAACGTCCTCTATCCTTTGCGGAATTGATTCAAGTGCGTTCGGCGATTACACAACTTTATATTGATAATGGTTATGCCACCTCTGGGGCTTTAATTCCCCCACAAACTATGAATGATGGGGTAGTCAAGATTCAGGTAGTGGAAGGGGGATTAGAAAGTATTAATGTTACTGGGCTGAAAAGACTCAACTCCAGCTATATTCGGAGGCGTATCGCTAGAGCCACCAAAAAACCAGTAAATGTCCCCCGTTTATTGGACTCTTTAAGGTTATTACAATTAGATCCCCTAGTTCAAAACTTATCTGCCGAACTTGCAGCAGGTTCCCGTCCAGGAAGAAATATCCTGGATGTTAAAGTAACTGAGAGCGATACCTTGGGAACTACATTTAACTTCGATAATGGTCGTTCCCCTAGTGTGGGTAGTTTCCGCCGTCGTGCCCAACTTAATCAAGGTAATTTATTAGGATGGGGAGATAAACTATCCATTGGTTATACAAATACCGATGGTAGTAATGCCTTTGACATAAACTATGCTATCCCCGTAAATGCAGGGAATGGTACTCTTAGCTTGGCTTATAATAATACATCTAGCAATGTAATTGAAGATCCATTTAACGAGCTGGATATTATTTCCAAATCCCGTTACTACGAGCTGACATTCCGTCAGCCGTTATTGCAAACACCCTCAAAGGAATTTACCTTAGGACTTACCGCATCCCGTACTGAAAGTGAAACTTCCCTGTTAGATACACCCTTTCCCTTGTCTGCTGGTGCTGACGAGGAAGGGCGTACCCGGATTTCCTCCCTGAAATTCTTCCAAGAGTGGACACAACGGGATAAAAGTCATGTGTTTGCGGTGCGATCGCAGTTTAATATAGGTATTGGTGCTTTGAATGCATCTATTAATAATGATGCTCCCGATAGCCGCTTTTTTAGTTGGCGGGGTCAAGGACAATGGATACGCTTGTTAGCTCCCGATACTATTTTGGTGGTGCGGGGTGATGTTCAATTAGCAGATAACTCTCTTGTCCCCACAGAGCAATTTAGTTTGGGTGGCTTGGGTAGTGTGCGCGGCTATCGTCAAGATTTCTTGTTGACTGATAATGGAGCTTTGTTGTCTACTGAATTACGTCTACCAATTCTGAAAAAATCCCAAACTCTGTTGCAAGTTGTACCTTTTGTTGATGTGGGTACGACTTGGAATAGTGGCGGTACAACACCAAAAAACAACACCTTGGCATCCGTTGGTTTGGGTTTACAACTAGTGCAGAAAAATTTATTCACCATCCGTGTGGACTGGGGGATTCCTTTGATAGGAGTGGATTCAGATAAGGGAACACTGCAAGAAAATGGTATTTATTTCTCTATTACCAGTCAACCATTTTAACTACTCCCTTCCCGCCAGAAGAATACCGATTTAATGAACCACAAAGACGCTAAGAACGCAAAGGAAGAAGAAAAAGAAGATAGGTAATCTTACACCGGGAAGGGAGTAATTTGGCGGAATTCCCCATCCGCCTGTGCGGTGGGGATGGATAGCCGGGACAAATCAGGGATGAAACTGTTGCCTGTTGCCTGTTGCCTGTTCCCTACTCTCACCCAAAGACGAAAAATCAAGGTCTTGAGCCTGCAGAGGCAGGCTACCCTGCGGGAAGCCGCTCCGCGTCTAATGCTCGTGTAGCCTCCGGGCTTTAGCCTGTGGGATTTTGGGGTTTGAAAACACGCCCTAGCGCGTAGCACTATAAAGCTTGTTCTGCGGCCAATGCTGCTCTTACACTACAGGTTTGCTGATTCCACACATAAGCGCCAATTCCTACTATTAGGTTGGCAATACTAGCTGCAATGAAAATACCTTGAACTTCAAATAATCTCCCTCCCAGATATGCCAGGGGAATATAGAGGACAAACGTCCTTACGACTGTCATCACAACAGAGGGAATGGGTTTACCAAGGGCATTGAATGCAGCATTAGAGACTAAAATTACCCCAGTAGCACCGTAACTGATAGGAACTATCCACAGGTAAAGAGTGGCAATGGAAACTACGTTGACATCAGTATTAAATTGAGCTACCAACAACGAAGCCGTTGGTACTAAAATCAATGCTACCGCCACACCCCAACATAAGCTGAACAGAAAACTCAATCTTAAAGCTTTACCTACCCGTGCATACTGTTTCGCTCCCCAATTTTGTCCTACAAAGGGGGCAATACTGACAGAAAGAGCTGTCAAGGTAATCAAGAAAAATGATTCTATCCGGGAAGCTATGCCAAAAGCAGCGACACTCTCAGCACCAAAGCTTGCTAATAGACTAGTAATTATACCGATGGAAATGGGATTAATCATACTAGTGCCAGCCGCAGGTAATCCCACATAGAGAATATCTTTCCAACACCACAAGGTTTCTTGGAAGCTGGGTAGCTTTAGATAAAGCATCCGTTCTTGGAAATGTAGCACTAGCAAAGATGCAACTAAGGTAGTGGCGCGGGAAATTAAAGTTGCCCAAGCAGCCCCTTGGATCCCTAATTGAGGAAATCCTGCCCATCCCAAAATTAATAAAGGATCTAAAACAATATTAATGCCAGCAGCAATGGTCATAATTAGGCTAGGGGTGGTGGTATTGCCAGCAGAGCGAATGGCACTATTACCAACCATAGGTACTACTAGGAAAATCATCCCAAAGTACCAAATCTGCATATAGTCCCGCACTAGGGGTAGTATGTCTGCATCGGCTCCTAAGGCTGTAAATAGGGGATCGATGGTGAATAAACCCAAGGTGACGAATATACCTACCGCCAATACAGAGAGAGTCAGACTATTGGTGGTAAACCGTTGGACGCGAGTGCGATCGCCTTCTCCAATGGCACGGGCTATAATGGATGATGCTCCCACTCCCAACCCCATAGCTAAACTTCCCAGAGTCATTACCACAGGGAAAGTAAAGCTCATGGCTGCTAAGTGTTTTGCTCCTAATTGCCCCACAAAGTAAGTGTCAGCTACGTTAAAGGCAACCAGTGCAAAGATTCCCCCCATCATTGGCAATGTCAGTTTTACCAGCTGGCTACCAACATTACCTTCGGTTAGTTGCTGTCTCATAAAGATACATTATATATAGCTCCTTAACAAAACTTAACTGTTTTTATGTCTTTTGGGAAGAATTTTTGGTATTACTGATTTCAAGTCTGATGGGGAGTAGCGTAACTAAGATGAGCGAGGGCGTGTGGGGAGGTACAAATCGTATAGGTGTAGTATAGGTGTAGGTTGGGTTGAGGAACGAAACCCAACACCCGAAGAACTTGGTATTGTTGGGTTTCACTCCGTTCCACCCAACCTACATTGATTTTTTCTTTCCAGTGTTGCTGATTTCAAGTCTGATGGGGAGTGGCGTAATTAAGATGAGTGAGGGTGTGTGGGGGGTGAGCGAAAAAAGGTGTGGGGAGTGTGGGAAGGCGTAGGTTGGGTTGAGGAACGAAACCCAACACCCGAAGAAGTTGGTATTGTTGGGTTTCACTCCGTTCCACCCAACCTACATTTATTTTTTCTTTCCAGATTGACACAAAAGGGTTAAGACGAGCGAGGGCGTATGGGGAGATATAAATCGTATAGAAACAAATGAAGTATTTCTAGAGGTGACATTGGGGGGCTATGAATCATGAATTCGTCATAACCTGGATGTATGTGAAATCGTTTTCCTTTATCTTGATTATTATGTTCGGGTAAATTTAAGTCAAAACGTAGAAATTTTATAGGGTTATCGTCTACAAATCTGATTTCAAAAGTAAATCCCATGACTTCCGCTGACTTATCTTTCTGATTTACCAGAATTGCAAAATCAAACCAGCATCCATCTGTTCGTTCAAAGTGGGGGGTTTCTCTAACGCGTTTAAAATTTCTTTGTCCTCCGGTAATTTCAATAATTTCCTTGGATTGAGGGGTCATTTTTAAAAGACTATGTATTTCGTGAATTTTAGTATTCAAAAAACCCTCATTATATGCAGAAGTCAAACATTTAAATATCTCGGCACGTAAAGACTTCGCACTTTTCACAGCTAGTGGTGTAGAATGTAAAGTTCGCTGTTGAATTTGTTCGCAGAAATTCTCCCAATTAATTTTACCGTCCAATTAAATCCTCCCGACCAAGAAGCACCAACCATTCACCATATTCAGGATCAGAAGGAAGCTGTTGTGACTCTGCTAATTCTATTACTTTAGTATTGGAATAGCCTGACCATTCTTGAAGTGCTAATAATCTTGTTTTACACTCCTCCTCTGTTAATAACTCCATACCTTGTGCAAATTTATATACCCTTGAGCCTATCCAACTAACAATATTGGGAGCATTTGTAAACATATTTTTCACAGTTTCCTGTGACATGACTAATACAACTCCAAATTTTTTAAATAATCTACTTCGCATTTGGTCAAATTCGCGCCAGTTATGATTATTCCAATTTTCAAACTTATAAATAATTAAATAATTTTCGGCAGATTTTTTAATATTGTCTACAATAATATTGACTGGAACATTAGCAGAAATTATCCCTACTTCAGATTCTGTAAAAATAGAAAGTGTTTCTTCAAGTTCTTCTACGACTTCATAATTATCTGAATTTGGCGTGACAAGTACTGACCAAATATTACCATGAGGTTGCGAACCTACACGCTGAAGAAATTCATCAATAGAAATTGATTTAATATTCATATCTTGTTTAAGCATATATCCCCTCGATTATTGGTACAATAGCAGGATGAACTACATAGCGTTGTTTGGGATATTCATATTCAAGAATACGTCTAGTAATTAATAATTTGATATCTTCTTCCGTTCGGGGAATAAATTTTTCTTTGTTCATAATTGTTTGTAGAATTTTCAACTCATCATTTGAGACACCAAGCATTTGCGCTTTAGCAAATGTCAAAATAGCCTTCTTAGTATATTGTTCTGTTATTTGATCTTCTCCTGATATATACGTTTCCTCAATAGCTGATTGTGTTAAATTAATTAAATCTCTTAAAACTCCACCAGAAAATTTCACTAATAAATCAATTGCTGGTTGTTCGATAAAATTATCTGGCGAGCGAACTTTTAAAATTTGAACAAAAAAATTATAGGCTTCGGGGTCGTTTTCTACATCAAAACAAGGTTGATGATAAAAATAATCTAGATAATTTTCAATAGAAGCTCGATTATTTAAATATAAAGATATTAATGGCCCCACTATAACAAGACCAATATTTGAATTTGTGATAGCTTTTGCATCTGAAGCAATAATTTCTGAAAATGCCATAGTACTTTCTAATCTATCTAATCCATCAAACAATAAAACAATTTTTTTATCATTCTTCTCAGCTATATGTATAGCTAAATCACGAACTGCTTCAATTAAATTACCTTTAATACCATAATTATTTTTTTCTGGAATAATTCCTTCCCGTTTAATTGTGTTAATGCTTTTACTTGCAACGCCAATTGCATCAACCAGATTAATTTCTTCGGAATATCCATATGCAATATTATCAATTTTTTTTACCAATTTTTGAATACTTTTATCACTGCTAGCTTCTATTAATTTGGATAATTTTAAACCTGCGATCGCAGTCAAAACTCCTGACTTAATTTTAGAGATATCAGTATATAAACTCACATCAATATAAATAGGATAAATATCGCCTATTTGTTTCAAATTTTCACAAGCCATTAATAATTGAGTTGTTTTACCCGAACCAATTCCACCTATTAATAAATGAGAAGAAGCCGGACGTAAAGCAACACGGGCAGATAATTTTTCTGCTAATAATTGACCAGGGGCACGTACATAATAACCGCTTTCTATTGCTTCCTGGGGGTTTGCTGCACCTTCAAAAGCAGCCATTCTTTCTCTAAATATTTGTAGACGATTAGACATAATATTAAATGCAGGGAATATTTGCAAAGAGCTTCATTATCTGTAATCATAATGCATTTACATCAACTTTGAAGGCTAGATTTTAGGCGTTGCTGAATCAGAGTATGAATTTACATTTTCGATCAGATTAAACAACGATTCTTTGCGCCTTTGCGTCTTTGCGTGAGCTAATTCATACTTCATATGATGTCCGGCAAATTACCCATAATATGTCCGCAGCGAGTGGAACGAAGTGAAACGACGCAATCCCAAAGTCTTTGAGATTGCTTCCCTTTGGTCGCAATGACGGTTATTTAAACGAACATCATATCAATTATGCAACGCCAGATTTTACTACCCTGAAAAAATGTCATGTTTATGTTTGCATTTAGCTATATCTACTCTTGCACCATTTCCAAGAGTTGCTCCTCGTTCAACAAAGTAATCCCCAATGTTTGCGCTTTCGTTAATTTAGAACCCGCATCTGCACCCACCACTACATAATCAGTTTTCTTACTCACAGAATCAGTAACTTTACCACCTGCTTTTTGGATTAATTCCTTAGCTTCATTCCGCTTGAGTGTGGGCAAAGTTCCTGTAACCACAAAGGTTTTCCCGGCGAATTTTTGATTAGTATCGCTGACGGTTTCTGTTTCTGGGGAGGTAGCAAATTGTAACCCAGCACCTTGCAAGCGAGTAATTAATGTTTGATTGGCACTACTTTGAAACCACTGATATACTGATTCGGCAATTTCCGTACCAATACCATAAATAGCAACAATATCTGTCACTTTAGCATTTGCCAACTGTTCCACAGTGATAAACTTTTTCGTCAACGTCTGGGCAGTGACATTCCCAACATGACGAATACCCAAACCATATAATACCCGTGACCAAGGTTGTTGTTTAGAATTAGCGATCGCATCTACCAATTTTACCGCTAATTTTTCCCCCATTCTTTCTAAACCACACAATTGTTCTACTGTCAAGTCATATAAGTCAGCGACAGAATTAACCAAACCTTTATCCACCAACTGCTGTACAACCTTCTCTCCAATACCGCGAATATCTAGGGCATCCCGGCTTACCCAATGTTCTATGGCTCCTTTGAGGATGGCAGGGCAGGAGGTATTGACACAGCGAGTTACTGCCTCATCCACTGGTTTGACTACAGGTTGACCACATACAGGACAGTGGGTGGGCATAACAAAAGGTTTTGCATCAGGGGGACGGAGTTCTACCAATACCCGCACCACCTCCGGGATAATTTCCCCGGCTTTGCGAACAATTACTGTGTCACCAATGCGGATGTCTAATTGGGCAATGCGATCGCTATTATGTAATGTAGCACGAGACACTGTTGTCCCTGCTAATTGTACGGGGCGCATTTCCGCTAAAGGTGTAATCGCGCCCGTTCGTCCCACATTCACAGTAATATTTTCTACCCTAGTGGGTGCTTCTTCTGCGGCGTATTTCAGGGCTACAGCCCACCGGGGAAATTTCTGGGTAAAGCCTAGTTGGGTTTGGAGTAATGACGAATTGAGTTTGACTACCACCCCATCAGTCATATAGGGCAAATTCAGCCGTTCAGTATCCCAATACTGATAATATTCGGCGACTTCTTGTAGAGATGAACACAGACGCTTGTTAGGATTAACCTTTAAACCTATTTTTTGCAAGAATTCCAAAGAATGCCACTGGCTATTAACAATACTTGCATCCATACCGGGAATATGTAGGGTATAAGCAAAAAAATCCAGCTTGCGTTGATCGACAACTTTGGGGTTTAATTGTCTTAAAGTACCCGCCGCAGCGTTGCGGGGATTTGCAAATAAACTCTCCCCGGCTGTTTGTCGTTCTCCATTAATTTGCTCAAACACATCCAAGGGTAAAAATGCCTCACCCCGCACTTCTACCCGTTCTAAATTTTCTAACCCCTCTAAGTTCAGCCGCAAGGGGATAGAACGAATGGTGCGTACATTTTGGGTAATATCTTCACCCATCACCCCATCACCCCTAGTCACCCCCCTAACTAAGATGCCATTTTCATAAGTCAACGCCAGAGCCGAACCATCAATTTTCAACTCGCAGACATATTCCACTTCAGTAATATCTGGTGCTTGTCGCCGCCAACGCTGTTCCCATGTCTTTAACTCATCTACATTAAAGGCATTCTCTAAACTATATAGGGGAACATGATGACGTACAGAATTGAAATGAGTGGCTGGCTTCTCCCCTACCCGTTGAGTTGGACTATCCGCTGTTATCAATTGGGGATACTGGAGTTCTAAATCTTGTAACTCCCGATAGAGGCGATCATAAACCGCATCCTCCATAATTGGATTGTCTAGGACATAGTAAGCATAACTAGCCTGTTGCAATAATTGTCGCAGTTCCGTAATTCGCTTTGTCACTTCCGGCTCAATTGATGTCATAGCATTCCCCATACTATACTTTTTTACCAAAATTTCTAATTTTCCACATAACTTGCTCATACTCACCAACAATGAGCAAGTTTAGTAAATAATTTGGCTATTTAATCTAGCTCTATCAACGGTTAATGGGAGAACCTTACATATTTAACCACAAGCATTTTGCTGATAAGTAAATATAACTTTCCCTATCATATTTTTCCCATTATCAAGATACATGCGATCGCTCTTTATTTTCTTCTCCCTTCAATCCTAATGACATGACATCAGCTTTCTGTAAAATTTCTATAGACTCTTCACACCATCTAATCCATTCCTGCTCACAAATAATCCCCCGGCGCAAAGTCATATATTTACATAGTTCATCTAGGGATAATTTCTGTGGAGCATGAGCAAATTGTTCAGCGATACCTTCGTAGATTGCCAATTTTTTCATATGCTGACGACGATGCATCTCTAGCTGCTGTATGAGAACAGTTCCAGGTACTAAATGTCCAGAAAATATTTTCACCAAGATATCTTCTTTTATAGCTCCCAATTCGCATTCTTGGTCAATCCACTCAGTTAAATATTGCTTTCCTAGCTCAGTTAAGTGGTAAACCTTTTTATCCAATGCTTTTCCCCGGGGAATGACTTCCACACTCACCCAGCCTTCCTTTTCTAGCTTTTTTAACTCGCGATATATCTGCTGGTGAGTTGCTTGCCAAAAATAACCCACACTACTTTCAAATTCTTTGGTCATTTCATAACCACTATAGGCTTTGTGAGCTAACAGACTCATCACAGCTTGTGCTAACGCCATAACCCCAACCTCTTGACATTCACAATACATCTAATATATTTTATTAAATAAGTTTTATGCAACTAGTTGCATAAAACTTTCTCTATCTACTAAATCAAAGTTTCATTGTGTTGGCTGCTTAGTTATGTAGTAGGGCATGGGAATAATGGAAGAGGAACTGACAGGAAGACAACAAGTGCCGTTAAATACATTCAAGAAAGCAATACCCCTTCCTCAACAGATGCGATTGTGGGTATTAGTCTCAGGGACTGCCATAGTGATAGTATCAGTTTTTACTACTGGGGTATGGCGTTTGCCCAATCAAAAATCAGAAATTCAAACAGCTGCTGCTACAAATATTTTGCCTGTAAAAACTGAGAAATTAACAGCAGTGGAGTCCTATTCTGTTTTGCAAGCATATACGGGAGAAGTGGCAGCAGTCCGTTCCAGTGAGTTAGGTTTTGAGCGATCGGGTAGGGTAATATGGTTGAAAGTCGATCGCGGATCTCCTGTCACTACTGGTAATCCAATTGCTAAACTTGATACCAGTAATCTGGTAGCACAACGACAACAATTACTAGGGAAGAAAGCCCAAGCGATCGCAGTATTGGATGAGCTGAAAGCAGGGCCTAGACGAGAAAGAGTAGCAGTTGCCCTTGCCCAAGTTCAAGACTTAGAGCAACAACTGAAGTTAGAAGAAATTAAACAAGAAAGAAGAAAAAATTTATACACAGAAGGAGCGATTTCTCGGGAGCAGTATGACGAAGTAGCATTTAATGCCAATGCTCTGTCAAGGCGTTTAGCTGCTGCCCGTAGTAATTTACAAGAATTACGAGCAGGAACCCGTAAAGAGCAGATAGCTGCCCAAAAAGCCGTAGTTAAGCAACTGGATGCTCAAATTAGCGATGTAGAGATTACCATTGCTAAAAGTACTATTAAAGCTCCCTTTTCCGGAATCATTTCCAAACGTCAAGTAGATGAGGGAACCGTTGTCAATCCAGGTCAATCGGTGGTGCGCCTAGTAGAAAATACCCAACCAGAAGTGGAAATTGGCATTCCCTTGCAGTTAATTGACAAAATTACACCTGGTAGTCGCAAACAGATAACAATTGAAGGAAAGAGTTATCCAGCTAGAGTTACATCAATTTTGCCAGAGGTGAACCCAACTACTAGGACTCGCACCGTCATACTCAATTTGGAAACATCACAACCACAATCTGTAGCACCAGGACAAATTGCTAGGTTGCAATTGTCACAAAAATTACCTACCAATGGTTACTGGTTGCCCATCAATGCCTTAGTTCGTGGTGAAAGGGGTTTGTGGTCTAGTTATGTGTTAACTGAAACAGAGAAACAGAAATCCCCAACCAAAGCTTATTTAGTGGAAAAAAGAGACGTAGAAATTTTACACACAGACAGCGATCGGGTTCTGGTACGTGGAGCTATTAAATCTGGCGACAGAGTTATTACTGAGGGTACCCAAAGAATTGTTACTGGTCAGTTAGTGCGTCCCGTAGCTGATTTGGATATTTAGATCCCCGACTTCTTCTAGAAGTCGGGGATCTGTTAATCTTCAGAACCGCAATAATTTAATAATTTAGTTCGAGTAAAAGTATATTTACTGAGGGATAAATAATCATGTCTAAACTTTTATACAAAAATTTTCGATTATTGATCCTGACAATTTTTTTAATTATTGTTTGGGGACTTACATCCTATTTGAGTTTACCGCGACTAGAAGATCCGGAATTAGTTTCCCGTGTCGCCTTAGTCAATACATTCTATCCTGGAGCCACTGCTGAAAGGGTAGAAGCACTAGTTACAGAAAAAATAGAAAGCAAAATAGCCGAAGTAGAGGAAATCAAAACCTACGAATCAACTTCCAGAGCAGGAGCATCCACTATCTCTATTGAGTTACTCGAACGGGTGAAAAGTACGGAAGTAGATGGGATATGGTCGAGAATACGCGATCGCTTGCGGGAAGTCAAGCCAGAACTACCCCAAGGAACAACTGAACCAGATTTGGAAAAAGTTCAGATCAGAGCTTACGCTTTAATAGCAGCCTTGACTTGGGAACAGGATGATTCTCCCAATTATGCTATTCTCCAGCGCAAAGCGAAGTTACTGCAAGATGAACTGAGAGCTATCAGTGGTACGGAAAAAGTAGAGATTTTTGGCGCTCCCAATGAGGAAGTTAGGGTTACTGTAAATGCTCCTGATTTGGCAGCATTAGGGTTGACGGCAGCGGATGTATCGCAGCAAATTCAACAGAGTGATTCTAAGAGTTCCGCCGGACAATTACGTGGTAATAATAATGACTTGCTAATTGAGGTAAAAGGAGAATTAGATTCCCTCAAAAGATTGCATCAAATACCCATTCGCTGTAATACCTGTGGCTCTGGTGACGGTCAATTTAAGCCCTTAGGCGACTTGGCAAGGATCGAAAAAGGTATTGTAGAACCGCCCAATGAATTAGCCTTTGCTAGCGGAAACCCAGCGGTTACTGTGGCAGTATTTGTGGAATCTCAACAACGCATAGATGTATGGACAAAGCAAGCTGATCAAAAGTTGGACAAATTCCGACAGGAGTTACCCAATGGCATGAAACTGAAGGTGCTGTTGTCACAGAATCAATATGTGACAGCACGTTTGAATAACTTGATATTTAGCTTGTTGTTGGGGGCGGTATTATTATTTGCCGTGACATTATTCATGATGGGCTGGGAATTATCTCTAGCCATGCAAATAGTTTTACCACTGACGGTGTTGATAGTACTTGGTTGTATGCAGTTTTTGGGAGTTCCCCTACACCAAATGTCCGTTACAGGACTAATTGTGGCGTTGGGTATTATGATTGACAACGCCATTATTGTTACCGATGAAGTACACAACCGCCTAAAAACCGGAATCCATCCCCTACAAGCTATTCAGTCAAGTGTAAATTATTTAACAACTCCTCTAGTAGCCGCTAGTTTTACCACCATCCTTTCCTTTCTCCCTATTGTCCTATTACCGGGTAATACGGGGGAATTTGTGGGCACAATCGGCTTAAATGTAATCTTGGCAGTGGCAGCATCCTTAGTAGTAGCCTTAACCATCACTCCTGTAATTACAGTAAAGATACTGGGGTATTACCACCGTCGCCGTCAATCAAAACAATCTCGTTCTACACCAAAATGGTGGCGAGAAGGATTTTCTCACCGCCAACTGACGCAGATATATAGCCTTTCCTTAAAATGGACTTTTGCTAGACCAGTTTTAGGAATCCTATTGTGTTTAAGTATCCCCATTTCTGGGTTTATTGTTGGTGCAACCCAATTAGAATTGCAGTTTTTCCCCGCCGCAGACCGCAACCAGTTACAGATACAATTAGAATTACCATCTTCAGCTTCTCTACAACAAACCCAATCAATCGTCCAACAGATACGGGAACGTTTTATTGCCCATCCAGAAGTTACTGATGTGCATTGGTACATTGGTAGAAGTGCTCCTAACTTTTACTACAACTTGATTAACAATAAGCAAAACCAAGCTAATTATGCCAATGCTTTAGTGCAAATGAAAACCATAGCCAGTGATAATGTGGTCAAACAGTTGCAATCAGAAATGGATGCCGACTTTCCCCAAGCACAGATATTGGTAAGACAATTAGAACAAGGACCACCCATTGATGCACCTATAGAAATGCGGATTTATGGTGCTGACATTCAGCGCCTCCAAGAATTAGGAGAAAAAGCCAGAACTCTGTTAGTAAATGTAAATCATGTCACCCATACCCGTGCTAGTCTAAATGAGGTTTTGCCCCAGTTAGAACTTCACGTGGATGAAGAAAAAGCGCGTTTGGCAGGATTGGATAATAGTAAGATTGCCCAACAATTGAATACCACCCTAGAAGGCATTACTGGTGGTTCTATTTTGGAGTCTACGGAAGAATTACCCGTAAGGGTGCGTTTATCAAATGCGGATCGAGGTAATCTAAATCAAATCGCAACCTTAGATTTACAGACAGCTACTACCAATTCTCGTTCTTTAAATTCTACCCCTCTATCAGCATTGGGTGAAGTGAAATTAGCTCCAAAGCTGGCTGCAATTACTAGGTATAACGGACAACGGGTGAATACAGTTCAAGGCTTTATTACTGCTGGAAGTCTCCCAGCTACCATCCTGGCTGACTTTCAACAGCAGTTAAATAATAACTTTAAATTACCCCCTGGTTATTCCTTTGAGTTTGGGGGTGAAGATGAGAATCGTAGCGACGCTGTGGGCAATTTATTTTCCAGTATTGTCTTAATTACAACTTGTATGTTTGCAATCCTAGTTTTGTCTTTAGGCTCTTTTAGGTTAGCAAGTTTGATTGTTGTCATTGCTATCCTCTCAGCAGGTTTAGGATTGCTCTCAGTGTGGCTATTTGGCTATCCCTATGGTTTCAACCCCATTATTGGCACGGTTGGTTTGATTGGTGTGGCTGTCAATGATTCCATTACTGTTCTCTCCGCTCTCAATAATGATCCCGCAGCATCCACTGGAAATAAAAAAGCAGTACGGGAAGTAGTTATCCATTCCACCCGTCACGTGTTCACAACTACGTTGACTACGATGTTTGGCTTTTTACCCCTAATTATAGGTGGAGGCGGATTTTGGCCTCCCCTAGCAGTAGTAATTGCTGGTGGTGTTGGTGGTGCTACAATCCTATCCCTTTATTTCATCCCTTCGGTGTATATACTGTTCACTAGGAAAAAGAACAAGAAGGTAAAAGAATGTAGAATTTAGAATGAGCAAATTACGTGGGAGCAACGGGAATTTTAACCCGACGCAAAACGCACTGCTTATAGAAGCAGGGGAATTCAACCCCCCAAGGTTGGTTAAATCATTTAGCTGATGTGTTATTTGCTGGTAATTACTGGCTAAATCTGGTAATTTCTGGCAATAACTCCTACTATTCATTGAATCTCCTCAAGGGCGCACGCAATGCGCCCCTACTCCGCGCTTCCTCACTATTTTCAAGCTAACCTCTCACGGGAAAATCTCACAACCAAGGATGAAAAGGCTTTATGACTAACTTCTCAAGGGCGCACGCAATGCGCCCCTACTCCTGAACTCCGAACTCCGAACTCCGAACTCCGAACTCCGAACTCCCTATTTTCAAGCTAGTCCCCCACGGGAAAATCCCACA
>JAAUYI010240604.1_pt1 | contig 20660 bp, 19 predicted proteins | sample 7278041 | NCBI WGS metagenome assembly JAAUYI01 (sample SAMN14350216, study PRJNA611818) | marine sediment metagenome | isolation source: surface marine sediment (0.6m) | place: French Polynesia: Moorea | collected 2018-08
CTTTCCGCTTCTGTCATAGTATGAGAGCGCTTTATCTCGTAAATCGTTGCTATATCCGTATGTCATAAACTTTGAAACTATTACGCATTTATATCTTTAGTTTACTATAAACTCTCAAAGAGTACAATGGTTCAAATACCTTGCTATTTAATTTTGCAGTTCAGAATAGATTCATATGTTATTAACTTGGATTATTAATTTACCGAAGAGATTTTCTTTCTTTATTATTCACCTATACCGTTTTTTGTTTTGTTGGACACCGCCTGTTTGCAGATTCAATCCATCATGTTCCCAATATTCTTTAGAAGCAATTAAGAAATATGGCTTTATAATAGGTTGGAAATTATCAATAAAAAGGATTTTATCCTGCCATCCTTTTTCTAAAGGTGGAGATGATCCTGTACCCTAATCAGATTCAATAAACTTAAATGGATTTTGGCTTATTAACCTACTATGTAATGCTTCCACTATTGGAATATTTCCGTAATATGCTAGGGAGCTATGGTTGGTCAATAATTTTGGTTACTTTAGTTATCAAAGCTGCTTTGCTACCTTTGTCGATGAAGCAAATGCAAATGTCTCAAAAGATGCAGGCTCAAATGTCTAAAATTAAGCCAGATCTAGAGAAAATTCAAGAAAGCTTCAACCTTAGAAAGAAAAAATACGAGTCAAATCCAGAAAAGCTCCAAGAAGTTCAAAAAGAATTTCAGGAACAAATGATGGATCTCTACCGTAAACAAGGTGGTTTTAATCCACTAGGTGGCTGTTTACCAACACTTTTGCAACTTCCAATTTTAATAGCTTTATACTGGACTTTTAGTGGTCCCCCCTTTCAGCCAAGTACTTTAAATATCCCGTTGGAAGCGACTGCAAAAGCTCCAACTAAAGAATTGTCAAAATTGAAAATATTGAAGTCAAATACAGCTAACTTTATCGGTCCAGAGGGAGAAGTTAGTCGTATCAAATTAGAATCTAATATTCCGGAGAAACTTCTAGTTGGAGAAACTTATGATTTAGAAGTAAAACAAGTCCAAGGAGAAGGGAGCTTGCCTGGTCAATATGCGCATTGGTTATTGCTTCCCAAAGGGCAGAATCCAAGTACTGTAGATCCTCACAAGAAAGTTGATAACTCTTGGAGTGATGGAATTGTTGAATTGACGCAATCCTCAGAAGATCCTTTAAAAGCAAGGATAAAAGCTTTAAAAGAAACGGAAAGATTTAACTTGCAATTCTATTTAACGGAAGACCGTGGTCATCAGCGATTCTTCTTTATAGATGATTTAGGAAAAATAGGCCTATGGAATCAAAGTAGTAAGTCGGTAAATATCGATGTTTTGATTTTGGTAATTTTAATGGGAATTTCTTTTTGGCTGTCTAGCAAATTAATGATGTCTTCCAATCCCCAGCCACCCAGTTTGGACCCGTCTCAACAAGAAATTCAAAAACAAATGCAGACTCTAATGCCTCTGATGTTTTTTGGAATGATGGCTTTCCTTCCAATTCCAGCTGGAGTTTTTATTTATTTTATTGTTAGCAATGTAATTCAATTGGCTCAAACTCTCATAATGCAAAAATTTCCGCCTAAATCAAAAGATGATGAAAACAAGCAAAATGAACAAAACAACGAAAAAACAAAAACTCTAAAGGCTGCAAAATCTTAGTTGCTATTTATTCAGCACTTTTTTCGCTATAAACAATAAACAGAGCCAAGGCATATACTCAGATATTGATACTTTTGCGTTAAGATGTTTTTATAGGAAATTTATTATCTTATGAGAAAAATTGAGTTCAAGCAATTAGAGTATTTTTTGGCGGTAGCAGAAAATTTAAGTTTTACAAAAGCTGCTGAAGAAATTCACGTTGCTCAGCCGGCAATCAGTCAACAAATCAAATATCTTGAATTTGTTTTAGGTGTTCCTCTTTTTAACCGGGATAATAAAAAAGTTACTTTAACCGAAGCCGGTCATCTATTCAAAAAAAGTGCTCTTAAAGTTCTTGACTCCATTGATGATGCGGTTCAAGTTATTGAAGAATTAAGAGGGCTTGAAAGAGGAAGTGTATCGATTTCAATGTCTTCAACGGTTGCAACAATTTTAATGTCTGATGTTATTCATGAATTTCGTTCTCAATTTCCGGATATAAAAGTAAAAGTAAGTGAAGCAGTAACCTCGGAGAGTATTAGCAAACTGAACAACGGTGAACTTGATTTGGCAATCGTTACATTACCAATTGTAGAAGAGTCAAATTTAAACGTTGAACATCTTTTTGATGAAGATTTAGAAGCTATTGTTTCGAGTAAACATCCTTTGGCACAAGAAAATGTTACTTCAGTAGACTTGGTAGATTTAAACAGATATCAATGGATATTGGCAAACAATTCAAACGGCTTAAGAAGGCTGATTAACGATGCCTGTGAGCAAAAAGGGTTTTGCCCAATCCCTGCGATCGAAGTGGATAGAATTAGTTCAGTCAAAAATATTTTAATTTATTCAGGAAACGGAATTACAATACTCCCTCCCACTGCAGTGTTAAATGAGTTATCTTTAGGCCTTGTTAAACGGATACCGCTTAAAGACATACGTTTATATAGAGCAGTTGGTCTTGCAAGTCGTAGTAGAAACCTTATTACTCCTGCTGCTCTCGAAATGATGGGAGTTGTTAAACAGATTTGTTATAACTACCCAGAAAGATCCTTCATTCAGCACCCCGCAAATGAATTTAAAAGAAACGAAATTAGCAATAAAGAAGGAACCGTAAAGGTTTAGTTCTTCGGAGAGCAATCATTTTGTCAAGCTCCAAAGACATTGCAGTTCTTTTAGCCTTGCCGGAACATAAAATTGAAAAGTTTCGCGCTCTTTTGAGTTCTAAGTTGGGAGCTAGGTTGAAAATATTTGATTTTCCTATTTTGATTCTTAAACCATTGATTGAGGAAATAGAATTGGATAAAAGCTATTTAGACAAATTTGATTATTTAATCCTCACAAGTTCTTTTGGTGCTGAGGTGTTTCTTGAAAGATTTTCAGATTTACTTCCAAATTCATTAAAGCTTGTAACTGTAGGTCCATCGGTAACTAAGGTTATTGCGAAAAAGCAATTAAAAGCTCATTACCAAGCTCATGTTTACAATTCTATAAATCTGGCTAAAGAACTTAATTCTCTAGGTGTAATATCAGAAAATAATTTCTTAATAATTACTGGGGAGAAAAATAATTCTCAAACACTAATAGAAGATATACAAGCTAATGGTGGTTTTGTAGAAAAGCTTATTGTTTACGAATCAGTAATACCTAAACAGATAGATTATTGTGTTTTAAATAACTTTCTTTATTCAAGCTCTGGTTTGAAAATAATTTGTTTGAGCAGTCCCGAAGGAGTAGTGAATTTCCAACAAGTTTTAAAGAAAAGTACTTTCCACAATACTTACCATTGGGATGGTGATTCTGTGCAATTTGTCTGTTTAGGTCCAGCAACTGAACAAAAAAAACAAGAATTATTTCCAAATTTTGCTACTCATTGTCCTCAAGAATATTCATATGATGGCATGATTCAGGAGATTAGGAGCCTTGCATCTTTTGATGTATAGATTGAATTGGAAAAGGAATGCATTTCACTTCTTAAACCTGTTAATGTCTTAGATATGAATCTCAACGTTACAAAATGTTATACCTTAGATCAATCCACTCAGAGCTTGATTGAATTATATTCCTCCAGAATAACGGCTGGTTTTCCTTCGCCTGGAGATGATTATGTTGAAACAAAACTCGATCTAAATAGATATTTAATAAAAAACCCCACTGCTACGTATTTTGTAAAAGTATCCGGTGAATCGATGATTAATGCTGGCATTCATGATGGAGATATATTGATAGTCGATCGTTCCTTGGAGCCTAAAGAGGGGGATATAGTTATTGCGGAGCTTGATGGAGAACTTACCGTCAAAAGGCTAGGAAGAATAAATAAAAAACTTCACTTAATTTCAGAGAATCCGGATTATGAATCAATACCGGTGTATCAAGAAGCTAACTTGCAAATATGGGGAGTGGTGAGTTATGCAATCCACAAAACAAATTAAGTATTTTGCTATCGTAGATTGCAATAGCTTTTATGTTTCATGTGAAAGAGTTTTTAACCCTTCTTTGAAGAATGTTCCAGTTGTAATTCTTTCCAATAACGATGGTTGTATTGTATCTCGCTCTCAAGAGGTGAAGGAAATTGGAATTCCAGCTGGTATGCCTTTATTTAAATGTGAAAGGGATATCAAGGCGAGTAATACAAAAGTCTTTTCTTCTAATTACACACTTTATGCAGATATGTCCAAACGAGTGATGGATACAATTGCTCATCTCGTTCCAGAGATTGAGGTTTATTCTATCGATGAAGCATTCTTTCAAGTTATGGGTGATCATCAAGAAATCAAAGAAAAAATAAAGCAAGTTAGAGAAACCATTCTTCAATGGACTGGTATTCCGACCTCTATTGGTGTGGGGAAAACTAAAACTCTAGCTAAAGTGGCTAACCATATTGCAAAAAAGGAAAAAGGAACAAACGGAACTTATTGTTTATTTGATAATAAGCAGGCCGAATTGGTACTGAGAGATTTACCTGTTCAAGAGGTTTGGGGCGTAGGAAGAAGAATTGCAGAAAAGCTCATTAGACGAAGAATAACTACTGCTCTAGGTTTAGCGAAAAGTAATGATCGTTGGATAAAAGAGCAATTCACTGTAGTTGGTCTGAAAATAGTCAATGAACTGAGAGGGATACCTTGTTATGACCTGGAGCAAGTTCCACAACCCAGAAAGAATATTGTTTCTAGTCGTTCTTTTGGCTACCCTGTTATAGAACAAAAGGATTTGGAAGAAGCAATTGCAACTTATACTGCAAGGGCCGCTGAAAAAATGCGAAAGCAAGAATCAGTTACCCAGTATATTTATATCTATATAACTACCAACCGTTTTCAACCCAATAGTAAGCAATACTATAATTCCATTTCTGTTAAATTGCCCTCTCAAACAGATTATTCACCAACTCTAATACACTATGCTTTAAAAGGCCTGAGAACTATTTACAAGCCGGGTTTTCAATATAAAAAAGCTGGAGTTATGCTCAGTTTCCTTGTGCCAAAACCAGAAATGCAAATCAATCTTTTTGACTCATACGATACTGAAAAGCAAACAAACGTTATGAAAGTCTTTGATAGATTGAATAATAGATATGGTCACAATATTATGAAGGTAGCATCTGAGGGTTTGAAGAAAGGATGGATAATGAAATCTGACTATAAGTCTAATAAATATACAACCGATTGGAATGAGATTCCTGTGGTTTCATGAAATGAAAGTATTCTGCCTAGTGCGTAATAATCAAAAATTTAGTTTTGATATTATAAATAAATTGTTGAGTATATATTAGATTTCTCAAAATAAAATATGAGTATAAAAATCAATAAATAAACGATTTTATGAAAGCCTCGTTTCAAGAAGCGTTAAGAGAAATTAAAAACAGAGTAGATATTCTATCCGTAATATCGAAGCATATTAATGTAAAAAAAGCGGGAAGCGGCTTTGTTTCTGTTTGCCCATTTCATAATGATAAATCTCCATCGTTGCATATAAGTCCAACTAAAGGTATTTTCAAATGTTTTGCCTGTGGCGCTAGTGGTGACCTGTTTAAGTTCTTAGTTGATTATAAAAAGATATCGTTTTCAGATGCAGTCCACGAGTTAGCGGAAGAAATTGGTATTGAGATAGTCAAGCGAGATAACAAACCTGAGCTTTCTTCAGAGAATGAACTGATTTTGAAAATGAATGAGTTTACTACAGATATTTATCATAAGCTTCTCACTGAGTCTGTAGAAGGACAAGAAGCTTTGAAATACTTGAAGGAAGAGCGACGTTTGAATTGTGAGACCATCAAAGAATTTAAGCTAGGTTATAGCTCAAACTCGAAGACATTTTTACTTTCAAAGATTCAAACTGAATTCTCTCAAGCAGAAGTTAAGAATCCAGATTTTTTGATTAATAGTGGTTTATTCATTTCGGATAGACAAACTGATTTGCCAATAGACCGTTTTAGAGGCCGTTTAATGGTACCCATCTATAACTATGATGGTGGAGTTATTGCTTTTGGCGCTAGAACTTTGGATACAAATGTACAACCTAAATATCTAAATTCTCCAGAAACCCCGGTATATCATAAAAGCAGACACTTATATGGTCTACATAAAGCTAAAGATAATACAAGACAAAAAAAGAAAGTTTTATTATTGGAAGGCTACTTTGACGTCATTCAGGCTCATCAAAATGGAATCAATTATGCGGTTGGTAGTTTGGGAACAGCTCTAACAAAAGAGCAAGCGAGCTTACTTTATCAATCAACTCTCAATAAAAAAATTATTTTAGGGTTTGACAATGATGATGCGGGTCAACGTGCACTCAAGTCATCTTTGCATGTTTTTCAAGAGGGCGCTTTTAGTCAAAAAATGGACTTAAAATCTTTAACTCTTGAAAAAGTTAAAGACATCGATGAATATCTCATAAATTATGGTAGTGAAGAACTGGAAAATTTAATAGAGTCTTCACCTAGCGGTTATTCTCAGCTTCTTGAATCGATAGTAAAAAAAACTGATCTAGACAATAATTCTGAGAGATCTGATGCATTAAATGAAATTGTGGATCTGATTTTTGATATTAACGATCCTATTGAAAGAGAAATTTTAGTTGAGCAATCAGCGAGATTACTTTCTTTCAGCAAAAGTACAATCATGCAGCTTATAAATAAGAAGCAGAGAAAAAATACCCCGATCCAATCTAAACCATTCACCCTTTTTAAAGGTAAGTTTAAAAAGAGCAAAAAACCCATATTGAAGTCTGTCGCCAAAGATACTGAAAGAACTTTGGTTTCACTTCTTTTATTAACCGATAAGAATGATGTAATTGAAAGAATTAAATCTGTTGAGCTAAAGGATGAATTAGCCTTATCTTCAAGAGATAAATTTCTAAGTTTATCCATTGAGGAAAGAAAGAAATTGTTGGAAGATGAACAGGATTTTGCTGGATTGGACAAATTAGATAGCGTGATTAAACTCGCTAAATGGAATAAACAAGCGAAATTTTCGGAATTGTTTGAATCCTGTCTCAAAAAAATATTGGGTTATGAAGCTTATGACAGTTGGCAACGTAACGTGAAAAATAAAAAAGCTAATCTACAAGTTAATGAGAATTAAAATAGCTCATTGAGAGTTAATGTTTTGGTATCTTCTGGAAGGACATAACTCGACAATCTCTAAATTTCTTAACTCCTAATGAAGTACATTTTAATCACTCAAATCTTGATTTATAATCTCTCTTTTATCAAAAGGTTGCTTTTAGCTCTTGAATTTGCAAAATCTAGAGTTGCTTTAATTCAACATACTTAGAACTAATTATTCAATTATTTTTACTAGCAAAATTTCCTACTCTACTCCAAAAACTAGGGTCAATGTCACTTGTATTTTCTTTGAAGAAGCTGGATTCTCCTAGAGAGTTTGTAAAATATGCCTTTTTAGCGATTTCAAGACTTTTAGATTTAAAAATATGTTGGACACCTCTTTTGCACTTCCAGGTTTTATTTCCTTTAGCACACACGAATGAGTAATTAAGGAAATACGGTAGAGAATTGCCTCTTTTCCGTACCTTATCCGTAAGTCTCACCACCTCAAGTATATCCCTTGTACCTTGTTCATCTTTGGTTTTCATGGTGCTTTTCGAAACTTCTTTTGAGAAAAAAACAATTAACTTTGTTTTGTCTTCATTGGAAACCAATTGAAAGGCAGCGCTTTGATCGATACCAGAAACTTTTGCTTCACTTAAAACTCGATCGAGAAAGGGTCTATCTAAAGGGTATGAATAAAAGTTCTTGAGAAGCACATCAGCTCTTTCTCGATCTAATGCTTGCTTACGTTTGAAAAAATAACTGTTATTTTTTATTTCTTGCACTATATACGGAACAGCTTGTTCAATTCTCGTGCGGACAACGCATTCCAAAGATCTCGGGTGCTTACAATTCGCAAGTCTTACCTTTGTCTTCCCTCGATTTTCAAAAGGTTGATTGACTAATAATTTCTTAGCTTTAATATCATAAAGCTCCAGATAGATGGAATCGAATTCTATGAACCCTCCATAATTATCATTGCCAGGGAAATAAATTGAAACGAAATTAACAATAAAATCAAAGTCTTTTATTTCAGGATCTTCAAATGAATCTAAATAGTCAATGTAACTAGCAACTCTAATGGCGTTTGCTTTGGAAGGCCTTGTGAAAACACCGATTTTCCTCTTCGGTTGCTTTTCGTAAAAACAAATAATGGGTCAGGAAATACTTGTTGAAGCTCATAAAGGATCGAAGAACTGAGATCAAAACCCATTTTATTAGCAAAATCCATCTTCTCAAAGTTATTAACTACTGAAGCATACATTCGCTGAAGGTTCTTGGGCATTTTTGCAAATTTCTCTGGGTCATTGTAATCCTTAGAAATCTCTTCTAAAAAATAACCTTGTTTCTCTATAAATTGGCGGTTTTCAATCTCCAATTGTCTTCTATCCAACCTGGAGATAGCTAATGGCTCTGTAGGAAATATAAATAGTACTTTTGGAGCAAAATTTTCTTGACTAACAGCTGGAAACCAAAGAATCAATTGTGCAATACAAAGACTGATTAAATATAAATAAGTTCTCACTACAACAATCAATGGCAAAACATTTATTTATATTAATATAGCAAATATCGTCTTAACATTTTATTTTCTGAAGAATATTGACTCGTTATGGAACAGCAATGATGACTTTTTGTGGTTGTCAACGCTTAAAGAATTTTATAAACAAGGTATTTCAAATCAAGAACACTTGTGAATGATATTAGAGAAATGTTCCTCCTAGCCTTATCAAGATCAGTCAAGAAGTCTTAGTTAAGAACAGCTCAATAGACCCAGTTAATAAAACTCGTTTCTTGGACTTAATAAAGATTCTTAGATGTACAACTTTTCATATAACAAAAACTAAGCTACCATCAACCAATACGTAAATATTCCATCAAAAGTTCAATGAATACCATTCGCCACGGCCTACCAAAAGTTTACACGGGTACACCTGTTATTTCAGCAGCCGAGCAACTTATAAAGAGCAAAGGTCGCTATAGTATAGTCAGAGAAGTCGCCAATAAAGCGCATACTTTAAGGGTAAAAGAAAAAGTAAACAATTCTACTGCAGTTACTCAATCAATCATAGACTTATGGGAGAAAGAGTTTGCATTAACTAGCGACAAGCTACCTCAAGGCTTACAGTCATCTGTTTCACAGGCTCAACGGCTAAAGAAAAGTTCAGCTCACAACTCAACCACTGCTTCAGAAAAAAGCTCATCAGTTCAACCTAATTTAAGAATTAAAACCTTAGCTATTGATACGCAAAATGCTCCGGAAAACAAGCAAAGCATTGAGTACATTCAATGGATTTTAGAAGCAATAAATGAATTTAACCTATACGGCACAAACAATATAGATTCTGCTAACAATCAGATCCCTCCCATTCCAGAGAGAAAAAGAGCTGTTGCAAAATATGAAACTGTATCTCGCTTAAAGTTAGCTGCTAAGCTAGTTCAAGAAGGAGAGCATTCAGAAGCTTTAAAGCAAATAAATATATTTAGCCAAGAAATGAACAAAAGAAACCTCAAAGGAATAAGTGAGTCTTATAAACGCACAAGAAGAGCTTTGATTAACGGTATAAGGCCCCATTTAGAAGAAGTAAAAGAAATTTTAACTACACGCATTAATAAAAAATAAATACTTTCAAAATTTGAAATTTACTCTGCTGAACTTTGTCAGTTGCTCTCTATAAGTTACTTGAGATAAAACAAATTACTTCATAAAAAAAGAATTAAAAGCACTCTATATTTAGCACTAATATCAAAATAATTTATGAATAGCTTAAGGTTCTACTAAATCCTAGTTGAATACTTCTGTCAGTTTAAAGTCTCTGGTACTTTGGTTCTACAATGTAGCTACAGTTTGCAGATTAAAGGTTGTATTGGATATGAGTGAAGAGATGTTACTTGCTAGTGATAGCGGATATTTACCAAGATTTAACGTAGAACAAAAACAGAATACTGAAAAACAAAAGGAGGAAACAAAGGCATCTCAAGGAAAAAAAGAACCTCCAAGTCAAAGGGTATTTTATAAAAACCAGGCTCACTGGAATGAAACTAACCAAAATAAAGGCAATACTCCCAAAGATGAATTTAAGACTGCTCTAGATAAGCTACGCGCCCAAGGTAAAAGCAGTCAAATTACTGAAAAGAATCTGAAATTACCGGATGACTTTACAAAAATCGAAGCACCTAACGGTGAAATCTTCTTTGTAGGTGGCCAAAGTACCGCAAAGACAACAGACGATATTGTTGTAAAACAAACGAAAAGTGGAGAGCTCGTTCAACAACCAATTGATTCAATCGAAAATAAAGATAAAGAAGTTCTCTTAAAAGCTGGGATTAAATTTGAAGGCCTGTATTTAAAAGCTAGCCATAGAAGTCAGATTAATAGATTAATAGCTTTAATCCCTTCCTATGAAGACAGAATCAAACTCTACAGGTTATTAAAAAAAGAAATGGGGACTGAATCCGTTAATCTAACTGAAATTAGAGACTTATTCAAGTATTTGCCAAGTGAACACTCTGAGAAGTACTCATTGAAGTTCACTGCTTCTAATAAAGCTAAAGCTGATTTAATTGTTTACATTTACACAATTGGAGAAGCCTCTCCCACAATCAACCCTCAAGGAGATCCTGGGTTTACCATGAGTACAAATAAAAACAAAAGAAGATTGAGCTTGGAAATAGTTAAACCGATTGAAGATCCATTAAGCACTTTTACGGAAATAAGACGTCATTTTGATAATAACTTTGAACTCACAGATACAGTGTTCATGGGAAAAATAGTCAAGAAAACCACTTCTATTTTGAAAATCTCAGAAGCTGAAATAGATTCTTGGTATAAAGAAGGTCAATTAATTTCAAAAGATCAAAAAGAAAAACTTTTAGTACTTCAAGAGAGCTCTCCTTCTCTCAAGTTGAAAGTTCAATACCAAAGTATTTCTAACAAAAAAGACAACGAATCTTTGAAACAGAAATATGAATTAATTATCACTAATGCTGATGGAATAAGTCATACGATTAAAGAAGATGGCTCATTAACTTCTCGGATTAAATCATTTCAGAATAAGATCCAAGAAAAAAAAGAAAGAGATTCTAATCCTATAGTGACAAGTAGCAATTCTTTTTGGAGTTGGGTTGACCAAGGAATAAACAAAATTAAAAGTTTCTTTTCCAGATCATGAAAATTGAAATTTGAATCATCCAATAAGGTTTTTGAAATTTTAAATTTTCTAATCGAAATAGTAAAAATGATAATATCGGAATAAAATAGATCCTAGAATTCATAAAGCTTCACTTCGAATGCCACTAATCGTCAATGAAATAATAGGATTTGAGCAAAATTCAGATTTGGAAATTCCTTTATTCGAATCCAAAATTGCTGCTGGCTTTCCAACACCTACTGATGATTTTGTGGATAGAAAAATAGATCTCAATCGACATATTGTTCAAAACCCTCAAGATACTTACTTCGTTAGAGTTGGTGGTGATTCAATGATCAACGCAGGAATTTACGATGGAGATATTCTTGTTGTTGACAGAAAAGTGGTTGTCAGAGAAGGGAAAATAGTTATCGCAGATTTAGATGGTGAGCTTACAGTAAAAAGACTTAACAGAATAAACGGAAAACTTCACTTAGTTGCAGAGAACCCCGATTATCCTCCAATTTCGATATCTCCAGAATGCAGTTTTCAAGTCTGGGGAGTTGTAACTTACGTAATTCATCAGCCTAAATAACAAGACTAATAATTATAATTACAAAAAACAATCAATGAGCTTTTCTGCTCAATCTCACTATCAAGTTCATTAACTAATCGAATTCACTAACATAGAATAGCCGCTTCCTTTGTCTCCACCTTTGAAAGAGAGATTACCTATTTTCACTTCATATTCTTGCCAGGGTTCAAAGTTTTGTGGCTTCCATTTGAGTGGGTTATTTGAATTACTTTTCTCTTGATTACAAGCTCGACAACAAGCATGAAGATTATCTAAGTTAGAACTCAAAGATGGATTGTGAGAATGGGGCAACAAATGATCATAAGAAGCTTGATGCTCACGAAGCAAATGAGTTTTGATTAAGCGGTTACCTTTACTCAATCTTTGAATCCAACTTTCCGGATCATCCCTCAAAGCATTTTTAGCTAATGTTGGATGTAACAAATACTTGCCACAATATACACATCTCCAGCCATCACGCTTCCATATCTCTTCCAGCTTTGAAAGATGGATTTTCGGTCTTTTATTTATAGTTGAATTGGGTGCGCGAATAACATTTTGTTGCTCAAAATTTTCTTGATGTGAGTCCCACTCCAGGTCAACTGCCAATAAAAATTGAGAAAATGTCTCTAGAAATTTTTCCCTTATCCACTTTGGACCATTCAATTGCCCACTGATTTGGAATTGTCCACTGTTGAGAGTGAAATCACTTGAATTACCACGATCTGATTTATGTGATTGATTGGATTCTTTCAACTCACTCTTTCTTAGCTCCATTTCGCCAATTTTAAGAATGTGCTTGAGTTGCCCTATATCTTGATTCTTTACTTCTGATGGTAAAGGAGTTTGAGCTTGGTTGATTTCTTTTGATCCTTTAAGCTGATTTCTTTCTTGATAATTAGTTGACTCTTGAGCATTTATTAAGTTTTTCGATAATTCTGTTTCGTCTAATTTATCTAGAGTGAATTGCTTGATTCCTAGTTCTTCTGCTTTTTCAGCTAGTTGAAATTTTTCTTTTTTTTCATCTTGTTTCTCGAATTTTTCAAGAGATTCTTTGTCTTGAGAACTTATGATGTCATTTTGTGGAGCTACAGTATCGACATATAATTGGCTCGAACTATTTTCATTTTCGTTTTCACTTGTCAAATCATTGGCTGAATCATTGATTTTAGAGTTTGACTGAAGTATTAAATGTTTTTCTAATGAATTTTGAATTAACTGGTAAACAATTTGAGGTTTAATATATCGGACTTCTTTTTTCGTAGGATGAACGTTTACATCAACCTCATTTGAGGGTAACGTTAAACTCAAGATAATACGTGGATACTTGCCAGAAGGTAGAAAACCTTTGTAAACAGCTCTTATAGCTTTTTGAATAATTTCACACTTTACTACTCTGTTATTTACAAAACTTATAATCGCACGTTTATCTGAGCGAGCTTGAGACAGAGGTGCAATTAAGCCTCTCAGTTGCATAATTGGCTCTTCTTCTCTAGTTATTTCCAGATATTGGAAGTTAATTGATTCTTGAAAAGCCTCCTTCACTGATAACTGCCAGTCACCACTACCTGTACTTTTAAGGATCTTTTTTCCTTTAGCTTCAAGTTCAAAGCCGATTTCTGGATTTGCAATTGCTAATTCCCGAATAACATCATGAATTGCCTGCATTTCTGTTTCGGGTCTTTTTAAAAATTTGAGCCTTGCGGGTACATTCCAAAATAAATCTCTAACTTCAAAGCATGTTCCTTTACTAAATGCCGCTGGAGATTTTATTAATTCACTTTGATCGTTGAATTGAGCTTTAACTGCATTTTCCGAAGAGGAAGTTTTACTAGTACAGGTCACTCGTGATACTGCTGAAATGCTCGCAAGAGCCTCTCCCCGAAACCCCATAGTTTCCAAGGCATCCAAGTCTCGAAGATCCTTAATTTTACTGGTAGCGTGAGGGCTGAAGGCTAGCTCTAAGTCTTCTTCATTAATACCACTTCCATTATCAATAACTCTAAATGAGCGTCCATCATTGGAAATAACTTGAACTTGAATTTGAGTTGCATCAGCGTCAATAGAGTTTTCAACCAATTCTTTTATTGCTGATGCAGGTCTTTCTACAACTTCTCCAGCAGCTATTTGGTTAACAATCTGGCTCGATAATTTTGTAATTTTGTTTACCATCAATGCTTATTGTATCTTTGCTAGAAGAATTAGTATCTCGAACTTAGTCTTGCTTTATTACATACAAAATTCAAGCTGAAGATTGTTAAGAAAATTAAAATACAGAAAAATAAAGACGAAAAACCGAATTAATACTAAAATGGTATTAATTCGGTTTTCCCATATTTATTAAAAAGATTGTGCAACTTCTAGAGATACGTAATTTAAAAGCTTCAATTAATGAAGAGCAAATTCTCAATGGAATAAATTTAAATATTAATATTGGAGAGATCCACGCAATTATGGGGCCGAACGGTTCTGGCAAAAGTACTCTTTCAAAAATAATAGCGGGACACCCAGATTATCAGGATTATTCCGGAGAAATCTTGTTAAGTGGAGAACAAATAAATGAACTTGAACCTAGTGAAAGAGCTAATAAAGGCATATTCTTAGGTTTTCAATACCCAGTTGAAGTTCCTGGAGTTAATAATGCTGAATTTCTTAGATTAGCGTTGAACTCAAAAAGAGTATATGAAAGCAAAACCGAAATGGAGAAGGAAGAATTCGATATACTTTTGAATCAAAAGATACAAATGCTCAACATGGATGAGTTTTTTCTCGAACGTTCGGTGAATGATGGATTTTCTGGTGGAGAAAAAAAACGTAATGAAATTCTTCAGATGGCAATTCTTGAACCTAGGCTTTCCATTCTTGATGAAATTGATTCTGGGCTAGATATTGATGCCTTGAAAATAGTATCCGAAGGTATTAATAAAGTAATGAACCCAAACAATGGATTATTGTTGATTACTCATTACCAAAGACTTCTTAGATACGTTAAACCCACACACGTACATATTATGTATAAGGGTAAAATTGTAAAATCAGGTGGAGAAGAACTCGCTGAACAATTGGAAAGAGGTGGATATGAGTCCATTAAAGAAATACAACCTGATAGCGGAGTAAAGGTCTGATGATTGTGGCTGAAAGATTATGTCTCGAAAACATAAGAGAAGTCTTTGAGAAAAACATTAACAATAGTAATGTTTTGAATATTAAATTAAAGGAGATTGCGAAAGAGTCTTTTAAGAAATTTATAGAACTGGGATTACCCAACAATAAACAGGAAGAGTGGAAATATTTAAATTTAGAACAACTTTTAAAATCAAATTATTACCCTTACTCAAATTTCAATCCTGAAGACAACGTTCAAAATCTAAGCGACAGCATTGAACAAAATATTATTGAAGAATGTAAACAAAGTAACATTGTTTTAATTAATGGTTTTGTATCAGAAAGTCACTCAAACTTCTCCGCACTACAAAATAAGATATTTATTGATTCTATTCACTCTTCAAACTTGAGAGATAATCCTCTTTCCGTATACAAAGAAGATTCATCAAGACCTCATCAAAATATAGAAAAAGATGGTGGAGAGTTGCTTAATAAAAACTTTAACAAAGTAGAAACAGAGGATCCTTTTGTTCACTTAAATACAAGCTTCAATTCAGAAGGACTATTCATTTTTATACCGGAGGGAGTTGAGCTAAAAGCACCAATTGAGCTCTTATTAATTTCTACAAATAACCTAACGATTAATCACCCAAGAATTTTGATAGTTTCCGGGAAACACTCAAAGGCTAAACTTTTCATAAAAACTATTGGAACTAACAATATTGAATATTTCAGTAATATCGTTAATGAGCTTACATTGGAAGAAAATTCAAAACTAGAAATAACTTACTTACAAAAGGAAAATGGTAATTCGACTCAATTTGCTTTCACCGATGCCCGTCTCCATGAATCCTCTGAATTAGATTTAAGCTGTTTTGCTTACGGATCTCACTTATCTCGTCACAAGATTTCGGTTAACTTAAATGGACGAGGTGCAAATTGCAAACTTAATGGTTTATATAAGTTATCTTCTAATCATGCTTCTCATAATCAAATTGTTTTAAACCACAACGTAGCAAATTGCACTAGCAGTCAGTTTTTTAAAGGTGTACTAGATGAAAATGCAAAAGCTGAGTTTAGCGGAACTATAAACGTCGCTAAAAATGCAATCGGTACCAACGCTGAACAATTGAACAAAAATCTTTTGCTATCACCAACGGCAAAAGTTGATACGCGCCCTCAATTGCAGATCGAAGCGGATGATGTAAAATGCTCACACGGTGCAACAACTGGTCAACTCGAAGAAGAACAGATTTTCTATCTCACGAGCAGAGGTTTACCAAAAGAAAAATCAATAGAGGTTTTAACTAAAGCTTTTTCGGATGAAGTTCTAGATAGAAGCTCTTTCAAAAGTTATTTACTCTAAAAACCTAAATATATTTAAAACTTTATTTACTTGCACCGACAAAAAAACTAACGGATAAACAAGAAAAATTTCAAAAACGAAAGATTCTCTAGATAAAGCCAAAACTTTTTTAAAATATGCGAACAACTCAAAGTTACTAGTAAAAGTATTTTGGTTAACTAGGCTTTCAAATAAACCTAAGTAGCATATTCCGAATAGATGAATTGCAATTGGAGCTAAAATCCAAAAAGGAAAGCTGAGTTTAGAGATTATTATTAATGCAAAAAATAGACCCACGTAATAACCAAGGTACATCTCTAAGGGATCAATCCAAGAGAAATAGCACCCCAAAACAATAAAGATGCCAAAAGAAGACAAAAGCCACGGTAATGTGAGAAGTTTTGAGAAGAAATAAACAACAAAGGCTTGTGGAAAAAGCTTAATTTCACCCGGTGTTGGGCTAATTAAACCCCATGTTCCAATAAAACAGGATGAGAGGAGAAACAAGGTAAAAGTGCATGAAACTAAAAAACTTGCTCCTTGCCATTCTTTCGTTCTTTGTGTTTCTTTAGTTCTTTCACCAGTCTTATCAGTCAATTCCGATTGCATAATCAATTACATTTATAAATATATAAGTCTTGATCTTGATATATTTTGAACCAATCAACTGACTTGTTTTTATAAAACAGTTCAACAGCTGTAGGATCCGAAGTATAAATTTTAACTCCCTTACTATCGCTGAAGATCATTTCTTCCCCCTTAAAAACATCCCTATTGAGAAGATTAGCTCCCGTTACTAAAGATTGAATTTTAAGATTAGTTTTTTCATTGACCTTGAGAGTGAATTGGGAGCAAGTAAAGTTCGGTAATAAAGAACTTAAGCTATTGGAGATATTTATAGGAATATTTAGTGGTAAATTGACCAAATTTCTCCCCAAAAAAATGAGTAAAAATAATGCTAGAAAGCTGAAAAGAATTGTTGCTCTTTTATTTAATTTTAAGAAATTACTATTTTTTAATTTTTTTAGTTCATTCGAATGATTCTCAGAATCATATTTTGCATTGTTTGAGTAACTGATATTTACTTCATTTTTTTTACTTTGATTACTTGAAATATCAACAACTCCAGAAGCTAAATATTCATTCATCAAAAACTTATTTTTTTTGCATTCATTTATTATTGAATCAGAATCCAGTCCTAACGCACCTGTATACGCTCTCAATAAAGAAAACAATGCAGAAGGTCCAGGTATTTTCTCATACTGACCTTGCTCTAAAGCATTTATATACTTTTTATGCATCATTAAATTTTCAGATACTTCTTCTATCGTAAGCTCTTGTCTAGTTCTCGCTTTTTGCAAATATTGACCTAGATCAATAAGCATTAATCTAAGTGACTCTGGGGTTTCTTTGTCTTGCATTAAAATCCTCAAAAAAGGGCTTGGAAGTTAACTCCTTCCATTCACCAACTTTTAAGCGTGGATGAATATTATTTAATTTTACATTTCCAATCGCAATTCTTAAAATCCGTTCTACATATAAACCTGCTTGTGCACAAGCTCTTCTTATTTGCCTATTTTGTCCTTCATGTAAAGTCACTTCTAAAACTATTTTATTTTTAAATCTTTCGTTACTGTTTATTTTCAGAAACTTGCTCAAGTGTTCCAATTGCTGGTCTTTTTTCAAGCCACTAATGGTTACCGAATATACTTTTTCAATATGACTCGAAGGATGAGAAAGTTTATTGATTAACTCGCCATCATTAGTCAATATCATTAGCCCTTCAGATTCTGCATCCAATCTACCTATTGGTTTAAGGTTGGGAATATTTATTTTCTCAACAACCTCTCTGATCGTATTAGACTGTTTGGCTAAAGTGCTAATTACCCCTCTGGGTTTATAAAAAGCAAAATACTTTTTAACAGTAAGGAGCTTTTTATTTGGCTTTTGATTACGGATTTTTACTTTGTCTGAGTTTGGATTAATTTCTTGACTATAGTTTTCAGCTAATTGACCGTTCAGGGTTACTAGTCCTTTTTTTATAAGTTCACTAGCTTCTCTTCTTGAAACCTTTGCCATTAAAGCTACTGCTTGAACAAGCTTCATTTCTTGATAATCTCTTTATGTTTTTAACTTTTCTTTTTAACGCTAAGGATAAATATTAATTGATATGATCAATTCGTTTGAATTAACATCATTTGTAATAATAGTCTGACTTTACACGTCCAGTAAAAATGCCTAGTAAAAAAGATATAAAAACCAGAATCCGTGCAATAGAAAACACTCAAAAAGTAACCAAGTCAATGAAGCTGATTGCAATAATCAAGCTCAAGCAGGTACAAAATGCTTTCAATGCAACAAAACCTTTTACTAATCAACTGGCAAATCTTTTAATTAAAACAGTTTCGAGGATAGACTTAACGGAATTAGATCAAGATAAACTTCCCAAACTGGTTAAGCCTCCTTTGGATAATTCTTCCGTTTGTTTGGTTGTTGTTTCTTCTGATAGAGGACTATGTGGACCATATAACGCTCAACTATTTAAATCACTTTCTTTGAGAATTAAGCAGTTGAAAAGCGAAGGCAAAAAAATTAAATTAGTTTTATTAGGAAACAAAGTTATTTCCTTTGCCAATAGATTTTATAAAGACTGTGAAGTAATCAAAAAGTTTTCTCAAATACCGGTTTTTCCACCCAAAAGCTTGGTAGATGAAATATACAGTTCACTCGAAGATGGATATTCTAACGGTGACTTTGGGAAAGTAGAAATATTTTATAGTAATTTCATTTCAATGATTAAGTCTAGTCCATCTCAAATTGCACTTATTCCTTTTAAATTGGAAAGTCAAACGGGACATTCTGAACTGGAAGAATCTAACCGCGAAATTCTCTTTGAACCTCACCCAGAAACAATTTTGAATGCATTAGTTCCTTTATATTGTAAAAATCAATTACATCAAGCAATGTTAAGTGGCAGAGCGAGTGAGCTTTCAAACCGTGTTAATGCAATGACATCAGCTACTGATAATGCCAAAGCTTTAATTACCGATCTTAAGTTAACCTTCAATAAAGCTAGGCAAGCTGCAATTACACAAGAAATATCAGAAATTGTTGCTGGAGCTGAATCCGTTAATTAACAAGAAATTTCTTTGAGCTGAGTGAAAAGAACTCTTTTCAGAGCTTCAATATCAGAAATATCGTTATAAACATTGGGAGATATACGGATCCGTTTTCCTCTAACGGAAGTAATTACTTTGTTTGATATAAGAGTTTTTTGTACTTTCTCAATATCTGCATCTTCTGAAAATTTCAAAGATAGAAGATGATTAGATCTGTATTTAGAGCTTTCTATCGTAAGGTTTAATCTTTCAAGACTTTCGGTTTCAGCAGTTAAGTTATTAATTAATTCACCGCAATATTTCTGTATATTACTTGGATCTAATTTGAGAATTAGCTTCAGAGCTTCAATCATCATTGGGAGAAGTATAAAATTGCTACTCTCTCCAACACAAAAACGGTTTGCTGAGGGTTTATATTGATCCGTGAAATTTGTTAAATTACCAAAATCTCTACTATTCATTCTGTTAATCCAGTTATCTTCAAGTGGTTTAGCTTCATCGAAAGAGGAACTATAATAAGCCATTCCAATCGAGTAAGGGCCAAGCAACCATTTATAACCGGCACAAACAATCGCATCAGCCGGATATTGATTGAGATCGAATGGTAAAGCCCCTAAAGATTGAGTTAGATCGAGGACCAAGAAAGCATTTACTTTCTTACATTTTTTACTAATTTCTTCTAAATTAAATTTGCTTCCATACATCCAATGAACGTGAGACAAAGCAACCAAACGAGTATTTTCATCAATTACCTCTAGAATTTCTTGATTCCAAATTTCGGTTAAATTCGGTAATTCTTCTTTCGGGGAAATGATTTTTAGAAAACCCTGTTTTTCGTCAACAAGTCTTTGCCAAGGATAAACGTTACTGGGGAACTGCTCACCAGCAATAACAACATTTTGGTTTTTCTGTAAATTGATATTCCTAGCAATTGTTGACATTCCGTAAGATACCGATGGAATTATTGCTATTCTTTGCGAATCATTGCAATTAATCAATTTTGCAAAAAGACTTTTCAGAATTTCTGTATTCTCAAAAAAATCATTCGATTTCACTTGAAAAGGATTGCGTTTTTTTATTATGCCGTCAATCGCAACATCAAAAGTTAAATGCAACCGTTAGTAGAAAAATGAAAAAGAGTTAAGGAGAAGAGGGTGCTCAAATTGGTTTATTTGAAGTGTTAAAAAACAAAGGCCAAA
>JAAUYI010083582.1_pt1 | contig 20597 bp, 18 predicted proteins | sample 7278041 | NCBI WGS metagenome assembly JAAUYI01 (sample SAMN14350216, study PRJNA611818) | marine sediment metagenome | isolation source: surface marine sediment (0.6m) | place: French Polynesia: Moorea | collected 2018-08
CCGTGTCCGGATTCGTAGCAACGTCCCAAGTGTAACTGCGCCGTTGCAAGACCCTGATCAGCAGCCAGTCTGTAATACTCGGTAGCTTTCTCTTGATCTTGCGTGACACCTTCTCCAAACTCGTAGCAACATGCCAAATTTAATTGCGCCAGTGCAAGACCCTGATCAGCAGCCATTGTCCAATACTCGATGGCTTTCTCTTGATCTTGCGTGACACCTTCTCCATTGTAGTAGCAACACCCCAAGTTATACTGCTCCTCTGCATCATCTTGATCAGCATGTAACAAAGCAGCGTTTAACACGAAAAACGAACAAGCCGGTAGAATTGCGCATCTGACAAGCGTTAGGTTAACAGCAGTCAATGCGCCGCTCCAATCCTTCCTTTCTTTCTTGTTGCGCTCTATCATCTTTTTTGGGACGAACCAAAACAGCAACGACAAAATACCTAACACGCTCAAACAAACCGTCCCCCCTACCATCAACCGGTAAACTATTGGTCTCGGATCATCCGTTGAAAAGCTCAACGCTATCAAAAGCATCGAGGAGAAAAAAACCGCCCAAAGTGGGAAGTAAAAATACTTTGTTGTTCTAGACACCTCTTTCGAAAAATTTTTGGACATAACGTGCACTTCTATTTAACTGTATACCTACCGAATGACACTAACTAATAGATACATTTTATTTCAATAGTGTGTAAAAATTATCGCAACAAACCGTAAAAACCTCTTCCTTTAGATCGGAGAGACGATCAATTCTCTTATGAGCACGCCACAAGGAGTATAAAGGAGGGCTTTCCAATTTTCGATGTTGCGAGACCTAGAGCTAAAATTCACCCCGATCACAAAAATATCTTGATCTTTTTGAGCCAACCTTTTCTTGTCGCGCTGGATGGCCACTTGAGATAAGGCAATTTTGGAAGTTTTGTCTAGTTTTAGCTCAAAGATGCAGATTGCTTTAGGAAGCTGTGTCATGAGATCACTGATTGTTATTCCTGAGCGTATTGATAAAAAGAAATGTAAGGGAACTATTGCCTATAGAACCACAGCTGAAAGACATTATTTGCTCAGCAAAATAGCGCTTCATGAGCAGAAATCTCTCAGTAAACTTGGATCTACTGGTCATAAAAGCATTGAGAAATTAAGCCTGTACTGGAGATTGCTGGTCTAGTGAGTCCATTTAAGGCAGAAAGGTGCAGTTGAAACGGTATATTTTTTTGCAACTCCCAAGGCAGTATCTCCTTTTTCCTCTAATCTTGTCAGACCCTCAAAGAGCATACAGACTACATAGCGTCTTAAGAGCTCATATGTAGTTGTTGGATTTAGTACACTTATTTGAGTGGAAGAAGAAGACATAAAATTTTCATTTTTTCTTTAAAAAGATTAGGGTTCGGTTATAGTTTCTTTCCTCTATCTACAGATCTATGCAAAATTTGCGTTCAGACGTTTAAAATGCCACCTTTCCGACTTTCCGAAGTGATCGGTACTAAGAAGCGTTCTTCTCTATTGGGAAAAACGAGCAAATTTAAAGTTTAAATTATCTTTTGAGGTAATCACTCCAGTAAGGCGTGGATTTTTAGAAAACTCCACTTTGTTAAAGTGGATAGGGATAATAGCCATCTCATCCATGAGAACTTTTTCAGCTGCAGTGAGTATGCGCCTGCGCTTCTCAAGATCCATTTCATAATTTGAGGCTTCGAGTAGGTCGATATACTTTTGGGACTCCCAATTAGCTAGATTCACCCTGTCATCCTTATATTTAAAGATTTCGAGTTGGCACACAGGATCTAGAGCATAATTAGGCTTCATTGTTGCGATCTGATAGTCTCCCCTTTGAAGCGCACTGAAATGGGCAGGCCAATCTGCTGCGGATAAAGTGATTTTGATTCCAAACGTTTGTTGCCAAACCTGCTGAGCGATTTGCGCAATCTGGTAAAATGTTTCATAACCAGTGAAATACCTAATTGTCATAGCAGGAAAGGTTGTAAGCGTTAACCCCTCCTCTAGTAAAGCTTCGTTAAAGAGTCTTTTTGCTTCATCAGGCTTGTTATCCTCAAAGCAAGGGGAATTTCCTAAAGCGAAAAAGGGGGAAAGAACTCCATAGGCCGGAAGCGTATTTCCGTCTAAAATATGATCCACAATTGCAGTCCGGTCCAGTGCATAGGAAAAGGCTTGGCGCATTTTCTTGTTATGGAATGGGAAGACTTGATTATTGAGACAAAAACAATTCACCTGTGCGTTGTCCGTACATGAGTAACCCTCCTGTTTTCGAAGGGTTTCCAAGGCTTCCTGAGGAATGCTATTTAGAGGAGCTCCAATCCAATCAAGTTGATTCTTTTCGTACATGTAAAGTGCTGTCGTCCCATTTCCAATAAAACTCCATTCTATTTCTGGGAGAAAGACATGCTTTTGATCCCAATAAGAAGGGTTTTTCTCAAGGGTTATCCCGTCTTCTTGTTTCCACGTTTTTAATTTAAAAGGGCCATTAGAAACGAACGTCTGATCGGTTCGGTGGATCCAGCTAGGATCTATTTCATCTAAGTGTTTTGGAATAGGGAAGAATCCATTATACCGCCCTAAAAGATCAAGTAAATAGGGAACAGGATGGTTAAGTTCAATTTCGAGAGTAGAGGGGTCAAGAGCTTTTACCCCCACTTCACTTAAAGGAGCTTTTCCCTGCGCGGCGAGTCTTGCATTTTTTATAACATAAAGAAAGTGCGCTCCGAGGGAGCCAGTTTTTGGATCGAGACACTTCTTCCATGCATATTCAAAATCATAGGCTGTGACCGGTGTCCTATCACTCCAAAAAGTTTCCCTGAGCATAAAAGTGTATGTTTTAAAGTCCTCTGAAACAGTATAGTTTTCTGCAACTCCCAAGGCAGTATTTCCGTGTTCATCTAATCTTGTCAGTCCTTCAAAGAGCATACGGACTACGTAGCATCCTGGATACTCGCCTGCAGTCGTTGGATTTAGTGTACTTAGTGGAAGGGATAAGGAAAGATTGAGGGGCTTTTTTTGAGACATATTTTTTTTACCACAGTTACTTGTAATGAACGCTAAGAGAAGAAGAATTATGATTCTCATTTTTAATCCTTTAAATAACTTAAGCATAATCTTATAGAAGACTTTGGGGCAAGAAATACGCCTTGTCTTTCGTAAGAAAAATCTAGGGATCATTGACAGAATAATCAAAAAAACGTTGACTTAAGACAGTTTTACCAAGATGAAAATGACTGTATGGAGAACCGTTTTTCCCGAACAAAATGGAAACGCAAAAAATTGTAAGGTTAGATCAAGTGCAAAACGATCTAATCGGATGCTTCTAACAGCCTGACCTACAGGTTAATGAAAGGTAGCCGCAAATCTGAGAAAATTATTTTTTCAACAAAGTCAAGGCAGCGGACTCTGTTAGTCTAAATGATCGATCTCGAAATTAGAATGGTTTAGTACAATATCCTGTTTATAAAAAAAAGAAAGGACGACATAATTGTCAATTAAGACCTTTTCGGCCTGCGCTAAAATTTTGCTTTGTTGTTGTTTACTCTTTGTAGTCCGAGCCCTTTCGAGTAAAGATTGGTATTGAGCATTTTTCCAATTGACAAACTTGGCTCTGTTATTTTTCTTGCTGAAGAACTCTAGAGCATATAAAGGATCGTTGATCCATGCATTCCATTTTAGGGCACTAATTTCGTAATCTCCCCTTTCCATTTTGTGTCGTACCTGGTGATAATCAAATTTTAACAGTACACACTGAATACCGAGGACCTCTTCGATTTGTTCCTTGAACTTAGACACAGCCCGATAAAGAAGCTCATTATCAGAAAGATTAATCGTGATTTTTGGGAAAGCTTCTCTTGATAGTCCGAGCTGTTTAAGTCCTTTTGCAAAACATTGTCTCGCTTTTTGTTTATTTTCTATCTCTACATATTTTGTTGGGGAAAATGCGGTGATTTCTTTCGGAAGAGGAGAGTAAGCAGGTTCAATATTGCCTGGAATGTTTTCGATTATCTTCTGCCGATCGACTGCATAGAAAAAAGCTTGTCGAATTTTTTTATTGGACAATGGGAAGGATTGTACATTGAAACAACACAAAAAGGCTTTTGAGAACGGTAAAGGGCTTGCTCCATTGGAACACTCTATAAAATTTTTTTTTTGCATCTCCAAAAGGAGACTCTAGACAACCCGTTTGTTGATTCTTAAATATCTTTAAAAGTTTTTGTGGGTTAATCGTCGAAATTGAAATCCCATCTAATGTAACATGCTCTTGATTCCGATAATAGAGATTTTTCTTCAATTCAGATCCATAAAAAGGGCGAGGCCGCTGCAGTCTAAAAGGTCCATTACAAACAAGGTGATGGTTTTTCTCAAAACCCCAACTAAGGTTGTTTTTATCTACGTCTGAGTAGATAGGAGAGAATACAGGGTGAGCAAGAATCTTCAAAAAATAAGGAACGGGCTGGTTTAGTTGTATCTCCAGCTTGGTATTGCTAAGAATCTTTACTCCCACAGCATCTGGAGAAATTTTTTCTGCTTTCGCTTGTTGTGCGTTCAAAATAGAATCAAAGAAATAATCAAAAGTCGTTTTCGCGTCTGGGCATAAAACTTTCTTCCAAGCACGTGCAAAATCAGCTGCTATTAAGGGCTGTCCATTTGACCAGTGAAGCTCTTTTAGTTGAAACGTATACGTTTTTTCATCTGAAGAGAGTTCATAGGAATCAGCACATGCTAGCATAGCTTCCCCTTTTTTGTTGAGTCGAGTCAACCCTTCAAAAAGAAGCTTACTGATTATTGCTGATTCGTACATTCCATCAATTCTAGGATCGAAATTAAGTTGATTAAACGCTCCGTTGATATGGAGGATTTTTTGCTGCGGCGCCTTGCAGCTAGACATTTGAGTTATTTTCTCTCGAAATTCTTTTTCATACTGCTGCAAGTGATCAATAGTATCGAAGCTAAGAATCCAACCTTTAAATGAGAAGTTTCCATAGAACCACTGCGAACTAACGATTGTCTTATAGGAAATCTTACTCTTTAAGAGCGATTCTTCATCTTCGAAACCTTTTGTTTTAGCCTTATCTGTAAAGGCAATGAGGAGTATTAAATCAGAGGTCTTTGTGAGCAACTGGATTTGATCCTCTATGAAAAGCTTTTGAAAGAGCTCAAAGAAAAGAGCAAGTAACTCTGTCGGAAGTGTGAGTTGCTTTTCTACGGGCTGCATGGAATAAAAAAAGCTTTCAAGGAGTTTAGCTGCTCTTTTAGGACATGCTTTCTTTAATTCTTCAAATTGCTCATCCTGCTTTATAAACAGTCCTCCAGTATAGTCACGAACTTCCCCTAGACCCGCTTGAAGAAGCGCACTAATCTCTTTTCGTGACAAGTTGTAATCAATGGAAGCGTTTTCCTTTTGAAACCTTGAAAGATTCTTTACTTGGATTTGAAAAATGTTTCCCTCTATGTTGTGCTCTTCGCAAAGTGTTCCTAAAGAGCAGGTCTGTCCTTGAATGTAGGCTGCATTTTCTTCGTCTAACTTTAATAAATCCTGCAAAGGAAGATCCCCTCTTTTTTTCACTCTGGCTAGGACGATCGTGAACGTTATTTCTTGCGCGGTATGCTGATCGTATAGAATCATCATTTGCGGAATATCTTCTATAGAACAGATCTCTTTTCGGAGCACTAAAAGATTCTTTATTCTCTCTTCTTCATTTCTTTGCATAAAAAGGGCAGGAACGACCTTTTGAATATGATTCTCGATCTTTTCTAGGAAGGTTTTTTTGAAAAGGGAAAGATCTATAGAGTTTTCTGCTTCGTTTTCTTGGCAGCCTATTTCAAAGTAAAAGATGTCAATCGAAGATGGGTCAAGATGACGCCTATAGAAAGCATTGAGCAGCTCAAAACCCATATGGCACGCTTTAACGGCGTTTTCAATATCTTTTCTAGCCACCCTCTCACAGCTTGGGTCTACTTGCAGTCCTAGTAAGCATCCAACGCTATTTTTAGATGAAAATACGGAGACGACCGTAGAAGGGATCGCAACAAATGCTTGAGCTCTTCTCTCTGGGTTGGTAGAAATTTCCCATTTTACTGTTTGAATTAGCTCATCTGACTCAATCACGAGTTTTGCTATGTATTCAGGGCAGCGTTTTGTCAGAAATTCTGGTTCAAATGTTACAAGCCAAAAATCGAGTTCCCTTTGAATACTTGGATTCAATGGTTCCTGCTGCTCACTATAAAGACGACAAATCTCTTGCTTAACTGCCTCTTTGTAGGGGATTTCTAACATAAAAGGAAGCGTTTGTTTGTCTTTTTTGGGGGCAGAAAATTTTGACTTTTTCATGGGTATAAATTCTTTTAGGCTTGTTTTAAAAATGCTTCAACTTCGTAAGCCATTTCTAAGTTGAAGGATCTTTTTTAGCATATGAAAGTAACATAAGAGTTGAATTTTACCAAAGCATTCGGTAAAGCCCTGTCCTCTAAGTGGGGAATATAAGGCACTTGCTTTATGTTTTTTTTGGCTCTTCCTCTATGTCTTCAGAGTATCAATGGAGGCGCCGCCACAACAGTAGGGAAGCAATTTTTAGAGAAACACTTTTTTTCTTGATAGAAAGAACGGGTATTTTTGAAGCAGACGAAAGCTATTTTGGAGCTAGAAAAGTCAGATCAGAGGAAGAAGAGGGCGAACAGCCGCAAGAAAGACGCCTGTTTTTGGACTTTTGCTAAGGAATGGCAAAGTGCTTGTATCTCTTGTGAAGAATTGTTTTAAAGAAGCGTTGATACCAATGATCCAAGGGAGGATCTTAGAAGGATCAACAATTTATACCGCTGGAGGGAAGGGATATGATGGTCTTATCTTAAATGGATAGGAGCACTGTGGGATTTCACTACTTAAAGAACGCATTTGCTCGTGGAAAATCGCCTGTCAATTTAGTTTCAACCACAAACATGAAAATATAGAACAAAGAGCTCTAAAAATGACGAAGAAATCAGAAATTTGCTAGTCTAGAACATTATTTTTACTGTTTCATAGAGAGTAAAAACTCTGCATTGGAGCTTGTTTTTTTCAATCGGTTCAATAGAAGATTCATTGCATCTAGGGGGCTTAAATCGGCTAAAGCTTGTCTGAGCAGGTAAATTTTCTCAAGTTCTTCCGGGTGGAAGAGAAGATCTTCTTTACGGGTTCCACTTTTCACGACGTCGATAGCAGGGTAGACGCGGCGGTCTGCTAAGCGACGCTCGAGAACAAGTTCCATATTTCCTGTTCCTTTGAATTCCTCAAAAATCACTTCATCCATTCGCGATCCAGTATCGACAAGAGCGGATGCAATAATGGTGAGAGAGCCTCCTTGTTCGATATTTCGTGCAGCGCCAAAAAGCCGTTTGGGTTTGTGTAGGGATTGCGCATCCACTCCTCCAGTTAAAATTTTTCCCGAATGAGGTTGTACAGTGTTATAGGCGCGGGCAAGTCTCGTAATAGAATCGAGAAGGATAATCACATCTTGGCCGTTTTCAACAAGAGACCGGGCTTTTTCAATGACCATTTCAGCAACTTGAACGTGTCTTTCAGGGGGTTCATCGAATGTGGAGGAAACAACCTCTCCTTTGACCATGCGCTGCATATCGGTAACTTCTTCGGGACGCTCATCGATTAAAAGGACAATGAGGGTGGCTTCAGGATGGTTTTGCGCAATAGAGTTTGCGATATTTTGCATGAGGATTGTTTTCCCAGACTTGGGTGGAGCAACGATGAGCCCACGCTGTCCTTTCCCGATAGGGCAGCTAAGGTCCAAAACGCGCATGGCGAGTTTTTCTTTCGTTGTTTCCATGACCAAGCGTTCGGTAGGAAACAGAGGGGTCAAATTATTAAATAAGATACGCTCTTTTGATTTTTCAGGCGTTTTCCCGTTAATCCTGTCCACTTTTTGAAGAGCAAAGTACTTTTCTTTTTCTTTGGGAGAACGGAGCGTTCCGTAAATGGTATCTCCTTTCTTTAAGTCAAAGCGACGGATTTGTGCAGGGGAAACATAAATATCTTCAGCAGATGGAAGGTAGTTGTAGTTGGGAGAACGGAGAAATCCGAAACCGTCAGGGAGGACTTCTAAGATTCCTTCACCAACGAGAACTTCATTGGGCATCGTTGACTTAAGTTTGACGATTTCAAAGACTATCTGGGATTTTGTTAGAGAACCGAGATTCTCGAGGCCGATATTTTTAGCATAGATCGCAAGTTGGTCGATATTCATCCGTTGGAGATCGGCGATTTTAGTGATATTGGGATGTTTAGGAAGTTTTTGTTCGCGGTTTTTGTTTGTTTGGGGTTGCTCAGCAGAGTGTGTATTTTTTTTTATCACTGCATTTTGGTCATTTTCGTTCATTGAGAACTGATCTCCTTAATCATTTCAAGTAGGTTATTTTCTAATGCATCGATTGTTCCATCATTCAAGATGACATAATCGGCGTTTTTAGCTTTTTTATTTACGTCCCATTGACGCTTCATGCGTTTATCGTACATTTCTTTTGAAAAGCCTTTCTTTTGCAAACGTAAAAGGACTTCATTTTCTGTTGAAAGAATTGCAACAACAGCATCAAAATTTTTTTCTTTGCCGATTTCTTGAACAAGCGGCATTTCTACGGCAAAGAATTTACATGTGTTATTTTTCTTTGAGCGATTATATTTTTCATCCATTTCCACAAATAATTTTGAGTGGAGAATTTTTTCTAGTGCTTCAAGCTTTTCACGGTCGTTAAAAACAATGTCGGCAACCTTCTTTCGATCGATCTTTTTATCTGTTAAAACTTTTGATCCTAAAAGTTTTACGATTGTGTTTATGCAAGAGGAGTGTTTACTAAGAAGGTCATGAATGATTTCATCAGAACTAAATGTGCATGCTCCATGCTTTTCTAGAATGCGGCAAACGGTTGTTTTCCCCGAAGCTATGCCGCCTGTTATCGCTATTTTCTTCAATGTTAGCACTCTCCCCAATTTTTTCCAACGGCAATATTGACAAGGAGAGGAATAGATAAGGTTGTGGTATTTTCCATGATTGTTTGAACAATTTTTTGCGTTCTTGAAATATTTTCCTCAGGAAGTTCAAAAATTAATTCGTCATGAATTTGGAGGACTAGATGAGCTAAACGTTCTTGTTTAATGGCTTCTTGGACTTCGATCATTGCCTTTTTGATGATATCTGCTTGAGATCCTTGAAGAGGAGTGTTGACTGCTAATCGTTCAGCTGCAGCTCGGATCATTCCATTGCTGCTATTAATTTCTGGGATCGGACGTTTCCGATCGAACATGGTGGTTGCTATTCCTGTTTTTCGTACGTTATCTTTTGACCTTTCGATAAAATCTCTGACCCCGGGATACTTTGCAAAATATTTTTTAATAAAAGCTGAGGCCTCTTTTATATCAATCCCCAGCTCTTGAGAAAGACCGTAAGCTTGTTGCCCGTAAATAATCCCGAAGTTGACCGCTTTTGCACCTGCTCGCATTTGCTTGGTGACCGCTTCAATGGGGACATCAAAAACAGTTGCTGCTGTTGAAGCATGGATATCTTCCCCTTTATTAAAGGCACTCATTAACTTAGGGTCTTGGCTTAAATGGGCTAACAGTCGGAGCTCAATTTGGGAATAATCAGCTGAGAGATAGACCCAGCCCGGAAGCTCAGGGACAAAAGCTTCGCGAATTTTTTTTCCTTCTTCAGAGCGAATGGGGATGTTTTGAAGATTGGGATCTTTACAGGAAAGGCGACCTGTTGCTGTGACTGTTTGCATGAAGCTGCAATGGATGCGACCTGTCTCATGATTTACTTGCAGGGGAAGAGCTTCGCTGTAGGTTGAACGCAGCTTTTCTAGGGCGCGGTAGTCTAGGATTTTGCCGGCAATAGGATGGTTTGCTTTCAAGCTTTCTAAGACATCTGCTCGCGTGCTTTTTTTCTTTGCTCCGAGATTGATTTGCAATGTATCGAAAAGAATTTTTCCTAGCTGTTTAGGCGACTTAATGTTAAAAGGTTTTCCTGAAAGGTCGTAGATTTCTTTTTCTAAAAGGGTTAATTTTTCTTGCAACACCTCTGACATGGTTTCAAGTTTTTCTTTTTGGAGATACATTCCATAGCGTTCCATAGCGACTAAGACAGAGATAAGAGGGAGTTCAATCTTATAGAAGACCTCGGTGAGATTTTTATTTTCTATTTCATTTTCGAAAAGAGTTTTCAATCGACAGGTATAGTCGACATCTGCGCAGCAGTAAGGGCCGACTTTTTCAATGGGAACATCTAACATAGAAATCTCTTTTTTCCCGGATCCGATCAGCTCTTTAATCGGCGTTTTGATCTTCCCAAATTTTTCAAGAGTAATGGTATCCAGGCCATGGCGATTGTTTTGAGGGGCTAAGAGGTAGGATGCGATCATCGTATCAAACCCGATAGTATGGAGCTCGATTCCATGATTTTTTAAGATATGAATATCATATTTAATGTTATGTCCGTAAAAAGCTATGTGATGGCTTTCTATCAATGGTTTTAAGGTCTGAACCACTTTATCTAGTCCAAGCGCTCCATTCGTTGGAATATACCAAGCTTCTCGGGGGTTTACACAAAACCCAACGCCCACCAAGCGGGCAACCATTGGAGAAAGTTGGTCGGTTTCCGTATCAATACAAACAGCAGGTTCTTTACTTAGCTTTTCGACAAGAGATGTGAGTTCTTTTTCCGAGTCGATCGTATGATAACAAAGGGTTTGCTCTCCCTCTTGTTTTTTTTCAGGAGGAAGAATTTGTTCTTGCCCAAGTTCTTTTAGCAATGTATTAAAATTCATCTCGTGATACAGAGCGTTTAGCGCCTCAACATTAGGCGGCTTTACTTGGTAAAAGTCTTCTTCTTGGGGATGAGGAAGATCGAGAATCAAAGTCGCAAGCTTTTTACTCATGCGTGCATTTTCTGTATGTGCTCGAATTTTATCCGCTCTTTTTTGGTTGTGCATGGTATCAAGGCTTGCAAGAAGCTGCTCTAGAGTCCCATAGTCTTTAAGAAGTATTGCAGCTGTTTTCGGGCCAAATCCTGGAATTCCTGGAATGTTGTCCGATTTATCTCCCGTGATGGCTAAGTAGTCGACAATTTGCTCTGGTCTTACCCCATAGATTTCCTCTACTTTTGCTCGGTCGATTAAAAGGTTATTTTTATGGGTATTGATCAGAAAAACTTGGTCAGAAATGAGCTGGCAAAGGTCTTTATCACTTGAACAGATAAAAACCTTGATCTCTTTTTTTTCGGCCCACTTTGCAATAACGCCAATTAAATCATCGGCTTCAACGCCTTCTTCAGAAAGATAGGGGATTCCTGCTGCTTTGCAAAAATCATGAGCCCACTTGAGTTGAGGAAAGAGATCTTCCGGCATTCCCTCTCGGTTGCTTTTATACTCTTCATAAGTGGCTGTCCGCGCTTGTTTATTATTGGGACCATCGAAAACTGCAACAAGGGTATCGGGAGAAAAATCTTTTTGGATTTTTTGAATCGAACGGATGAAACCATAGAGGGCATTGGTGGATTGCCCTTGTGGATTTGTCATTTTTCCTATTGCAAAATAGGAGCGAAAAAGGAAGGAGACAGCATCAAGAATGTACAGATTTTTCATGAGACTTCTTTCGGAATTCGCTTTGATTGTTAAAGTGGTGCTTCGAAAGGAGTCTGTGGATATTCACGGGTGTTCTCACGGATCTTGAAGGGTTGGGGCATAAAGGTATAAGGGGCGATTCAAGAGTTCAGTAGGAAGTTCGGAGGGGAGTTTAAGCTCATGTTTTACTTTTCCGGTGAATAGGGGAGATTTCCTTTCAATGAGATCTGATAACACTGGATGGAGGACTTTAAGTTCAATAACTTGATACGCACCACTAATATCTGCCGCTTTGACAAGCTCGGTCAAGGCATGGCTATAACTGCTTTTTCCATTGTCGATATACCCATACTGCTGAGCTTTGAAAGGATCATAGACTCGTGCTCCATAGACATCGATCAAACTATTTTTATCCATTTCAGGACGAGCTTTGGTCACAATATCAACAAAGATCTTATAGTCATGGTTAATAATATCTTTGAGAGATTGGTCTTCACCGGGTTTCCATTCACGGTAGGGATTAAGCGTATCTTTGTCTTTTCCTTTTGTGAGAGTGCGTTGTTTCACTCCATAGTTTGCCATAAGCTCTGAAAAGTTAAAGTTAGGTCCCATCAAAACGCCGACAGACCCAATGATTCCAATAGGCGAAGAGAAAACTTTCTCTGCAGCGCAGGCGACCATCATTCCCCCTGAAGCACAGATTCCGTCAACGTAAGCGTAAATCGGGACTTTGTACTTTTCTTTATAGTCTATGAGATGGGAATAGATATCGTGAGCATCAAAAGCTGTTCCTCCAGGAGAATTGATATGGAGGAAAATAGCTTTTACGCGCTCATCTTTAAGAGCGCCGGTTCTGGAGTCGAGAAGTTGAGATTGAACCGTTTTAGAATTTAGATCTCTTGTGCCAATAACGCCATGGATATTCATTTTTAAAACAACTGGGGCCGAATCGGGAAGAAGTTCCCGATTTCCTTCAGCATCGGCAGCAATAATGAGTTGAGTTTTGTCTGCAACCATTTTAGGTTTTGCTAAAGTGGCAATTGCGATGCTGATGACAATCAGACCAATGACGATTCCAATCATTCCTCCAAGCGTGTTGCAAAGAGTGCGTAGCGCAGAAATAAAAATTGATTCCCGTTTTATATCCATAACTTTTTCCCAATTCTATGAAAGATCCAAATTACATACGTAGCATGAGTCGAAAATGGTTTTTTGCCTGCGCTGGTGCAGGGTCTCAATGTTCGCCTTCTTAATCCTAGAGCTTGCTTATTGCTAGTAGTTAGCTGTCCTAACTATAAATTTTTAGGGTTTTCTTGGCAAACTCCCCGTTTTCAAATTGGGCTCTACAGACAAATGGTATCAATGCGTTCTATTTGATTCAAGACTATGTTAGATAGCTTTGCAGCGGGGGGTCTAGACAAGAATAGTTTGATCTCTTACCTTGTGAAAGGGAGATCCTTAATGTTTTTATACAGTCTATCTTGGATTGCAATTTTTATCCTTTCTATCAGTTACTGGTTTCAGATCTGGAAGATTCATGTGCATAAAGAGGTGCGAGACATTTCTTTGACTTATAATCTATTGCTTGCAATTGGCTTTGGAATCTTGGGATTTACAGCATATGATGAACGGTCTCTCATTTTTTTCGTGAAGCAGATCAGCACAACTATCCCCGTCATTATTATCGTGTTTCAAGTGATCTATCATAGAGACGAACATTGGAAAGATACCATTGGTAAAAAGTGTGAGGGTTGCTCAAAGCAACTTGAAAGGCGTTGGAAATTCTGCGCCCATTGCGGCCGAGAAGCTGAGTAAGAATTACCCTTCTGCAAGGGTCTTTGAAGCAAGAACTTTGAGCTCTTTATCCACAACTGTTGTGATACAACTATCAGACCATACGTTGAGAGCTGTTTCAATCATATCAAAAAGTGAGTAGAGGGGAAGAATCATTCCCATGAGCTCAATTGGTAGCCCCATTCCTGTTAAAAAAGCTGTAGTTAAAAAGAAACAGCCCATGGGAATCCCTGCGTTCCCAATAGCAGCTAGAGTCGCTAGGAAAATCCAGGGGATCCTTTCCCAAGGTGTAAAGAGGATCCCTTGACTTGAGCATACAAAAAAGAGAGTGATAAGGATAAAAGCTGCGCATCCATTCATATTAATAATGGAGCAAAGGGGAAAGCTAAAATTTGCTGTTTTATCCGAAATTCCTAGCTGATTTTTCGCACAATCCAGAGCAAGAGGCAGGCTTGCATTCGACGACTTTGAAAAGAAAGCTACGGTCAGCGCTGGAAGCATTCCTTTTGCTGTTCTACTAGGGGAAATTCCTTTAAATTTTAAAAGGAAAGGGAGAATAATCAGCCCTTGGATCAAATTGGCCGCAGCTACGCAAATGCCGTAAAGGAGGAGTTGTTGCAGTTGATTGGCTTCACTGCGAATGTTTTGAACAAATTGAACGGTAAAAGCAAAGACCCCGATAGGCATGAATAGAATGAGAGTGGAAGTAATTTTTAAGATGGCAGCAAAAAGAGCGCCACAAAAATCACGTAAGAGAGTTCTTTGCTCTTTTGGAAGTTTTAAAATAGCTAGGCTTAGAATCGTTCCCATAAAAGCTATTCCTAAGACATTATTCTCAATGAAGGGTTGGACTATATGCTCAGGAATAATGGTAAAAAGAAAAGAGAAGTAGCTTTCTTGGTTTGGAACAGCAGCTATAGCAGCTTCGGCTGGTTTAACCGGTTGAATCACAGTAAAAAGAACCATTCCAATTGTTGCAGCGATGATTGTCGTAAAAAGGGTGTATTTTACGATTTTTTTGACTAAAAATCCCGCTTCAGTGAGTGAGCTCATTCGAGTTAGCGTGGAAACGATCGCAAGAAAAATCATGGGAAGGCTTAGTAACTTAAGCATGCGGATGAAGAGCTTGCCTGTAATCTCCGCAAATCCGTTGACAAAGAAAAGATTTAAAAAGCCAAAGATCCCTCCCAGCAGAAGGGCTAAAACCATTCCAATAGTAAACAGCGTATTTGTTTTCATAACCCTGTTATCTTAGCAACTTTAAGGATTAATACCAATTTCCGAAACTAAAGCGACAAATTTTTCTTAACCTTTTTCTGGAAAACCATCCTCGCGATTTTGCTAATCATTCGATGGTTACACGAGTCCTTCTTCGGACACAATTTTTCAAAAAAATCTTTGCGTCAATTTGTCGTTCTATTTTCTACAACTGGTCTAAGCAGAAGAAGCTCTTTTTTTAAATAAGAGAAGTTCTACAAAAGCAAAACATCCGAAAAGGATGAAGAGGTAATAGAGCTTTGAGGGGAAAGAAATGTTTAGAACAAGGGCTAGTAAGACAATAAATTGAGCCGCTGTTGTGATTTTTCCCCAACGAATCGCTTTTACTTCGAGGTTTCTCCAAGCTCCTGTGATTCCTAAGTAGGAAAGAAAGAGGAAGAGAAAAAAATCACGAGAGAGCATTGTTGCAGCTTGCCATGAGGCGATTTGCCCTTCAAACAGAAGAACGCTTAAGGTAACGTAAACAAAAAACTTGTCCATCATTGGATCAAGAATGGCGCCAAATCGCGAAGTAAAGTGATAACGTCGAGCAAGATACCCATCAATGCAATCTGAAAGCATTGCTAAAAGAATAATGACAAAGCGAAGGGTTGTATCCTCTATAATGAAAAGGAGGGCTAGAGGGGCTCTCATAAAGGATAGACTATTTGGAGGATTTAGCATTGAAAAGATGTGGCTCCATTTTGGCATGACTTCTTTTACGTCTCTTATAACAGACAAGGATAATTACCGTCACACCGAAAACAAAAAATATAAAAAGATTTAACATTTTTACCTTTTTCAAAAGGGTTTCATAACTGTGTCCAAGTTGATAGCAAGAAAAAAAGCAAAGGCTTGTCCAAAGAGTGCATGCTAGAGCATCTCGCCACATAAACTTTACAAACTTTGCTCTGCTCATTCCTGTTGTCATAAAAAGACAGTTTCTAAATCCAAAAGGGATGAAACGTCCGATCATCAGTGTAAGAAGGCCATGCTTTTCATAAAAAGTGCCTATCTTTTGAAGCCGCTCTTGAGGAAGAAGTTTTGCAAAATAACGCATTTTCAGCAGTTTGATGCCTACTTTTCTTCCCATCCAATAACAGATCCATGCAGAAAAATACGTTCCCATAAGGACGCTAATGAAGAGGTAAGGTGTTTGCTCTGGGATCGTTGTTGCAGCTAAAAAAGCGGTGAGAACCATGATGACATCGATGCTAATTGGAAGATTAAACCCTGCAAGGAGGATGAACCCAAAAGAAATCCATGGGGCAAAACTGCTATTTTCAACGATATAGTTTACAATTTGTTGCATAGCTCTAATTATCACATATCATCTATAAAATCAGAAGATCAATTTCCCTTGGGTGGGATCCCTTGACAAGGAATTTTTCTAACTCCTATCACAGACTAGTAAAAATTAATCTATCGATCTTGAGGGAGTTAAGTTTTTGAAAACATAGACCAATGCTTGCCTCTGACACTGTAGCCTACAACCCATGCGATCAAATGATAGGCTAAATCAAGTCCATTTGGGTATTTTCTCAGCGGATCGAGAATCTACTCCAAATGAGCCAACCTTATCTCAGGGAGTGTTTACAAAAACCATGGGATAGGATTTATTGAGGCTATGAATTAGAGTGAGGTTTCGAGGTGGGTAAGCAGGTGTGGTACTATAAAGTGGGAGATGAGAAGACAGGTCCTGTTTCTCATCGAGAACTTCAAGATAAGTTGGAGAGTGGGGAGATTCTCTCTTCAACTAAAATTTGGACAGAAGAATTTACAGATTGGCTGCCCATTTCAGAAGTGGAACACTTCAATATGACAACGCTTGATGAAACGCCCACAATCACTATCGAAAAAAAGGTAGCCTATTCTCGAGAAACCGATGAAGATGACAGGCGTCCTCGTCCTTGGGTTCGCTTTTGGGCTCGCATGATAGATTATTCTCTTTTTATCTTTGTCATTTATTTTATTGCTAGGTATTTTGGTTTAATCTTGGGTTTTTTGGACTCTTTCTCCGAGATGATTGCGATCTTTCTGTGGACTTTTGTCGAAGCCTTTTTGTTAGCAACTTGGGGAGCAACTCCTGGAAAATGGATGCTAAAAGTGATGGTTCGCGATGAAAATCATCAAAAACTCTCATTTTCTGAAGGGATGAATCGCAGTCTTTCGGTTTGGTGGCTTGGTATGGGCACAGGACTTTCTATTATTTCCTGGATTACAATGATTGTTGCTGCAATCAAGCTCGAAAGTACTGGGGTGACGACTTGGGATCGACGAGGAGGAAATAAAGTTTTTCATGGGAATATCGGTGTTGTTCGAGGTATCATCGTTCTTCTTTATTTCCTCTGCTACGTCGGGATGATTGTCTGGGGACAGATGCAAATGATACATAGAGCGCTATGAGTTTGGCAGGCAAAAAAGACTTAGGAGAGGGAAGAGCCCTCTACCAGATCAAGATTTTAGAAGATAACTACACTTACGTCCTTGCCCGGGACCGGGAAGCGTTTGTTGTTGATCCGGGAGATGGAAAACCGGTCCTTGCCCTTCTCGAAGAAAAAAAGCTTACTCTAAAAAACATACTAATTACACATTATCATCGGGATCATACAGGGGGAAATGAGTGTCTAAAGCAGAAAACAGGCTGCGTTGTTATTGGCCCTGAAGATGAGAGAATTCCGGGATTACAACAAACTATTGGAGATAAAGAAGAGCTGATTTTTGCCCCTTTTTTCCTTGAAGTTATCTCTACTCCAGGTCATACCAAACCCCATGTTATCTATTTTTTGCGCGATCTCCATCTTCTTTTTAGTGGAGATCTCCTTTTTTCTGGGGGTTGTGGTCGCCTTTTTGAGGGGACTCCCGAACAGATGTGGCACTCGCTTGAAAAGGTGTTAATTCTCCCGGAGAATACAGAAATCTACTGTGGACATGACTACACGCTTAAAAATCTTCAATTTGCCCTTGCAATTGAACCAAATAATGAAGCGATTCAACACCGTTTAGAAACGGTCAAAAACCTGATTGCAGAGGGCAGATCAACCATTCCTTCAACGCTTGCTATTGAGAAGAAAACAAATCCCTTTCTTAGGGTATCCGATCCAAAGCTTCAGCAAGCTTTGGGGGTTTCTGATACAGACCCTATCACCATTTTTACACATATTCGAAAATGTAGAGATGAAATTTAATCGATTCTCACTTTTACTACTTCATGTTGAGAGCGGCAAAAGCTTTCTTTGATCGAGAATAAGGAAAGCGCTAAACCAACAGCATAGAAAATAGGCATAATGATAAGCCCGTTCTCATAATTTTCAACCGAATAAATGGGCTCGGAATTTTTGACTCCAATTTCGATCAAAAACCCAACAATTGGAGGAAAAATTGCCACAAAAAAGACTGTCACGGAGTTGTTAAGGCCCATAGCGGTTGCTTGAACGTTTTGCTGAACGTGTTCTGAGATAGAGGCAAAAGCAACGCTACATCCCGAACTTGCAAGGCCGATAAGAAAGAAACAACAAGTGAAAAACAAAATACTATTGACTGAGAGGGATAACATTGAAAGCGTTGCTACAAGCCCCATAAGAGCGCAGAAAATAAGGATGGGTTTACGTCTTCTTATCTGATCCGAAATTTTTCCCATAAGAGGGCTCCCAATCGCAAAACCAATCCATAGAAAAGAAGACAGTGTAGCAGCAAGATTTCTAGAAAGCCCCCTTGCTTGCAAGTAACCTGTTCCCCAGTAAGCTCCAAGTAGGGGAAGTGAAAGATAAACAAGCGCTGAAAAAAAGACGATGGTCCAAGCTTGTCGGTTTCTAAAGAGGAGTTTCGTTCGACTAAAAAATTTTTCTTTGTAAGGATCTAAATGAATGATCTCTCCTTTTTTTCTTTCAGGACTATTTCTAACAAAAAGTCCAACACAAATGGCTAACAAAAAACCTAAAGCACTGATAGAGGTAAGGATCAAGCGCCAATTATTGTTGAATAGATTGAGTAAAAGAGAAAGAGGACCTCCTGCTAAAAAGGGTCCTGTAGCACCTAGAAAGTTTGCAATTCCAACCATTAAGCCAAAATGCCTTTTTGGAAACCAGTTTATTGCTAAGACCAAAAGGCTCACATATGCAAATGAAGCTCCGAATCCCATGAAAAAGCGACTGATAAATCCATAGTCAAAACTATGAACCCTTGAAAACCAAAAGACTCCTGTTGCAGCAACGGTAATGGCAATGGTTAGAAGGCGGCGAGCGCCAAAACGATCGACGAGAATTCCAACCGGAATTTGCATGAATGAATAAGGCAGAAAGTAGCCAGCATTCATGATTGAATAATGTAAAGCATCGAGCTGGAGCTCTTGCATGAGTTGATTAGAGATGGTTGAAAGAAAAACCTGCAAGAAAAATTCATAAAGAAAAAAAAGGGACGCTAGTGCCCAGATCAGTAGACCGTAGTATGAAAACTTCTTTACCATATGATTAATAATCAATAATATTAGGTTCTATAGAGGGGACTTCAATGAGGTTTTCCTGTGTTTCTGCACTTAGAGCAAGTTCAATGAGTCGTTGTCCTTCAAAAACATGAGGATAGGTTGTGGCAGATGAAAGGATGCCACTTTCTGAAGCAATGAGGTTATATTTTTTAGAGGAGCCAAAAGGGTCTGCCACAACTCCGATTTGTTCTCCTTTTTTGATTGTCTTTCCAATGCGTTTGTTGAGCTGAAAAATTCCACTACCAGGCGAATGGAGCCAGACTGTTTTTTTTGCTTCTACAAAAGATTTCTCTTGAGGCTTAGCTTTTAGACGGACCATTTGCAGCTCTTTTACTACTCGAATGATGCCCTTTATTCCTATTTTGATAGAATACTCGTCGGTGCGATGGGCTTCTCCCGCTTCAAAGATAAGGGTAGGACATTTAGGCATTCCTTGTTCGGAATAAAAAAATCCTGTTTTTTCATTTGAAGGACGAATAACAGGGGCTCCGAAACAGCTTGCTAGGTGTGTTGCAACCTCATCTTCAGGATGAAAATAGACTTGCGGAAGCTTGTAGATGTGACTTGAACCTGAGCGAATATTAATGCAATGAGTCATGAGGTTGATCACTTCGCTTGTAAATAAGTGAGCTAAGCGGGAAGCAAAAGACCCCTTTTCAGATCCAGGAAAATTATCCGCTAAATCGTGCCCATCTGGCAGAAAACGGCTGTGATTGATTAATCCGTAGACATTCATCACGGGAATACAGATCACTGTTCCGGAAATATTTTTTAAAAGTTGACTTTCTAATAATCGGTGGACGATGTCAATTCCATTTGCTTCATCACCATAGAGTGTGGCACAAATTAAAACTTTTGGACCGGTTTTTTTTCCATGAATGACATGCATTGGAATGTGAAGGGGAGCGCAAGTATAGATTTCGGGAGTGGGAAGAGCGAGAGTGAGGCGCTCTCCCGGTTGAACTTTAACACCGCAGATTTCAATGGGTTGGTTTTTCATGTTTCTAGCTTAACAAACTCATTTGAGGATATCAAGGGAAGGGTTTTCGGAGAGTGGTTTTCTCTGCATCTAAAAATAGTAGTGTTGACTAGGGGTTGTAGACAGAACGCTCTTTTTCTGAGAAACGGCATCTGTTGTACCACGTGCATATTTCTTCGAAGATCTCGTCTTTTTTATGAGCTTCAACATGCTTAGTAAAAACAGTCCTAAGCTCTTCTTCAGTCTAATCCATACACTTAAGATCCATGGTGACTTTTTTTAAGTTGTTAGGCCCGGGAAAAAGGGAGATCTGAGAAAACTTACTAACACCGGTAACATTGACATCCTCTCCTACCTAGAAGGAAGGAGATTGCTGATTGCTCAGGCTGAAACCAGGTCACCCACGTTCAGAGGTTCCTGTTTCACAGAGGCTGCTAATGCATCTCTTCCGCAGGCTAATACGGCATGCCCTGCCGCTAAAATA
>JAAUYI010039287.1_pt1 | contig 20541 bp, 16 predicted proteins | sample 7278041 | NCBI WGS metagenome assembly JAAUYI01 (sample SAMN14350216, study PRJNA611818) | marine sediment metagenome | isolation source: surface marine sediment (0.6m) | place: French Polynesia: Moorea | collected 2018-08
GGGGTTTCCATCACACCCACCTGGGACTATAAGTCCCAGTCTAATAGTCAAAGTCATATAAATATGACTATAAAACTAGCCATCAAAACTAATGGGACAGAGTACTAGTACTCCACCACATTAATTTTGATGGTAAAAATAATAACTTGTGGGTCAGGCATCCTTGCCTGACTACTGTGCTACATTTTCCAAATTAGGTAAAAAACCGAATTTCTTGGACTCTCCCCCCTGGTTGACTGACAAAAGTCTTGAAAGTGTTGAAATTTCCTAGCCCCTCCACCCAACGCAATCGGTTGCGGTTGTTGGGTTGTAGCTTGCTTCCCCGGAGGGGTAGCATCTAGACGCGGTAGACAGGTCGTGGCTTCTCATATGCGTAAGCATTGCCGTAGGCTAGAAGTGCGGCTTTGAGCAGAGTAACCCAAGCTACATCAAAAAGATTTGTCAGTCAATCAGGGGTAAAGGGTAAAGGGTAAAAGGTAAAGGGTAAAGGGAATCTTTCTTTCCCAATTACCAATTACCAATTACCAATTACCAATTACCAATTACCAATTACCAATTACCAATTACCAATTACCAATTACCAATTACCATGCTTGTATTACTATCCCATATACCGACTAGCCATCTGCATCATATCCGCCATATCCACATCTCCATCCCCATCAGCGTCAAGGAAAGTACTCAGGACTGGATTTCCTCCTGCTTGGATATTGCCAGATTTCAAGAAATTGAGAACCAAGGGTACTAAAGTCGGCAACATTTGCAGGATATTATCCATATTTAAGCCAGTACGCTGGGCAACCATTTCTGCTACCTGCTGCTGCATAGCGGGTGAAAACAGGGAGTTAACTGCTTCAGGATTGGCAGAATCACCTGCATACTCATTAACTACAGCTTCAGCCGCTTCTGCCCCTTCTGTAGCCCGCTTTTCTTGCAGGGCAGAACGGACTTGGCTACCAACTACTGATAACAATGATTGCATATCTGAGGAACTAGCACCAGTATTACCACTAAGTTGCTGTACTGTATTGAGTATATTACCGATTTGACCCATGCTACCTTGTTGATTAGGGTTAGCAACGGCACCAAGGATTTGATCGAAAAGTCCCATAAGTTTCTCTCTAGGCGATCGCTTTAACAACAACTAATTTTGACATGCAAGTTGCTATTTGATGCTCTACCCTAAAGAAAAACAATCAAACCATTAAAATCGTAAGCATCTGCTGATGTTCCCATTTATTGGTTTCCTTCCATGCCTCTGTCGCGCATAGTTACCCTGATTGCTGGTCTAATTGTAATTCTAGGGCTAAGCCTGTGGCTAATTGACTCGTTAACTCGGCTTTACTGGCAATTGTCCTATTCTCCCCTGTTGGGCAATTTACTATTATTGCTGCTGATTGTGCTAATTGGGGCTTTAATTGCTGCTTTTGTTTACTATGTATTGGTGATTCAAGGGGGAGAACAAAACTCCCGTCGCAACCCCAGAATACGTCCCCAGGTAAAAGTTCCCGAAGCCAAATCGGAAGCTGCTTCTTCCACACTCCAAGCAGTGCGTCAACAAGTATCCCAAATTCAAGATGAAGTTGCACGTCAAGCTTTGCTGAGTAAATCCCGGGAAATTGAAGCTAACCTGGCACGGGGTGAGATTCAAGTAGTAGTCTTTGGTACTGGTAGTGCTGGCAAAACTTCCCTGGTAAACGCAGTTATGGGACGGATGGTTGGTAAAGTAGATGCACCGATGGGAACCACCACCGCAGGAGAAACCTATTGTCTGCGCTTAAAGGGTTTAGAACGCAAAATTTTAATTACCGATACCCCAGGAATTCTAGAAGCAGGGGTAGCAGGAACCGAGAGGGAACAACTAGCGCGAGAATTAGCCACAGAAGCAGATTTGTTGTTATTTGTGGTAGATAATGATTTACGACGCTCAGAATATGAACCTTTACGGGCATTAGCAGAAATTGGTAAGCGATCGCTAATTGTCCTCAACAAAACTGACTTATATACAGACGAGGATAAAGAGGTAATCCTGGCACGGTTACGCCAACGAGTCAAGGGATTTATTGCCATTCACGACGTAGTAGCCATCGCTGCTAATCCCCAAGCGGTACAGTTAGAAAGTGGGGATATTTTTCAACCAGAAGCAGATATTCTCCCATTGTTGCGACGGATGGCAGCAGTTTTACGGGCTGAAGGTGAAGATTTGGTAGCAGATAATATTCTCTTACAATCCATGCGCTTGGGAGAGGAAGCACGAAAACTAATTGATGCCCAGCGTCGTCGTCAAGCTGACAAAATAGTAGAACGGTTTCAATGGATTGGTGCAGGTGTAGTTTCGGTAACACCTCTACCAGTAGTAGATTTACTAGCAACTGCTGCTGTCAATGCCCAAATGGTAGTGGAAATTGGCAGAATTTATGGCTGTGAATTGAACATGGAACGGGGACGAGAACTGGCACTATCTTTAGCGAAAACCCTCGCCAGTTTAGGAATCGTCAAAGGTGCCCTACAATTGCTTTCTACCGCCTTGCAATTGAATGTAGGTACTTTTATTATCGGTAGGGCAATTCAAGGGGTTACAGCGGCTTATTTAACCCGCATTGCTGGTAAAAGTTTTATTGAGTATTTTCGCCACGATCAAGATTGGGGTGATGGGGGAATGACTGAAGTAGTACAGCGCCAATTTCAACTCAATCGCCGAGATGAATTTGTCAAGGCATTTATTCAAGAAGCGATCGCACGGGTGGTGAAACCCTTGAGAGATAAATCTGAGAGTGGAGATTAGGGATTGAAAGATGCCGTAGGGGCGGGGAAACCCCGCCCGCAACTGGGGCAGATAGGCAGATAGGCAGATAGGCAGATAGGCAGATAGGCAGATAGGCAGATGGGGAGATGGGGAGATCAACTGTAGGGGCGCAATGCTTGCGCCCAAAGGGGTTTCCCCCCCCATAAGTAGGGGAAACCCTATTCCCTATTCCCTATTCCCTATTCCCTATTCTCTTTCATAACTTCTAACTTTTGACTTAGTTTATTTATACGGACATTATTAGTCAAAATCATTACTAAACAAGTATTGAAGCTATGATTGTTCACAAGTAGAAAACATTAGTATTTTTAAATCTTTAAGTAAAAAGAAGATTTTTAAAGATTCTTTATTTTTTGAAAAATTATCACAAAGTAAACAGAACCCTTACGTATAAATCACTATAAAAGTTAAAGAACTTCTAAAGTAATTAGCATTCTAGTTATTCATGCAGAGGTTATTCCGGAAACAGTGGGTGATTTTAGAAAAACTAAATAAGTAGTTACATAGTAACCAAGCCATGACCCATCATTTGATCGGCAAAGTGCTACAAAACCGTTACCAAGTTATTAAAAGCCTAGGTGCGGGAGTATTCGGGCAAACATATATTGCCGTAGATATACAGCAACCACATTATCCTAAATGTGTAATTAAACAGCTGAAAATAGCTTGTTACCAATCTAGCTACTTAGAAACAGTAAGATTGCGTTTTCTTTCGGAAACTCAAACTTTACAGCACCTAGGACACCATAATCAGATTCCCCAACTTATTTCTTGCTTTGAAGAATATGAACGGTTCTATTTAGTACAAGAATTTATTGAAGGACATTCTTTAACTGCGGAATTGCCTACAAATCAAAATAATATGGGTGATTTGTGGACAGAAACGGAAGTAATTGAATTTTTACGAGATGTCCTCAGTATTTTAGATTTTATTCACTCTCATGGGGTGATCCATTGCGATGTGAAACCTGACAACTTGATTCGACGTGCTTATGATGGCAAGTTAGTTTTAATTGACTTTGGTTGTATTCAACCAGTTAATTTTGGAGTTGATGCGGTATTACCAATTTATCGAATGCCTGTTACTTCATTAGGTTACATACCACCAGAACAATTTATTGATCAGACACAACCCAATAGTGATATTTATGCGTTGGGGATGATTGCTATCCAAACTTTAACAGGATTAACACCATTACAATTAAACATAGATCCTCACAGCAATGAAATTATTTGGCGTTTTCAACATACTATAGTTAGCGATTTTTTGGCTGCTGTTCTCAGTAAAATGATTCGCTACAATTTTCAAGAACGTTTTCAATCAGCAGCTGAAGTACTGCGGGTGCTAAAGCAAATGCCATTGGAGGGTAGATACTCCTCAAGTTTAGAATCCCAGTCTATTTTGCTATCAAAATCTGAAGATAATTCCCAATCTCAGGAACAGGTACCGACAAAATCTAAAAGTTCAAATTCTCAAACCACATTCTCTCCCCTACTAACGGGAATGAAAGTGGGATTGGTAACTAATTCTATGCTGATGGGATTTGGAGTATATTCTTTACTACAAAATTCTCCCAATCAATCACCCACAGAGACTTTACGTCAAGCCGCAGAAAAATATCAAGGGGGGGATTTACATCGGGCAATCGCTTTGATTAAATCTATTCCTAGTAGCAGTAATGTCTATCCAGATGCTCAAGCTACTATTGAAGAATGGCAACAGCAATGGCAAATTGCGGCTGAAATATACCAAAAAGCCGAATCAGCTTTAAAAGTAGGTGAATGGTCTCAAGTATTGCAAACTGCTTCTATGATGCCTGATATTTTATATTGGCAGTCAAAAACAGATAAATTAGTTGAACGCTCAAAATTTTACATTGAAGAACAAACAAATCATTTATTAGCAAAAGCCTATAATAAAGCAGCAGAAAAAGATTTCAGTGGTGCTTTAACATATTTGCGCCAAATTCCCCCAGAATCTGCTGCTGGTGCTGTGGTACAAAAAAAATTAAGTGAGTACAAGCAAAAGCAAAAAATTAGGGCTGTCTATCTATTACAACAGGCTTATAATAAAGCCGCATCTACTGATTTTGATGCTGCTTTGAAATTTCTGAAACAGGTTCCTAAAGATACTCCTGTTTATGCAACTGCTAAAGCTAAAATGGCTGAATATAGTCGCAAGCAACGTATACAAGCTGCTGTTCAAAAAGAATATAAATCAACTCAAGTTAGAAACAGTCAGTGGCGTAAATCTAATTTCCAACAACTCCATCTTCACAATAATAGTCCCATGTCATTCCCACGAGTAAATTTTCAATAAGAATAATTCACTCATGAAAATTTAAATTAAATTATGGATAATAAATAATTATGATGAATTAGAGTAATTTTAATTCATCATCCAATTTATTTTACTTTTTTTGTGAATTTCGATATGATAATATCTTATCTGCTTGTTTGCGAGCTTTTATTGCTTCTCGGTAATCTGGCTTAAATTTTATTGCTTGTTCATAGGATGCTATTGCTTCTTGATAGCGTTGCAACTTAACTAAGGCATTACCTTTACTATACCAAGCTTGATAATAGTCTTTGTTGTAGCGAAGGGCTTTATTATAAGCTGTTAATGCATCATTATATTTCTCTAGTTTGTAGAGGGAATTGCCTTTGTTATACCATGCTTTGTAGTCTCGGGGCTTGAATGCAATTGCTTTTTCATAGGAACTAACTGCTTGTTCATAACGTTGAGTTTGATGCAAACACCATCCTAAACCATACCAGGCTTCATAGCTTTTAGAGTTATATTTAATTACTTCTTTAAAAGAATCAACTGCTTCTGGATACCTTTGTAAAGTTACAAGTATATTACTTCTCGCTAATAAAGCTGGTATATTTCTAGGGTTATATAATACTGCTTTTTCGTAAGCAGATAAAGCTTTGTTATAGCGGCGCAAATTTACTAATGTATTACCAGTGTTGTACCATGCTTGTTCGTAATTAGGCTTAATTCTTAGGGCTTGTTTATATGCATCCAGGGCATTGTCATATAATCTTAAATTTTGCAGTGCCAAACCTTTTTTGTACCAAGTTTGGTAAGAGTCTGGTTGCAAAGTAATGGCTTGATCATAAGCTTTAATAGCAGCATCATATTGCTTTAAATTAATTAAAGCATCTCCTTTCGTATTCCATATTTCTGGATAGTTATTTTCCTGTTGTAAAACTTTATCAAAAGAAAAATTTGCTTCTTGATATCGCTGTAACTTATGTAAAGTAAAGCCTCTACCAATCCAAGCATCTAAATATTCTGGTTCAATTTGTATTGCTTTATCGTATGCAGCTAGGGCTGATTTATATTGATTTAAATCATAAAGAATTTTGCCTTTTCCGTTCCAGGCTTCCGCATAATCTGGATTCAGTTCAATTGCCTTTTCGTATGTTTCTAGGGCTTTTTGCTTGTGTTGTAATTCTGCAAGTATATTCGCTTCTTTATATAATTGATTGGCATGATTAATATTAATAGTTTTAATAATAAATACAGATGCAATAGCAGTTAAGCCAATAGCAACTAAACTACCTATAACCGCTGGAATAATACTTTTTTGAGGATAATTTACCTGTTTTGGTAACCCTTTGGGACTGACTGCAACAGTACCATAGTTCTGCTTTTGTAAATCTTTGAGTGCGTTTAATGCTTCCTTTGCTGAACTATAGCGCTGACGGAAATCATAACAGACCATCTTATCTAAAAATTTAGCAAAATCCTGGCTTACTTGTGCTTGATTTTGCCAGATAATTTCATTGGTATTTGTATCTTTAACTAATTCATGAGGAGATAAACCTGTGATAGCTTGAATTCCAATTATACCCACAGCATAAATATCACTACTAAACTTTGGATCTCCTTGAGCTTGTTCACTAGGCATGTAGCCAGGAGTACCAATGGCGACTGTAAATGTTGTCGTTCCCTCAGCAATAATAGCCTGGGTAGTGATTTGTTTAACAGCTCCAAAGTCAATTAAAATTAATTTACCATCTTTTTCACGTCTAAGTAAATTGTGTGGATTAATATCCCGGTGAATTACTTGTTGCTGGTGAACAAACCCTAATATTTCCAAAATTTCTTGCAATAGGGAAATTACCTCTGATTCAGACAAGATTTTTCCTGGTTTCAATTCTTCAGTGAGACTTTCACCTTGAATCAACTCTTGGACGAGATAAAATTCTTCCTTATCTTCAAAGTAAGCTAAAAGTTGGGGAATGCGATCGTGATTACCTAGTTTATATAGAACTTGTGCTTCCGTATCGAATAAACGTCTGGCTGTTTGTAAAGTTACTGGATCGTTAGACTGGGGTTTGAGTTTTTTAACCACACATTCAGGAGTACCGGGTAATTGAGTATCACAAGCTACAAACGTTTCACCAAATCCACCTCCTCCCAAGTGGCTAATAATTTGGTATCTTCCAACAAGTGTGTTTCCCAGCATTTGGCTTACCCAGTTTATTGCGATACTATCTAATTCCAATCTTGCCACAGTTGAATCGGGAAAGTAGAGAAATCATAATTCATATTTCATATTTCATATTTCATCCTTCATATTTCTATGATTCCTATTAGCGATAACATTTTCTTTTTTACTAGCAAGAAACCCCTTGTGACTTTGTGGTTAATTGGTATAAACATTGCTTTATTTTTATGGGAAATAAAACTTGATATTAGTAATGAATTAGGTGAGTTTGTCAAAAACTGGGGTGTAATACCAGCACAAATAAGTGGAGGAGTAAAGGAAGTACTGGCTGGTAACCCAGCAGCGACAATAGTGGTGATGATGGGTGTAGGTTCGTTGATTGTAGGGATGTTTCTACACAGCAGTTTTAGTCAAATCTTGGGTAATCTGCTATTCTTGTGGGTTTTTGGCAAGACTGTGGAAAAAGTTCTCGGATACAAGCGCTTTCTGGGACTTTATTTGCTGGGTGGAATGTTAACCGCAATAGTGCAAATCTTTGCCGATCCTAATTTGGGAGTACCATTGATAGGTGCGAATGGTGCAATTGCATCTATTTTAGGGGCTTATATCCTCAAGTTTAGCAATAGTAAAATAGATTCTATTCTGCCCCTAATAATTGTATTTGTTCCTGTACAGATACCAGCTTTTTATTATGTATTTTGGTGGTTTTTGCAACAATTATTTTACGGTATTGGCAGTTTAAATATTCCCGGAGGAGTAAATCCATTTAGTATTGGTTATTGGATGCATGGGGTGGGTTTAATAATTGGTGCGGTGTGGATACGACTGGTGCAATATCGTTAATATAGTTTGCAGTAAATCAGATTCAATTATTGATTGATATTGATTTAATCTATAGAAATCTGGTTTGATTTATGTTGACTTAGCCTCAACTGGGGCTGAGAGGATGTTTGAAAAGTATTGTTATTAACACAAAATCTCCCAAACCTAACCCCCCTACCTCCTAGGGGAAACAGGAGAGGGAAGCGGAAAAACTTTTTATATCGGAAGTGGGGTTTCAAAGCCTTTCTACTTGTAGGAGAGAGGTTTACCCACAGAGGTTTTAAGTCAGCTTTTAGACTTGACAAACAACCTCTAAGAAATATGCCTAAAACTTAGAACGATATTCTGACAATTAAGCTTATTTTTCTAGCTTTCTTAAAGCATCTTCAGCCGCTGCTTTTTCAGCCTCCTTTTTACTACCTCCCCTACCTTTTCCATATTCTTTACCATCTACGAATACCCTAGCAACAAAATTGGGAGCATGGGGAGAACCACCAACTTTTTCTGCAACATATTTGGGGGGAGTATGGGTGATGTTCCGCTGTACCCATTCTTGAAAGCGATTTTTTGAATCTACAATGGAACGAGACTCTACTACATTTTCTGGTACAGAGTCAAATAAAGGTTCTACTAGTGCACGTACCGCTTCAATATCGGAATTGTTATCTAAATAGTAAGCCCCAATAACCGCTTCAAAGGTGCTGCTAAGTAAATTTTTATTGGTAAATCCACCTTCTTTAATTGCTCCTTTTCCTAATCGCATTTTGAAGTTTAAACCTACCTCAATGGCAAATTTTGCTAATTGTTTTTCATCTACTAAAGCTGAACGCCTTCGTGTTAATTCATCTTCACTTTTTTCAGGATGAAGGCGATAAAGATAACTACCACTTAAGAAATTTAATACTGCATCACCTAGAAATTCTAAACGTTCGTTATGTTCTCCTTCTTCTGGATGTTCATGAACATAAGAACGGTGAGTTAGGGCTTGACGTAGGAGTGTTTCGTTTTCAAATATTAGCAGTTGAGATATCTGATTTAATTGCTTTTTATTTTTCTCTTGATTAAGAACTTCTTCTAGTTGTTCAGGAGATAAACCCTGCAGAAATTCTTGTTTCTGTTTTTCAATATAATATACTTCTGGAGATTCTATTATATTCAGGATTTGAGTAATAGTTTCAAGAGAACGATATGTATCTTCTGTTGATAAACGCCTCTCATACACCAATTTATTACGGAAACCTATGAGTTCATTTAGTAAAGCATTTTTGCCATCACCAAATTTAGTTGCAAATACTTGATTCCATTGTTGAATTATGACTTTTAGTAATGCAGCAACATCATCCCGTAGAATCTCTCCAATGACATCCTGAAGAGTTGGATCTTCAGATAGACAGGACGTGGCTACTGTTAACCAATTATCCCCATAAACTTGACGCATTTCCTGCTCAAAATAAGGATATAAACTCTGATTTAGAATATTTAAAGCTCTATTAACCCGCTCACAATTATTAATAGCCATTGACAAAAATAAATATGAACTACTTATTTATCATTATTTTAGAGGTGATGTATCAAATAAAAATTAAATTCTTGTATAAAATATTATAGGATATGTTATGGGATGTGTTACGGACTTATTTCCGATATTATCTATGACTCTAAGTAAGTAGGCAGAAATAAACACAGCTATATTACGAAACGTAAATAACCCTGAAACTTTTACCAATGACATAGACGCGCAGCGGCTAGTCTACGACAATGCCTTACGGCATACCCGCAGGGTATGACAAATGACAAATGACAACCCTAAAAGCGTTCGCTTTATTTGTACCTACTTAAACCTAATTCAAGCGCCTAAAGCACCACCACATTCTATAGCAAAAAGCACTTATTAGTATCAAGAAAAATTAAGAATCAATCTGAGGTGGAAAAATTTTAGCTAAATCCAAAAATAAATCTGGAAAACAAGGTAAGGAAATAACCTGATTAGACAAAATAATCCGCTTATTCAAATAACCGTATTTGCCTTGATTATCTTGATAAGGTTCACTATAATATTCTAGATAATTATCAACTAAATTAAATATCCAATAATCACAAATACCTGCTTCTGCATAAAGAGGAATTTTCACATCTTGGTCATAATCTAAAGACCAATCTGCAACTTCTATGACTAGTAAAACATCAGCAGGTTGCGGATGACCAGAAAGATAATCATCGTCTGTGTTTTTCACAATTGCAAAATCCGGTTCTGGTTCGCTGTTGGGTGATACAATAATTGGAGCTTGAGATTGTAAAGTGGCTCTATTCGTGACAATTTTTGGTAGTTCCTTCCACAATCTCCGCAGACAAGTCTCGTGGGCTGTACCTTTAGCTACCATTTGGATAATTTCTCCCCTAATTAACTGAATATGGTCATCCTCATGGAAAAAGCCCAATTCCGTCAGTTGATGATATTCAGAGATTGTAAAACGCTTAGCCTGCACAACACTCATACATCTTTCTCTCCAAATAAAAACGTTACCCTCATTTCTAAATGTGCCAGAAATTGGTATGCTAAAAGCTTATACTAATTATTATCTAAACTATGTCCGCGCCTACCCTTACTCCTACCATTACAGCTTTTCCCCTAACTGCTGTTGTCGGTCAACAGGCCATTAAAACAGCCCTATTGTTAGCAGCTGTAGATCCAGGATTGGGAGGAGTTGCGATCGCAGGTCGTCGGGGTACGGCAAAATCTGTAATGGCACGTGCTATTCATGCTCTCCTTCCTCCCATTGAAGTTGTCAAGGGTTCCATTAGCAATTGTGACCCAGAACATCCAGAAGATTGGGATGATAAACTATTGGCAGAGACAGGAGAGATAGAAACAGAGGTTATAAGCGCACCCTTTGTGCAAATTCCCCTAGGAGTAACAGAAGACCGACTGTTGGGTTCTGTGGATGTGGAACAGTCGGTGAAACAGGGAGACACGGTATTTCAACCCGGTTTACTCGCCGCAGCTAACCGTGGTGTATTATATGTGGATGAAATCAATCTCCTGGATGACCAAATCAGCAACCAGCTATTAACTGTATTATCCGAGGGACGCAACCAAATTGAACGGGAAGGGATTAGTTTTCAGCATAGTTGTAAATCCCTGTTTATTGCTACCTACAACCCCGAAGAAGGGACACTACGGGAACATCTGTTGGATCGAATTGCCATTGCCCTTTCCGCAGATGGTGTCCTCGGTTTAGATCAACGGGTAGAAGCGGTAGAACAAGCAATTTCCTACTCCCGTTCTCCCCAGGAATTCCTAGAACAGTATAGCGAAGACTTAGACGCCATTAAAACTCAAATTATTCTAGCACGAGAATGGTTAAAGGATGTAACTATTTCCCACGATCAAATTACCTACCTCGTAGAAGAAGCAATTAGAGGAGGTGTACAGGGACACCGCGCCGAACTATTTGCAGTCAGGGTGGCGAAGGCTTCGGCGGCTTTAGATGGACGTTCAACAGTAAATGCTGAAGATTTACGCCGTGCTGTGGAGTTAGTAATTGTACCGAGGGCAACTGTAATTCAAACACCCCCCCCGGAAGAACCACCACCACCACCACCACCCCAAAATCAAGAAGAACAGGAAGACGATCACGAACAGGAGCAAGAAGAACAACAAGAACCGGAACAACAAGAAGAACAAGAACTTAATATTCCAGAAGAATTTATTTTCGATCCGGAAGGGGTAGTTCTTGATCCCAGCGTGCTTTATTTTGCCCAGACAGCGCAACGTTTAGGTAAATCTGGCAGTCGTAGCCTCATTTTTTCTGACGACCGGGGACGTTACATTAAGCCCATGTTACCCAAAGGTAAGGTTCGCCGTATAGCTGTAGATGCAACTCTCCGTGCCGCTGCACCGTATCAAAAATCACGACGGCTGCGTCATCCCGGCAAAAAAGTTATAGTAGAGCAAGGTGATATCCGTTCCAAGCGCTTAGCACGTAAAGCCGGAGCATTGGTAGTATTTGTGGTAGATGCCTCTGGTTCCATGGCACTTAACCGGATGCAGTCAGCCAAAGGTGCGGTGATGCAATTGCTCACAGAAGCTTATCAAAGCCGGGATCAAGTAGCATTGATTCCGTTCCGGGGAGAACAAGCAGAAGTTCTATTACCTCCTACCCGTTCCATCGCTTTGGCACGCCATCGTCTCGAAAGATTGCCCTGTGGTGGAGGTTCGCCATTAGCACATGGTTTAACCCAAGCCGTGCGTGTAGGGTTAAATGCGCAAATGAGTGGCGATGTGGGGCAAGTAATGATTGTAGCGATCACCGATGGCAGGGGTAATATTCCTTTAGGACGTTCATTGGGAGAACCACAAGAACCAGGAGAAAAACCGGATATTAAGGGTGAATTGTTAGAAATTGCCGGGAGAATACGCGCTTTAGGTATTCAGTTATTGGTAATTGATACCGAAAGTAAATTTGTTTCTACAGGCTTTGCCAAAGAGTTAGCAAAAACATCTGGAGGCAAATATTATCATTTACCAAAAGCCAGTGAACAAGCAATTGCAGCCATGACAAAAGGAGCTATTGCTGATTTAAAATCGAGGTAACTACTCATTAGACATCTGGTGAAAAAGAATGTAGAGACGCGATATATCGCGTCTGGAACAAGGGTTCTGGTTGACGCATATTTAATTTCCGGAGATGTCTATTTGTCATTTGTCATTTGTCATTGGTCATTTGTCATTTGTGATTTTTCCTCCCGAAACACAGTTTAAAACCCTTACCCCGTAAGGATTTGTTTTTTGAAAGGTGAATGTGTTTCTTTCATGGGTAACAAGGGGGTTTAATACTTTTGACTATTGGTCATTTTTCATTGGTCATTGGTCATTGGTTATTGGTTATTGGTCATTTACCATTTACCATTTGTGATTTTTCCTCCCGAAACACAGTTTAAAACCCTTACCCCGTAAGGATTTGTTTTTTGAAAGGTGAATGTGCTTCTTTCATGGGTAACAAGGGGGTTTAATACTTTTGACTTTTGACTTTTGACTTTTGACTTTTGAATGCGTGACTTTTGACTTCGCTGCCGGGGTTGATTGCAAATGGCTACATCTCAAAACCTTTATTTTTCCTTGATCAACCCCGTTTTTTAGGTCTTGCCCTTGAATGGTGCAAGATGTGAATGGAACCCAGAAAAATCTACCCATAGGAAGATTGTCATAATCCAGGATTTAGAGTTTAATGTTTCCTATGATTAAGATCCACTGGGAGACCTGTAAAACGGGATAAAACGGTATAAAACCGCATTATTCACCCCGAATGGGGCTAGGTCTTTGCAGTCTAAGCCCATGCTACGTTATTTAAGTCATGACACCCCTGAGTTGGACAGCTTTGGGCAACTGTCGGTAAGGATTAAACACCAAAATCGTTTTACATCAAGCAGTCTTCTTACTGCAGGGAGCTTAAATAACATTGACGAGTCAAACCTGAGAAGAAAGTGACACTAATCATTAAGTTGATTATCAAGTCATCACAACTACAATTATCCGGTTTTATTACTATTTGCCGCGATTTAATCCTGTCTAGTCAGTTGGCGACTGCCTGGGGTTGCAGTAAAAACATTAAATCATTTACTCCCTTTTGTAAATACCGAGTTACCGTCATAGGACTGGTGCCAATTTTTTTAGCAGCATCCTTACGGGAAAGCTCCTTTAAAAATACCATTTCTACTGCCTGACGCGGTTTTTCTTCTAACATTCCTAAGGCACCTTGGAGTTGCTGTCTTTCTTCCTCCTGTTGCTGCTGTGCACTGGAACGGGGACAAGGAAGGGCTTCTCCTAAAGTGATTTGGCAATCAAAATGGTGAACCACCGTCGCATCTAAACTTAAAGGCATACGGTTTTGGGCAGCTAGTTTGGTTTCTTGCCATTCTTGTACCGATACTTGAAGTTCCCTGGCAATTTCCCCATCCTTGGGAGAACGACCTAAAGATTCCGCTAATTCTTTGCGAACTTTTTGTCCTTCATTGTATAGTTCTTGCCAACGACGGGGTATCTTTAATAAAGAACTGCGATCGCGCAAAAAGTGGAGCATCTCACCACGGATGTAGGGTACAGCAAAAGAGCTAAAAGCGTATCCTTGGCTGGGATCAAAACGCTCAATTGCCCTAATCAAGCCAAAATAACCAATTTGTTCTAAATCCTCATAAGGCTCATTACATTGATGGCTAAATTTATGAGCCATTTTCCGTACCAAGCCAGTATGTAACTTGACCAGTTGATTACGAAGTTCAATAGTGGGATTGTGGTGATAGCAAAGCAAAAGCTCCATGCTATCAGACCTCATAGAGGACTGAATTACTGTCATAAAAATATCCTTTGGAGTAGCTGTTTTTTTTAAAGAATTGGGTTGTCTAAACTTTTGTCTAAGATGTAATTATTTTCCTTAGGAATAGCTTGGGACACCATTCGTCGTTCTACTGAACTTATGAGGGGTCAGACTCCGCATATACGCATTTGTACGGATACTTTTTTTGTCAACGTTTGTTTCTACTAGTCTGCCCTTGCCTTAAAAGCCAACTTTGGATCATCTCCCGGATACTGAATATCCGTATTTGTTAAGATATATAAACATATCTGTACTGTATTCTCTCTCTAGTAACTAGTTGAGACTGTGGGTAAAAATAGTAAAAATAGGAATAATCAACAATATCTGTCTGAAAAGCTTCTGATAAATTTATGAGCAATACAAGCAACTTCCGTGACGCTATGCGTCAGGCAAGAAATCAAGCCCTAGTTGGTCCCAACGTGATTGCTAATGCCTTACCCTATGTAGGAGGTGGACTAGTAATTACGGCACTGGGAACCTACGGTGGACTGGGAGTCATCCGTAACAACCCTGGATTATTTTTCCCCACCTTTATCGGTGCGCTAATTGTAGAATTAATTCTGTTTTTTGTTGCTCGCAACGTTGCCGAGAAGGGCAATAACAGCCTTGCATTGCCCCTGTTAGCCACCTATAGCTTACTTTCGGGGTATACCCTCAGTGGCTTAGTATTTATGGCATTGAAAACCGAAGGAGTAGGGATTCAAGGGGTTGGGATAGCTGCCCTTGGCTGCGGTGTTGCCTTTATCTTTGCCCGTAAGGTAGGTTCCAATCTCTCTGATGCTGACGGTATGGCATTAACCAAAACCGTCTCTCTAGGTATTTTTGCCTTACTGATTGTTTGTTTAACCCAGTTTCTGTTTGCCCTATTTGGGGTTTATGTACCCAACTGGTTAGAAATTGGTATTTCTGGTTTGGGAGTATTTCTATTTGTGGGTGCATCTGTGGTGGATTTCTATATTCTGCCCCGTACCTACCGGGACGAACAATATCTACCTGCCGCTTTGTCGATGTATTTAACCTACATCAACTTGTTTATCTTTATTTTACGGTTGCTGATTGCCATCAGTGGTCGTGATTAAGTATCCCTAAAATCAGGTATAAAGCCCAAAAGTAGGGGCGTGGTTTCCGCGCCCCTACAATATTTGAAAGTACCACCCCGCAGATATACAGAAATCGCTACAATAAATAAAATCAAGAGTAATGTTTATAGTACCTATTGGACAAATCGTTCCTTTCGGTACAAAATAACAATCCAAAGCGCTCTTTCATCAAACAAGCACTATGGACTTACTAGAACTAAAACGCGAAGTCGAAACGTTGTCTAGTCGCCTGGGTAAAACCCAGGACTATCTTTGACATCCCCGCACTAACTGCCAAAATTCAAGATTTGGAACAAATCGCCGCCCAACCAGAATTGTGGGATGACCAAAAGGTGGCACAGCAAACCCTACAAGAACTTAACGACCTTAAGGCACATCTGCAACAGTATCGCCAATGGGAAACCAGCTTGGAAGATACCAAAGCCGTAATAGAACTGTTGGAGTTAGAAAGTGATCAAGGATTACTGCAAGAAGCAGAATCTAACATTAGTTCCCTCAACCACGAACTCGACCACTGGGAGTTACTCCAGCTGCTTTCTGGCACCTACGACGAACAAGGGGCAGTACTAACCATTAATGCTGGTGCTGGTGGTACTGATGCCCAGGATTGGGCAGAAATGCTGCTACGTATGTATACCCGTTGGGCAGAAACCCAAGGCTATAAGGTTCATTTATCGGAACTTTCCCCAGGTGACGAAGCCGGAATCAAATCTGCCACCCTGGAAATTAGTGGACGCTATGCCTATGGGTATTTGCGATCGGAAACAGGCACCCATCGCTTAGTGCGGATTTCCCCCTTTAACGCCAACGGTAAGCGACAAACTAGCTTTGCTGGCGTGGAAGTCATGCCCCAGATAGATGACAGCGTGCAGTTGGAAATCCCAGAGAAGGATTTGGAAATTACCACATCCCGTTCTGGTGGTAAAGGTGGGCAGAATGTCAACAAAGTTGAAACCGCTGTGCGAGTCGTTCACATTCCTACGGGTATTGCCGTCAGGTGTACAGAAGAACGCAGCCAACTGCAAAACAAAGAAAAAGCCCTTGCCCGTCTCAAAGCCAAACTCTTAGTCATCGCCCAAGAACAACGCGCTCAAGAAATTGCGGAAATTCGCGGTGACATGGTGGAAGCTTCTTGGGGTAATCAAATCCGTAACTATGTCTTCCATCCTTACCAGATGGTTAAAGACTTACGTACCAATGTGGAAACAACGGCGATTTTAGATGTGATGAACGGTGAATTGGATACCTTTATTGAAGCCTATCTACGGCAAGAAAACCAATTAGTGGAAACGGTTTCTGCTTAATTCGCACAATTTTCAGCAAAGGTACCTTTTGGGCATACCAAGAAATAAATGATGCTGTTGGTCAATTAGTGATGGGTTTCACCCCCTACTAAGACTGTCTCTCTCGTTTCCAGGCGACCGCCTGGAAATGCACTCACCAGAGGCTCCCGGCGACTGCCCGGATTTGAGGCGGGAGCCTCAATCGCTGCATTCCTTGCCTCTGGCAAGGAACAAGAAATGAGGGGCTAGACCATTCATTAATTTGCCAACAGTATCATAAATTATCCCATATTGTGGGGTAGGCATCCTTGTTTGGACACCTATACAAGCAAGGATGCCTGTACCACTATCAAATTTTGGGATATTTTTTTATTTGCAAGTCCCTTTATGCTGCAAAAGGGCAATATGGCAGTTGTGAGTTCAACAAACTGTTACATTGGTAAAGTAGTTTGCGGTCAAATTCTCATGAGCGATTCTCCATCAACAGAACCCAAACCAACTTACGTTAAACTTGCCATGCGTAATATGGTGCAAAAGGGTGGTACTTCCTTCAAGCACTTTGCACTTACTACTGTGGGGCTGTTAGCACTTTTGGTGGGACTTGCTTACCTAACTCGCTGATCTCCCTGATGAACATAAAATCATTCATAATTAGGTGTGTAGGAGACTGTGTAGATAGTGCAAGTTGAATTATACGTACAGGATGATCATCAGGAGTTGATTGAGGATAGTGATGCCCGTATTTCTCCTCAAGCTTGGGGAGACTGGTTTCATCGTTGGTTGCAAATTCTCGAATCTGAATTACCGCCAGCACTCAGTTATGAAATCGGGCTGCGGTTAACAGATGATGCAGAAATTCAGGCGCTCAATCACCAATATCGTCATCAAAATCAGCCCACAGACGTTTTAACTTTTGCTGCATTAGAGGTAAACTGTCCTCAAAGTCCAGAAATGTCAGCCTCTATGCCTTTATACCTTGGCGATATTGTCATTTCTGTCCCTAGAGCCAAGCACCAAGCTCAAGAAATGGGACACTCCCTCTCAACGGAATTAAAATGGTTGGCAGCTCATGCTTTACTACACTTACTAGGTTGGGATCATCCTGACGAAGAAAGTTTAGTGCGAATGTTGAATAAACAAGTAAATTTACTGCAAAGCATAGGCGTAAATATTAACGTTGCCTAGCTATGGTTTGCATGTGTATAAAGATATAAGTATTTATATTTCCACAATATTGATTATATACCAGAAGGAAATGCGCAACAACTGACCTGTGTCTGGCAAATTTCTTCAAAATCCCAGTTAGAATACCTTGGTGTACCGTTATGACTATGTCCCAACAAGTTTCTTCCCCAGCAAAGCCAAACCCCTTGGAAACTGTGGTGAATCCAAAACGACCCCTTGCTTGGCAGGTTGCTTCTAATTTATTCATGAGTTTTAAGTATGCCTGGTGTGGTATTAGCTATGCTTTTCAAACTCAAAGAAATTTTCGCATTCATGTAGCGGTTTGTCTCACTGCTATTAGCTTGGGTATTTTTTTACAAATTAAACCTGTAGAAATTGCGGTCATTGGCATCACTAGCGGTTTGGTTATGGCACTGGAATTAGTGAATACAGCCATCGAATCTGTTGTTGATTTAACCGTTAAGCACACTTACCACGAACTGGCAAAAATAGCCAAAGACTGTGCTGCTGGTGCAGTGCTTGTTTGTGCTTTGGTGGCGGTGTTAGTAGCTGCTACTCTCTTGCTTCCTCCCTTGTTATCTTTGATAATATCGGTGCTTCAATCTTGAGTTTTTAATATTTGTTTCGCTAATTTTATACAGTTTCCTGCACCTTGAAAACATCAAAAACAAGGTAATATCTATTTGAAAACAGAATTAGGGAATTACAAGTGAAGTACCCCTAGTTTCGCTACGCGAAACTAGGGGCTTCCTGCCCTGAACCAGTACCCCGGTTCATCTCTAGTCTTGCAACTAGCTGGTCAGGCGTAGATTTCCCTTCTTCCAAGGGTATTTTTGACTCAGAGAACAGCATCAGGTTAAGGGCAGCGTTAATATCTTTGTCCCAAAAGCTTTTGCATTCTCGACATTCCCATTCACGAATAGCAAGTGTTAAGTCTTGCTTGATGTAGCCGCAATTAGAACATCTTTTTGAACTAGGGAAAAATCTATCTACATAGTGAATTTCACACCCATAGATATCTCCTTTGTATTCCAACATAGTGAGGAAATTTCCCCACCCTACATCAGTTATTTGTTTGGCTAACTTACGATTCTTTACCATTCCTTTGATATTTAGACTTTCCGCTGATATTCTTTGGTTTTCAGAAGTCAGCTTCAGACTTATTTTGTGTTGGTAATCTTGCCGTTGATTAGCCACCTTCTCGTGAATCTTAGCAACAGTGACTCTAGCTTTATTGCGGTTGCTAGAACCTTTCTGTTTTCTGCTTAACCTCCTTTGTCTTATCTTGAGTCGTCGTAAAGACTTTTGAAAGTATCTAGGATTCTCAAACTTCTCACCCTTTGATGTAATTGCGAACTCTTTTAACCCTAAATCTAGACCTATCTTGTCACCCTCAGGGTTCACAGTTGCTACTTGGGGTGGAACATCTTGTTCAGTAACTATTGATGCGTAATATTTACCCGAAGGTGTTTTAGAGATGGTGATATTCTTTGGTGTTCCTAATATCTCTCGATGAATCACCATCTTAATAGGTGTCATCTTAGGAATCTTGAGAAACCCATTTTCATCTACTGAAAAGTGCTGCGGCAATCTTTTAGAGTGCCGCAGCACTTTTCTTCTTAAAATTCGGGAATCCTCCTAACTTCTTAAAAAATCTAGTAAATGCTGACTCTAAGTTCTTAAGAGTTTGCTGTAGTGACTGGGAATTAACCTCTTTAAGCCATTCAAATTCTAACTTTAAATCCGTTAACAATTTTGTCCATTCTTTGTAACGCAGAGATTTTTTAGACTCCGCGTAGATGTCTGTTGTGAGTCTTAAAAAATAGTTGTAGACAAACCTGGAACAACCAAAACATTTTGCTAAAAATGCTGATTGCTCTTTGTTTGGATACAGTCGAAATTTGTAAGCTTTATTTCCCATGAGGTTTACTATACAAGACTTATCTTTTTCAAGTCAATTAGTTAAGTGTCCTAAATCCTGCCCTGGCTCACCCTCCGGGAAGGCTGAGCCTACATCCCCAGATTCCGCTTAACGCTCTATCTGTGGTCTTCCCGCCAGGATGATAAAAAAATATCCAATTAGTAGGGTGCGTTACGAATATTTGTTCTAACTAATACCAAATCAAAAAATGTTTGCAACAGATCCAATTGTAGGGGCACGGAAACCGCGCCCCTACAAACCGAGCATGTGTCCCATTCTTTTTTCAAATTGGTATAAAAGTTGCACTTACTCGGGCGAGAACTACGAGGCAGAGCCTCAACTCCCCTAGTTACCAGCGTGACCTTGGTAACTAGAACATAGGTTAGCAGGGTGTGTTATTGCAAAGCATAACGCACCCTGCAATCTTGACCCGGGAAAAAACTATAGCGCTAGAGTAACTGGTTGACCCCGGAGAAAAACTATAGCGCTAGAGTAAGTGCTTGACCCCGGAGAAAAACTATAGCGCTAGAGTAATTGCTTGACCCCGGAAAAAACTATAGCGCTAGAGTAATTGCTTGACCCCGGAA
>JAAUYI010097049.1_pt1 | contig 20508 bp, 22 predicted proteins | sample 7278041 | NCBI WGS metagenome assembly JAAUYI01 (sample SAMN14350216, study PRJNA611818) | marine sediment metagenome | isolation source: surface marine sediment (0.6m) | place: French Polynesia: Moorea | collected 2018-08
ACAAGGTCTTTCTCCACCACCATTTCCTGTGGGCAGTTAATTAATGGACATGGCGATCGCTATGTCCCCAATTTTCCTAGCTTTTTCAGAGGGGGAAATGAACGGTTACGCGTAATGTAGGATTTAACGATAGGAGCTGATAGCTATGTTGAAAGTATCGCTTTATGCAGTACCTGTACCAGCGCAATGTGTAAAAGGTGAGAAAAAGTTCCTGGGTACTACAAGGGTTTTTATGCACAAAGCATCATATACTGCTCTTATTGCTGGACTTCCCGACCGCTTGCAAAAAAGAGATGTCGATGCTTACATTCAAATCGTTGACTTACGGGGTGCTTGTCACCCCGTAAGTTTGGTCGAATCAATCACTATGAGTTTCTCTATTCCTTAAAATTTTTGTCCTGTACTTAGAACGGGTCTATAGATCTAAATCGCAAAATTCTGGTTTGAGTTCTCTATCCATTAAAGCTTGAACTGCTTCGGTGGGACTAGTCTTACCATTGAGTAAACGATAAACTTGACGAGCAATAGGCACAGCGATCGCTTGTTCGTTAGCCAGTTTAATTAAGACCTTGGTAGTATTAATCCCTTCTGCTGTTCCTTCTAAATCGGCTAAGATCTCCTCTAAGGTTTTACCTTGAGCCAAGCCATAACCCACTTGATAGTTACGAGAAAGAGGACTATCGCAAGTAGCAATCAAATCTCCCAAACCAGATAAACCAAAAAAAGTCTCAACAGACGCACCTAAATAACTACCTACCCTAATCATCTCAGGTAATGCTCTTGTTAATAAACCCGCCTTGGCATTAGTTCCTAACTGCAAACCATCACATACTCCAGCAGCGATCGCCATAACATTTTTCAGTGTACCACCCAATTCTGTGCCGATAGGATCGCTATTAACGTAGACACGAAAAGTATCAGAAGCAAATATTGCTTGCACTTGTTCGGCTGCTATGTGATTATTACTAGCAACCACTGTTGCTGCGGGTAAACCTTTTTGAATTTCTTTCGATAAATTAGGGCCCGAAAGTACAACTACAGAATGATGAGGAAAAGCTGTTTGCCAAATTTGTGAAGGGGTGTGAGTGGTAATGGGATCTAATCCTTTAGTAGCAGTAACCAAAATTACCCGCTCTGGTAAGGTAATTAGTTTTAATTTCTCAATGGTTGGTCTTACTCCTTTCATGGAGACAGCAGATAAAATCACATCGGTATTAGCGATCGCCGATTCGAGACTTTCTGAACTACGACGCGACCATAACCGTACTTGATTAGGATTGCGTTTGGCTACACTAGCTAAAGCAGTACCCCAGACTCCTGCACCTAAAATAGTTAGGATTTTTTGTTGTTCAATCACTTTTAATATACTGCATATAGCTCTAGTTATAACTGTATTAATAAATTAGGTTATCAATCAAATTTTCTGACTATTAATTAACTTCAATTTTCGCAATATCAGTTACAAAAATAAACAAAACTAAAACATTGTTTTAGTTTCGTGACACTGTTTTATATTTTTGTTAGATTGAAAGAGATATTATCCAAAGCATAAATAAGTTTTAAATGAGTACTAAATGTCCTTGCTGTTCAGATTCTTTACTACGGCACTGGAAAAAAAATCAAACCTACTGGTTTTGCCGTCGTTGCCGACAAGAAATGCCTAACTTTGAAGCTATAGAGAGAAGATCCTACTACCACAAACAAGAACAAATATTAACAGATTCAGTATCTATTTCTCATCAATTAGCTACAGTTACTTCTTCTAAATAAACAATAATTAGTTAATAAATTAATCAATGTTTTTTGCGGGAAATAACTAGTTAATTATACGGAAGTTTTCGACTTATTTCTCTCAAAAAGTTAACTAAATAACAATTCCAATTCCTGTTAATTTTTGACGTAATTCCTGAGCATCTTGAGGATTTTGTTGTTCATAAAGTGCGATCGCTTGTTTAAATGTTTCTATACTCTCTGTCATATAACCACTTTTGTAGAGAATAACGCCTAGATTTTGGTAAGCAGGAGCATAATTCGGGTTGAGTTCAATTGCTTTTTGGTAGGCAGCGATCGCTTCTTGATGCAGTCGCTCATGGGGGAAACCCCCAAGACCGCGCTGCATCGCTCTTTTCATTTCTTTCATCTTGCTAAAAAGCATACCTAGATTGTAGTAACCCATAGCAAAGTGAGAATCAAGTTTTAAAACTGCTTCCAAAGCTTGTTGTGCTGCTTGAAAATCTCCTAGATTGATGAGTAAGCTACCCAAATTGTTATAAGCACCAATTTTTAACTTAGGTAAAATCGGCTGATTAATTGCCTTTTGATATTGTTTCTTAGCTCTTTCATAATCTTGTTGACGATTGTAAGCATTACCAAGACTGTAATAGAGTTCAAACAAAACAGAAGGTTCAGCCTGATTAGATTTTAAGCCTTGTTTCAGAAATTTGATGCCACTTTTGATTGAACCACTTTGGAGGTATAAAGCTCCTAGCTTACTACATACGTAAGGATCATTAGGATGATTGGTTAAAAATTTTTCCATCATCACTCTAGCCCTGGTATATTTATCTAGAGAGGCGATCGCTTCTGCTTGATAGCCATAATGGAAAATTGCTACTTCATTAAGCGTTGCTACCTGCCAATGATATTCTTTGGTCAGAATTTCACTGACACTATCATCAATCAGAGCATGATAAGGACGAGTAAACTTAATGTCTGGGTGACGACGAAATAATCGAGAAACCAAAGAATAAGGAGATTGAGATGCACCTACTTCATGACGAAGGAGATTAACAACTAAATTAGTTTCTACTTTTATTGCTTCGTGCAATTTATTTACAATCGCTGGATTTAAGACTTCATCGGCATCTAATACAAGTACCCATTCCCCCTGAACATATTTCAAAGCTTCATTTCTAGCTATAGCAAAGTCATCACACCACTGAAAGTAGTGTACCTTAGCTCCAAGTTGTTGGGCAATTTCAACTGTATTATCTGTAGAACCCGTATCTAGAATAATAATTTCATCGACGACATTTTTAACGCTCTCTAAACATTTAGAGAGGGAGTTTTCTTCATTTTTGACGATGGCACAGAAGCTTAGTTTAGTCATTTGTTACCTATAGGTCAAAGAACTATCATTTTACAATCTAGAAATGAAGCCTGCTTATTTCAGACATGACGACTCTAGATTCTTTTTTGAGATAGTTCTAACCTATAGATTATCAAGCCATGTTACTTTCGATCGCCCAACGAGCTAATTCAGTCCGATTATTGAGACTAGTTTTGTTGAGCATATTAGAAACATGACTTTCAATAGTACGTTGACTGACTTTCAGTTTTTCAGCAATTTCGCGGTTAGCCATTCCCTTGGCTACCAACTGAACAACTTTTAATTCTGTAGGTGTAAGTTCCACATGATGAGGAACATGAATAGTAGGACCACTAGCATCTAAGCCGATGGGACGACCCTGCTGCCAGCGTTTGATCTGATTTAAAGATGATTCTACTTGCGCTACTAGCTCTTCAGGCTCAAAAGGTTTTACCATATACACGTCAGCACCTTCATTTAAACCCTTTACTCGGTCTTGACTTTGACCTTTGGCAGAAAGAAACAGAACAGGAATTCTATTCGTACGGGGTTCTTCTCTAATATGATTGACTAAGGAATAGCCATCCATTTCTGGCATCATTACATCGCAAATGATCATATCAGGAATATTCTGCTCTAAGATGTCTAGAGCTTCTCTGCCGTTTTCTGCGGTCATGACCTGATAACCCCTAAACTCTAAATAGTCTTTAACTAATAAAATTAGATTAGGGTCATCATCAATCAGTAGTAGTTTTTTACTATCCTTTTGAGAGTTTTCTTTCATAGGTGACAATCTAGATTGTAGTGCTGCTTCAAGTGGCTTCATTTTTTATCCATAATATCTATTGAAGTTATCAGAAGATGAGCAAACAGGAATATTTAAGAATATATTCATATGGCTTAAGTATAAATTAGGTTAGAGAAAATGATGTAACTGTACAATTACATATTTGGAAACTAATTTGTACCCTCGCTGTTTTACCTAAGAGTTTGGTTGGGTTTATTTTGCGATATTAACCTCTAGTTTTCATTACTGCCAATAGTTAATTAATTAATTAATAATACTGACATTTCTTGTTACATCCAGCTTATATCTTAACCAAGTTTAAATATAAACGCACTTAAAAGAAAACAACAGTAGTTTGATACTCAGTTAAATTTAACATCTAAGTATGACTCAATCCACAGAAATTATCAACGAAATAATTAAGTCTCGCCGTTCTACGAAACCACGGTTTTTTAACGGAAATAAGATTGATAATAGTGTCGTTTGGCAAATATTAGAAAATGCTAATTGGGCTCCTACCCACGGTTTAACACAACCTTGGCGGTTCAAGGTTTTTACTGACTCTGGCTTAGAAAAGTTGGCAAATTTTCAAGCAAATTTATACAAACAACTTACCACTGAGGAAAAATTTAAGCCAGAAAAGTTTGAGCGTATGAAGACAAATGTTCTTCAGTCTTCTCACGTAATTATAATTTGCATGCAGAGACAAAAATCCGAAAAAATACTTAGAGACGAAGAAATAGAGGCAGTAGCTTGCAGTGTACAAAATATGGCTTTAACTGCTCAAGCTTATGGAATTTGTAGTTTTTGGGGTTCAGGAGGAGTAACTTATACCCAAGAATTAAAAGAATTTTTGGGATTATCGGAAAAAGACCTTTGTTTGGGATATTTATACTTAGGATATAGTGATAATCCTGCTACTCAGAGCCGTCGTAGTCCAATTAAGGAAAAAGTTGAATGGTTTGACTAAAAATTAAAAATTTTAATGTTTAGTTCATATTCACTGATTTTCCTTAAGAGTTGACTAATTCTAGTAGCTCTTGTTCACTAAGCAGAGCAATACCTAATTGTTCTGCTTTTGTTAGTTTTGAACCAGAGTTTTCTCCTACTACTAAGTAGTCAGTTTTACTGCTTACAGAGCCAGTAACTTTCCCTCCTACTTGCTCAATTATTTTTTTTGCTTCACTACGTTTTAAACTGGGCAAAGTACCAGTAATAACGAAAGTTTTTCCCGCTAAAATATTGGTATTAGCTATCTTATTATCTACGGTATTATTAGCCACGGAAAGCTGTAAACCTATTTTTTGGAGAGACTCTACTAACGCTAAATTAGCAGGGTTTCTAAACCATTGAAAAACGGAGAGAGCAATCTCTTCTCCGATACCATATACTGCTTCTAGAGAAGAGATAGATGCTTGAGATAATAACTCAATATTGGGAAAGTTTTTAGCAAGTATTTGGGCATTAACACTACCTACATAGCGAATACCCAAACCATATAAAACCCTAGCATAAGATTGCTGTTTAGAAGCATCGATCGCCTTAATTAAATTATCAGCAGATTTTGCTCCCATCCGCTCTAAACTGGCAATTTGTTCTGCCCTTAAAGTATAAAGATCGGCGATCGAGCGAACTAAATTATTATCAATTAAAAGTACAACTATTTTTTCTCCTAAACCGCGAATATCCAAAGCATCACGAGAAGTCCAATGAACTAAACTACCTCTTAAAATTGCTGGGCAAGAACTATTAACACAGCGAGTTACAGCTTCTCCAGAAGGGCGAATTAAAGTTGATTTGCACTCTGGACATTGAGTAGGCATTTGATAGGGTTGAGCATCAGGAGGTCGTAAATCAGTAATTACACGGACAATTTCAGGTATAATTTCTCCTGCTTTACGTATAATTACGGTATCGCCCACACGGATATCTAATCCCGCAACGCGATCGCTATTATGGAGGGTGGCTCTTTGTACCGTTGTACCTGCTAAGTGTACTGGTTCCATGACTGCCATGGGTGTAACTGCCCCAGTTCTGCCTACATTCACGATGATATCCTTGACTAGAGTAGGTGCTTCTTCGGCAGGGTATTTAAGGGCGATCGCCCAACGGGGAAATTTTTGCGTAAAACCTAATTGTTTCTGTAGTTGATAATTGTTAAGTTTTACTACGACTCCATCAGTCATGTAGGGGAGATTATCTCTAGCTGTATCCCAATACTGAGAATATTTTTCTACTTCTAGTAAAGAGGGGCATAGTTGACGATGAGGATTAACTAAAAATCCCATGGCTTGAAGTAGTTCTAAAGATTCCCATTGAGATTGAAGGGCAGTACTTTCTCCAGATGGGGGTAGATGGAGAGTATAAGCAAAGAAATTTAATTTACGTCGATCGACAACTCTAGAATCTAATTGGCGCAAAGTTCCCGCAGCAGCATTACGAGGATTGGCAAATAAGGATTCTCCTTGAAGTTCTCTTTCTTTATTAATATTGGCAAAAACATCTAACGGTAAAAAAGCTTCTCCTCTTACTTCTACAAGATTGGGAGGATTATCTAAATTAAGTCGGAGAGGAATGGTGCGAATAGTACGGACATTTTGAGTAATATCTTCTCCTGTAACTCCATCGCCTCTAGTAACACCCCTAACTAAAACACCCTTTTCGTAAGTTAAAGCCAAAGCTGAGCCGTCAATTTTCAATTCACAGACATAACTAGAATCTGGGGTATCTGGAGCTTGTTTTTGCCATTTAGTTTCCCATTTAGCTAATTCTGATAAATTAAACGCATTTTCTAAACTGTAGAGAGGAATATTGTGTTTAATCGAAGTAAATTGGGATGCTAGTCGATCCCCTACTCTTTGGGTAGGACTGTCAGGGGTAATTAATTCGGGATACTGACTTTCTAAATCTTGTAGTTGACGATACAATCGATCGTATACTTCATCCTCCATGATGGGATTGTCGAGAACATAGTAAGCGTATCCTGCTTTTTGTAGTTGCTGTTTCAGTTGTTGGACTCTTTGTTTTATGTCTGGTGTCGCTGCTGTCACGATTGCTAATTCCTGCTTTAATTTTGGTTATTTAACAAATAGCTAATAGCTAATAACTAACAGCTTTTTTAAGGGCAATATCGATCGAGTAGTTCGATCGCTAGCTCGGTTCTATTAGGTTGTACTTGTATAGTGTAAGCTTCTGCTTCCAGTTCACGGCGATGAGAATGATAACGAAAAAAGAAAGGTGTAGTCATTGTGGGGGGAGGTATATCCAAGCCTAAAGTTTGTAAATTTTGTTCTCCTGCACAACTTTGGGCAGCATGAACAGCTTCATGAACAAGAGTTGGTTGAGCCAAGCCTAAATCAAAAACAACAGGATTAATCCAAATAGTTTTAGAATCGTGTCTTAATAACCCGTAAGTTCCCTGTATTGGTGGTAACTCAAGACGAACTTCAAAACCATAATTTTCGAGAATTTGCCTTAATTGGTTAAATTCTGGCTCAGGAGAAACCAGGCTAGAGGCTAACAGAAATGGAATGAGCATAAAATAGACTTCTTACATAAGTTCAAAAAATCATTAGACCTCTTGCATAAATAAATTCAAGGGAAGGTAAGACAAGCGGTCGGAACTCGGTGAGGTTTCCTCACCGAGAGCAAGCCGACCAAGAGAGGGAGAGTGGGGAGACAAGGTAGACAAGGTAGAGAATTTCTTCCTTGTCCTCCTGGTCTTTCCTAACCGTTTAATTAAGACTTTTGCAAGAGGTCTATTAAAGAAGGACCTCCTCCCATGTAAATAGTTACACCGAGAGTTTCCATAATCTCATTTCTGGTTGCCCCTGCCTTTAGTGCTGCTTGAGTATGAAAGGCGATACAGTTATCGCAGTGCGTAGCTACGCTAATAGCTAAAGCAATTAGTTCTTTAGTTTTGGCATCGATCGCACCAGAAGTCGAAGCATTTCTACCGAGGCTATAAAAAGCTTTCATCACTTCGGGTAAAGCAGTACGAATCTGACTAGTATATTTTTTGATGTGTTCGATTTGTTCGGGATAAGACATGGCATTATTTGTTATTTGGCTCATGGTAAATATCTTGATTAAGTTGAACGTTCGCGCACTAAATACTAAGAAAAAATACTTAGAACCATTAGCGTTTGATTAAAATAAAAATGGCGATCGCAACCAGAAAATAGCCAAAAGCTTGTTGTAGTTTTGCCCCGTGTATTTTCTTAGTTAAATAAGCTCCTCCAATTACACCTAATGCTGCAGCAGTAGTAAAAGAAAGCATTAAATTCCAATTTATGTTTACTTGAGTTAAGTAACCTAAAAAGCCAGTGGCTGATTTAAAAGTAATAATCAGTAATGATGTGCCGATCGCTTCTTTCATTGGTATTCCCCCCAGCAACACCAATGCGGGAATAATGGCAAAGCCTCCACCGACACCAACAAAGCCAGTTAATATGCCTACTCCCAATCCTTCTGCGATTATAGCTAACCACGGATATTTGAGTCGATCTTTTTCGGGAACAGATAACTCTACATGTTTATCTAAAATTTCTTTTGGCTTGCGAATCATAAAATAACTCGCAATTAGCATCATGACTGCAAAACAGACCAATTGTAAGGTATTGGTAACAAAAGGTAAAGCTGCTATACGCGCTCCCAAAAAAGCTCCAAGCATCGCAGGAGGAGTAAAGCCGATGGCGGTTTTGAGATTAACATTGCCCTGTTGCCAGTGAGGAATTACTCCAATTAAACTAACAACGCCGACTATAGCTAAGCTCATGGCGATCGCGACTTTAGCATCTAATCCGAGGACATATACCAGGATCGGCACTGCTAGAATTGAGCCACCACCGCCAATCAGTCCCAAACTAAGACCGATACATAGAGCCAGAATATGTCCAATAATCCAAATCATTATTTTAATCGCCGATGAGTAAAGCTAATTCATTAAGACTTTGGTTGACTAAGCTAATAGCTTTTCTTGTTAATGTGGCAGTTTAGGTTGCAGATAGGCATACAAATACATTCCAGCAAACGCGCCTAGAAACGTTACTATTGCCAGATACTCACCACTACCAATTTGGGCATAAATTGGACCTGGACAAGCTCCTGTAATCGCCCACCCCATGCCAAACAAAGTGCCTCCAATAATTACTCCTTTGTGAAATGGTTTTTTGGGGATAGTTATGGGTTCGTGAGTTACGGTTTGCAACTTAAACCGCTTAATCAGCCAGACAGAAATTGCTCCCACGACAATGGCAGAGGTAATAATCAAATACATATGTGGCTCTTCAAAGCGGAACATTTTCTGAATCCGAAACCAGGAAACGACTTCAGATTTGACCAGTAAAACACCAAAGAAGATTCCTACCAGCAAGACATAAATTTGTTTAACCATCTCCTCTTATCCTCTTATTGCACTAAAAACCCTAGTAGATGAGTCATCGTCAAACCCCCGACAAAGAAGAAAATCGTCGCCACTAAGCTGGGCCAACTGAGATTGGATAAACCCATAATGCTATGCCCTGAAGTACAGCCCCCTGCATAACGAGTTCCAAAACCAATTAACAAGCCACCGATCGCTAACTTGACTACACCCAAGCCACTGTGGTAGCTGTCAGGCAAGAATTGGGTGGGTTTCGCAGATAGCCAATTTGCCCCGATGTACGCGCCGATAATAATGCCAGCGACGAAAACTAGATTCCAACTGTGTTTGCGCCAGTCATTGTTTCTTAAATAAGCAAGTTGGCTCTGGGGAAAACAAAGCGAACCTAAATGACGAAAGCTGCTAGAAATGCCAAAATTCTTGCCCGCTAAAATGAGTAGTAGGGGAACTGTCAAGCCAATTAGCGGTCCCGATACATACCAAGGCCATGTTTGGTAAAGCCAATCCATTGTTATCCACTCCTTTGATATAGGGTTTTGCCGAGGGAACGAACCAGTGGCGATCGCATTCGGTTCATGACCCAGGTTTCTGCTACCCGCTTATTCAAAAAGCCCATAGACGGGAAAGAATGCTGAAGAAAGAGAATCTCAGACATGGGAATTCGACGCTGAATCACTAGTCCCCATTCGTTAACCATGTCTCCCGAACCTTCCCCCACAACAGTTGCAGCAAAAACTCGTCCGCTGGGGCTAACCAAGACTTTGACAAAACCAATATCGATCCCTTCGGCGATCGCTGCTCCGTAATCCGCATAGTCAATTTTGATGACTTCGTACTTAATGCCCTTAGCTTGCAGTTCACTTTCTTTCGGTCCTACATGAGAGATTTGTGGTTCGGTAAAGATCGTCCAGGGAACTACATATTTGCGAAAATCTATTTTAAGGGGATAGGGTAGCAAACAATTAATAAAAGCGATCATTCCCTGGTGCATAGCTGCGTGGGAAAGTTTGACATGACCATTACAATCACCTACAGCAAAAATATGCTTCTGAGAGGTTTGCAAATAGGGATTTACTTTAATGCCTTTCTGACTATATTCAACCCCAGCCTTTTCCAGTGCCAAATTAGACAGATCGATAGACCTTCCCGTTGCTAGTAAAAGTTTTTCGACAACAATTGAATCACCCTGTTGAGTAGATATTTTTATTTTCCCCTTCTGCTGCGACACCTGCTTAATGGTTGTTTCCCTTAAAATCTCAATACCTTCATTGTAAAAAGTATTTTCTAGCAGTTTTATGGCATCTTCATCGGCATGTTTTAGCAGACGAGTACCGCGCAGAATCATTGTACATTTGCTACCCAAACGAGAAAAGGCTTGTGCCATTTCACAGGCGGTGGCGCCACCGCCGATAATGGCAAGGCTGTCTGGCATACCGTCGAGATGGAAGAGATTTTCGTTAGTTAAAGGTTCGACATCTTCTCTGCCTGGAAAAGCGGGAATAGCTGGTTTAGTCCCTGTAGCTATAAAAATCCGTTTGGCTGTTATCTGTCTCTTGCCTACTCTGACAGTGTGGGGATCTACAAAAGAAGCGTTGCCCTCCTGTAAAATTAGATCCACTTTCTCAAACATGCGTTTGGTTTTGCTGTCATTGATGTACTTAATATCAGCCTGAATCTTTTCAAAGGGATTGAGAACTTGGGGTTCGGGAACTGGGGTGAGTTGCATCCGATTTAAAAGACGAACTACATTGCGAGTTTTCGCCATCCGCAGGAGTGCTTTACTGGGAATGCAGCCCACATTCATACATTCCCCGCCGATGTGATGACTCTCGATCGCGCATACCTTCAAATCCATCTCCGAAGCCATCGCTGAGACAGCCATACCTGCTGGCCCTAGTCCAATAGTTAAAACATCGTAATCGTACTTCATAAGTTTACCTTCCCGCTCAATCTTTGGTCATAATCTCCCAGAAAATAGTCAGAGATTACTCCGTCGTTTTACGACGGAGTAATCTCTGACCGTTGGTCAAAGTTTCTAACTTATAGCAAAAACGCTGCCACACTGTTCGTTAGCTGGAACAGCTTCCATCATCTTTTTGGGATTGGGAAGATTGAGATTGTTCATAAACTGAATAAAGTTGGCTCGATCTCTACCAACAAAGCGAGGATTCCATTGTTTTTCTTCGCCAATAGTTGAAACTGTATGTCCCCGATAGTCATGGGAGGGATAGACTAAAGTTGCATCGGGTAGAGTAAATAGTTGTTTAGTTACCGAGTCGTACAAAGTACCTGCATCACCACTTTGAAAGTCAGTTCGACCACAGCCACGTATAAATAGGGCATCTCCAGTTAATACTCTTTCTCCATTGACCAAATAAGCCATGTGGCTATCTGTATGACCAGGAGTAGCGATCGCTTCAACTATAATTTTTCCTAATTCTAGAGTTTCTCGATCTTGTATATGACGATTGGCACATTCAGCCTGGGCATTTTCAGGTACAATCCCCCAACATCCTGTTAACTCCCGCAGTTTACCCGTACCTGTAATATGGTCGGCATGAATATGAGTTTCTAGGCAATAACGCAGGGTTAATCCTAATTCTTGGAGTAATTTTAAATCTCTCTCTACCTGCTCTAAAACAGGATCGATTAAGATCGCTTCTTTTAGTTCTAGATCGGCTAATAAATAAGTATAAGTACAAGACTCACTGTCATATAGTTGGCGAAATAACATCTTGTCCCCTCCAATTAAAGGAGTTGATTATTCCTCACTATTAGATTAAACAAGAAAATTGAAGAACCTGTGAGTTTTTGTAATTATTAATGAGCAACGATTAACAACTAACAATCTTAACCAGTCAATATTTACAGCGGTTTTCAGATCGATAGACCACACTAATTTTAGACTGAGGAGGCTGGATTGAAAGTTACTTTCCAATCAGTAATCAGTAATCAGCGGGGGCGACCCCACGGAGGTTTCCTCCGTTTGGGAACGCGCCCCCGCCCGAAGGGTAATCAGTAATCGGTAATCATATCAACTTTTTAAAACGCCATGCCAGCAGCAAAGCCTATAGCAGTCAATCCTTTTCAGGAAGGAGCAATGTCGCAGATTCTTCCTCAAGAACCTCTTGTCTCCAGTTATAAAGCAAGCTGGCAAGGTATTCACCTCGCTCATTATCTTCAGCCTTCTTGGGAAATTCCCGAACATTATATTTCTCAGCACATCATTAGTATTTCAACTAAAATTCCCGAAATCTTAGAAGTGATTGCAGATGGAAAAAGATGGCAAACTTCATCAGAAGCTCAAGAAAATTTAATTCAAGTCTACCCTGCCGATCGCGCTTATCAAGTACGCTGGATTGGAAACTCTGAATTTATCCACTGCTATCTCGATCTTCAATGCTTCAGCAACACCTTCTCTGAGTCTGTCGATCCAGATCGTCTGGAATTAATGCTACATTTCTTTAGACCAGACCCCGTAGTTCATCAGATTGTCTTAGCACTAAAAACAGAATTGGAAACTAGTCCTCTAAACAATCGCTTCTATGCTGAGTCAGCAGCAACTTTTCTCTCTGCCCATTTGCTCAAACATTACACAACTCGCAAACCAGTCTTTCCAGAACATACCGAAGGACTATCCCCGTATAAACTACGACGAGTCATTGACTATATCCAGGCTAACTTAGCCGAAGATTTGTCGTTAGAGACAATAGCAACAGAAATAGATATGAGTCGTTACTATTTTTGCCGTCTATTTAAGCAATCTATGAGAATTACTCCCTATCAATATCTGATTCAATGCCGAATTGAACGAGCTAAACTATTACTTTTACAAGAAAAACTCAGTATTGCTGATGTAGCTCTTGCCGTGGGATTTGCCAATCAAAGTAATTTTACGAAACATTTTAAACGTTTGGTGGGTTTAACTCCCAAAAAATTTTCCCAAAGATAGCAATATTGTGGCAAAAATTGCAATAACGGAGTAGATATCCTCAGTAAAACTGCATATTATCAGGACAAAATCTTTATCAGGGCAAAATTAAGACGATATGAATAGTATCTTTAGGCTGATAATTCGCAAGTTCCACATATCGATCGCCATTGTGGGATTGACTATCGGGTTTCTAGTGTTAATTCCCCAAGCAGCCCAAGCAGCTACATCAGTTGCCCTCGATACCACCAACGATTTCGTTAAAGTTGCCACAGTCTATAAAACTAAACCAAATACTCAAACTGAAGTTCTCTCCAAAGTTTTAGAGTTTGAAGAATCTACTTTAACGCAAACTCCTGGGCTGATAAATTCATCAATTCTCAAAGGGCAAGAAGGAACAGAAGTTGTTGTCTTAACTCAATGGCAAGATTTACCTAGCTTTGAAGCTTATGCTCAAGAATATAGCAACAATGAACTGTATACCGATCGACCACAAATCTTTGTCTTTGAAGTGCAGAAAGTGGAAACTAGAGGTTTAAAACCGGCGATCGCTGAATCAGGGGAGATCATGTTTAGTCAGTTTAAGCTGAAAGACCCCCAAAAACAGTCAGAATTGGCAGGAATTATTGAACAAGTTATGCCCACCGCCTTTGTAACTGTACCTGGTTTGCAATGGGCTGCAATGTCCCCTAGTACCGATCGATCGACTATTGCCATGATTGCTCAGTGGAATAGCCGTAAAGATTTTGAGTCTTTGGGTCAAAATGCTGGTTTTGATAAAGAGACGAACTACTGGGACCCCTACGCAGATAATGAACACGATATTTTTGATGTTGTGAAAATTATTAAATGATAGAACCCTATTCAAGAGTAGTGAGTAGTAAGTATTGATTTATATCATTCTTTTTTGTATTTCAGATTATCTAACTATGACTGATTCTTCTCCAGTTCCCAAAAATAATGTTCAAGTCGTCCAAGCCTATTATCAAGCTACTAGTACAGGTAACTTAGAGACTATTCTTGATACTCTTCATCCCGAATTTATCTTATACGAAGTTGAATCCCTTCCCTATAAAGGAACTTGGCAAGGACACAAAGGTGCAGCAGAATTTTTAGCAGCTTTTTTAAAAGTTTGGGAAAACCCACGTATGGAAGATTTAGAGTTTTTTGATATAGGTTCTGAAGTGGTTGTAAGATTTAAGCTAAAGGCGACAGCTAAAAATACTGCCAAAGAAATCGAAATGCCCATAACGGAATTCATCAAAGTCCGAGATGGTAAAGTATCTGAAATCTTACCTTTTTATCAAGATACAGCGAAAGTTGTCGAAGTTGTTGGTTGTTAAGGCAGGATGCAGTTACAGTTTTTGATTGTGGTAAGGAAATCCAAACTCTGCACTTAACCTGTAAGAAGGCTCATACTTTGTAATACCAATTTCCTAAACTCCAGCCACAAATCGATCTCCGCGTCTCCATTCCCCGCGTCCCCCTGTCAATCATCTGTAGTTAAGTTAAATGAAAACGGTATAAGGTGGGCAAAATTGGTTTTCAAGATAAATTGTTAGTGTGAAAGTAGTTTACCCACCCTACTTTTTTTCTTATCTCTTTTCTCTAATTTGCATTAGATGCATAAGTACTCTAGGAAGAATGGTTATAAATGTGAACATCTCTTTGGGGAAAGGGAATATTAATTCCTTCAGCATCAAATCTTTCCTTCATTTTTTCCTGAAGAGCAAAAAAAACTGGCCAGTAATCTGCTGTTTTAACCCAAGGACGAACGGCGAAGTTGACGCTGTTATCTGCCAACTCTAAAACACCAATAGAAGGAGCAGGATCGCTTAAGATTCTCTCATCTTGTGACAAAACATCACCAATAATTTGTTTGACTTTCTGAAGATTGTCTCCATACCCTACACCAAATACTAAATCTATACGACGCTCAGGTTCAGAGGAATAGTTAATAATATTGTCACCAAAAAGTTTACCATTCGGCACAATTATTTTTTTGTTATCAGGACTCATCAAAATAGTAGTGAATATTTCAATCTCTTTAACACTTCCAGCTACCCCTGCACCTTCAATGTAGTCACCAACTTTAAAGGGACGGAAGATAATCAACATTACTCCTGCTGCTAAATTGGATAAAGACCCCTGTAATGCCAAACCAACAGCAATACCTGCAGAACCAACAAGAGCAATAAAAGAAGCAGTCTCAATTCCAACTTGCCCAAGAGCTACTACTGTAACTAAAGCGATTATGCTGATATAAACAGCATTCCCAGCAAAAGAAACCAAGGTAGAATCAATTTTCCCTCGATTCATAATTTTTTCCACTAATTTGCGGAAAAACTTGGCAACTCTAATGCCAATAAGTAAAATGAGCAGAGCAGCAACAACTTTCAAACCAAATGCTGCTAGCCACTCTTGTAAGGTTAAAAGCAATCCTTGAAACTCCATAATTATTGTTACTATCTAAATTTTGGTTATTAAGATTTTCTTCCGCAGTTGTAAATCATAACTATCCTCAAGAATGACTATGATTCAACAACGAAATTAATACTTAATGCTATGACTTAATGGCTAACTAGGTAAATTTAATTAAGTTTAAGATTTAGGGAAGTCAGGAGTTAGAAGATTGAAATTTTATTCGATGGCTATAGAGAAGCGATTAAAATTGGTCTTTCATTCCTCGCAAGCGTCCAAATACTCTTGCTGGCTCTTTCATTTTGGTTTTTTCTTGCAAATAACTATTATCCCAGCGCAGAAAAGGATTAGTTTCCTTTTCTAGACCTAAAATAGAGGGAACGGTCGCTATTCCCTGATTTCTTGCTGCTTGTACTTCTGCGTATCTATTTTGTAGTGCTCTATTTTCTCGCTCGACGGTAAGAGCAAATTTAAGATTGTTGAGAGTATATTCATGGGCGCACCAAACACGAGTATTATCGGGTAAAGCTCTTAATTTACTGAGAGAATTAACCATCTGACTAGGAGTACCTTCAAATAATCTTCCGCATCCTCCAGCAAAGAGAGTATCGCCACAAAATAGTTCTCCTGCTTCTGTTTCCTCTACAGGGGGAAAATAATAGGCAATATGCCCGCGAGTATGCCCAGGTACAAAGAACACTTCACCTACTCGATCGCCAAAGCTTACTGTATCACCTTCTTGTAAGAAAATTTGTTGTCCAGGTATTCTATTTTTATCTTCTATCCCTCCATATACACAGAGATTAGGAAAATGTTTGATTAAGGTTTTATTCCCACCAACATGATCCATATGATGATGGGTATTAAAAATAGCAATCAATTCTGCATCTATTTCTTTTACGTACTGAAGTACTGGTTCAGCTACGGCGGGATCGACTACCGCAGCTATTTTTTGCTCTTCTTCAAATAAGACAAAGACATAATTATCCGATAAAACAGGAATTCTGGTAATTTTCATAAAAATCAGTTTACTGGATTGAATGGTAGGGGCGATTTGCCAGTAGGGGCGAACGGCCGTTCGCCCCTACTGGGTTTGTTTGGTTATATTTCACCAGTTTGGAAAAGACGACCAATTACTTCTTCGATCGGTGGTTCATTTACACTTAAGTCTAATATGTCTAACTGTGTAATAATCCGAGAAATAGTTTGAGTTAATTCTTCTCTAGGAACAAAAAAACGTACCTGTTGCCCATCAATAGCTTCAATCTCACCAAATTGAGTTAACTTCTCGGTTGGTAAAGCTTGAGCTAATTCCACTTTAACTTCACGACAGGGAGCAAAACGCTGTAATAATTCTTCTAAGCCACCATCATAAATTAATTGTCCTTGGTGAATCATCATCACGCGATCGCACAAAGCGGTAATATCTGCCATATAATGACTAGTCAGTAGAATCGTCGCATTATATTTGCGATTGTATTCTTGTAAAAATTCTCTCACGGCCACTTGAGCATTAACATCTAAACCCAAAGTAGGTTCATCTAAAAAGAGTACTTGAGGATGATGTAAAAGTGCAGCAAGTAATTCTGCTTTCATTCTTTCCCCTAAAGAAAGTTTCCGTACAGGCTGAGTCAGTTTTTTTTCTAAAGAAAGCATTGAAGTTAGTTCCTCTAGTCGCTGCTGAAATATTTTGTCAGGTATTTTATAAACGGCAGCATTGATTTTAAGAGAATCTAGGGCGGGTAAATCCCAAAGTAATTGTTGTTTTTGCCCCATTACTAGACTGGTTTTTTGCAAAAATTGGGGTTGACGGCGAAAAGGAGTATAGCCAGCGACAGTTACTTTACCTTCAGAAGGATGAATCAAACCTGTGAGCATTTTCAGGGTTGTCGTCTTCCCTGCACCATTAGCCCCTAAAAACCCAACAATTTCCCCCGTATCAATATAGAAAGAAACATTTTGTACTGCTTTGATTTGGCGATAGGTACGATGGAAGAAATGGTTTAAAGTCCCCTTCATACCTGGCTCTTTTACCGCCACTGGATAAATTTTGCTTAAGTTTTCCACTATGACTGTAGACATAGTTTTAATGTAATTGATTTTCTGAAGCTATTACAACTTAATCTATGAGTATAATTCATAGCTTTTAGCCGTTAGCTTTTAGCTTTTAGCTTGGCTATGGCGTGGGAGTCAATTTTAACGGGAGATCTCACTGTGGAAGCGCGCCGAGGTTTCCTCGGCTAGCGCAAGTCTCGTTTGTACTCGCCGTTCAAAGAATTCCTTTAAAATCAAAGATTTGCGAGCAGGGGGTCTTAAACCCAGGGCTAAGAGCTAAGAGCTAAGAGCTAATAGCTAGATAATTAAATTCAAAACATTTATCTTTAATTTGATTTGGGAATAATAGTTAAGTCGATCGCTTATCTATTCAGACTCATGGAACAAGGAAATATTATTACTACTTCAGAGTATTACGAACTTATTCAAAAAAATAATCAAGATCAAAATTTTGTGGGCTTGATAGGTTGTAACTTAACTAATATTCAATTTAAAGGTAAACATATTGGCGGTTCAAGACTGAATTTAACTAAAACAATATTATCAGGCTTAGATTTGTCCGAGTTCGAGTTTTCTTCAGTTATTCTGACAGAAGCAAATTTAAACAATACAGATTTATATTTAGCAAAGCTAACTTATAGTAAGCTACGAGGTACATTACTAAAAAATGCCGATCTGAGAAAAGCTAATTTAGAGCAAGCAGATTTGAGTAATGCCAATTTGACAGGAGCTAATCTCACAGAAGCAAACTTAAGAGGAGCAAACTTGACGGGAGCTAACTTAAGTAATAGTAAATTAATTAATGTCAATTTTTGCAGAGCCTGTCTCAAAAATGCCAATCTCAGTAATGCTGACTTGTCAAAGGCAAACTTACGAGGAAATACTCCCTACATATTGCGTAATAATTGTTCCCCTTTTGTAGAACTTAAAGGTGCAAATTTAGATGGAGCAAATATAAGCGGAGTTAAGTTTGAAAACCATCAAGTTAAAGATGCTATTATGCCTGATGGTTCTAGATACGAACAAAAAAACTAATTAATTTTTAATCGCTGTAACTTTCATCTTCACGCCACTCTCAGGAGTAAAAGTAATACCACGACGAGATGGTTTAAGGGGACGGTTATCGAGTAATTCAAATTCTACTTGAGACAAAATGGTTGCTAATACTAATTTCATTTCAAACAAGGCAAAAGCATAACCTAAACAACGACGATTGCCACCACCAAAGGGGATATATTCGTAAGGAGAAAATTGTCTTTCTAAAAATCTTTCAGGTTTGAATTTCTTCGATTCAGGATAAATATCTTCTCGTTGATGAGTTAAATAGATACAAGGAAATAGAGAAGTACCTGCTTTAAAAGTATAGCCCATCAGTTCAAAAGGCTCTTTTAACCGACGACCTACAAATACGACAACAGGATGAATTCTGAGAGTTTCGGAAACTACGGCACTTAGGTAAGGAAGTTTGGTAATAGTGTTGTAATCTGTACTGTTATCTAGAGAATATAATTCCGATTTTAGTTTTTGTCCTACTTCTGGGAGATAATGTAGCCAATAAAATGCCCAGGCTAGCGAACTAGCAGTAGTTTCATGACCAGCAAAGAGCATAGTCAATAATTCGTCTCTTATTTCTATGTCCTTCATTGGGTTGCCGTCTTCATCGCGAACAGACAGCATTAAACTGAGAATATCTTTCCCTAGAGTATCAGGATTATTTCTGCGTCGATCGATCTCAGCTTGTAAAATTGATTGAATTTCTCGTTTCTGTTTAAGAAATTTTCCCCAGGGAGTTAATGCACCTAAATCTTTTTGTAAGAAAGGAAAAAAGAGAAAAAAGGAATTAGTAGGAGAATTAAGCATATCTAGCCAGTCAATCAAAACTTGTTTCAGTCGATCGAATCTTGCTCCTTCATCTATACCAAAAATAGTTCTTAAAATAACTTGCAAAGAAATTTCCTGGGTATAGTCGCGAATACAGATAGTTTGACCTACTTGCCATTGAGAAATAACTTCTTTGGTAACATCAACCATAGTCTGACCATAACTTTTCATTCTCTCGCCATGAAAAGGAGGCATTAGTAATTTACGGCGTTTCTGATGAGGGACTCCATCCATTAAAGCTAAAGAGTTATCTCCGAGTAAAACTCTAACTGGTAAAGAAGTTTGTTTGCCTACTTCAAACAAGTTGGGATCGGCAGTAAACACTTTTTCTATGGCTTGAGGATCGCTGAAAATGACATAGGGAGGATTAAGGAAAGATTGAGGTGTATAAAAAATATCTCCATACTTTTGTTGAAATTTTTCTAATGTTCCAAACTGGTCTATTAATGCCTGTGCCATTATGATGGCAGGATGAGTTTTAGAGCCATTAGGTAGTTTATTTTTCACTTGAGGTGAAGTTAGAGTAGTCATGACTAAAATTGCGATCGATTATCCTCCCTCAATATAAGAAAAATAATTAGTAGTAGGGGCAAACAGCCGTTCGCCCCTACTTAACCAAACTTTTCAATTCCTTTAGTTTGAGAAGTAGCGGGTTGATATTGTTAATGAGAGATAAAACCAGTTATTAACAACGGCAGTAGAATAATAATACATATCCATAGAAGCAAAGTTCCCGCATCAACATCTACTTCATTAGTGTTTTTAGGTGGTTTATCCATAGATTTTACTGTTTAACTATTATTGATGTTGGCAATTAAATCAATAAGTTTGGTTACGGTAGACGATCGATCTTCTTTCCCTCATACTAGCGCGATTGGGGTTAATCTGATCTTAATCTATCGTAGGTTGAGGATTTACTTAAATTAATAATCTATAAACAAACCCAGTCCATAGTTAATGGA
>JAAUYI010199529.1_pt1 | contig 20493 bp, 23 predicted proteins | sample 7278041 | NCBI WGS metagenome assembly JAAUYI01 (sample SAMN14350216, study PRJNA611818) | marine sediment metagenome | isolation source: surface marine sediment (0.6m) | place: French Polynesia: Moorea | collected 2018-08
AAAGTTTTAATTCCTGCTGTCATCGCCAAAGGATTACCAGATAAAGTACCAGCTTGATACATCGGCCCTGCTGGTGCGACCATAGACATAATATCAGCACGTCCACCGTAAGCACCTACAGGTAAACCACCACCAATAACTTTACCCAGGGTAGTCAGATCGGGAGTAACGCCAAACTTTGCCTGTGCGCCACCATAAGCAATGCGGAAACCAGTCATAACCTCATCAAAGACTAGTAAAGCCCCATGTTCTTTGGTGATTTCTCTCAAGCCTTCTAAAAATCCTGCCTCTGGAGTGACAAAGCCAGAATTGCCTACTACTGGTTCTAAAATTACCCCTGCAATTTGGTCGGGATTTTCAGTAAAGAGTTTTTTGACTGTTTCTAAGTCGTTGTAGGGAGCAGTCAAAGTGTTGTTAGTAGCAGATTTAGGTACCCCAGGGGAATCTGGTAAGCCTAGAGTAGCAACTCCAGAACCAGCTTTCACCAAGAACATATCTGCATGACCATGATAGCAGCCTTCAAATTTGACAATTTTGTCTCTACCTGTAAATGCCCGCATTAAACGCAAGACTGACATACAGGCTTCTGTTCCTGAGTTGACAAAGCGCACGATATCAATACTAGGAACGGCCTCGATAACCATTTCTGCCAGGACATTTTCTAAAGCACAAGGTGCGCCAAAACTCGTGCCTTTTTCTAATGCTTCGTGCAGGGCTTCAATGACTACAGGATGGGCATGACCACAAATCGCAGGGCCCCAAGTACCGACATAATCGATATATTGATTGCCATCGACATCCCAAATATATGCCCCTTTAACACGGTCGAAGACAATAGGTTGACCACCGACGGATTTAAAAGCTCTTACTGGAGAACTAACGCCACCAGGCATTAATTTTTGTGCAGCACTAAAAATTTCTTCTGATTTGGCCGTTTTAAAGGAAGTTGTAGAAACCAATATTTTCTCCTTTAATCAAAATGAGTGTGTAAGTATCTTTATTTTAAAGATCTCAGTTGCTGTTAAGACGTAGTAATGTCAATAACTTTTTATTATCCTATGGATGGCAGATGATCGACGAGCCGTAATGTGAAGATTTCTAAAAATCAATCAGTTTTCCTTTAGCGAAAAAAGGAATCTAGCTTAGCTAAACCCCCTCTCATCGAGTATTAAGATTTAGTAGATCGAATCGATAAGCCTTACGGCATGGCTGAGTCTTCGACTTGCGACCCAATCGCCAGCGCAACGCAGCCAAAACAATTAAACCACACTACTAGAGAGCAAAAACTCTTTTAATTGTTGTGCTTTATCGGTTCTTTCCCAAGGTAAATCTAAGTCATTGCGACCAAAATGACCGTAAGCAGCCACATCCTGATAAAAACAACCGCCTCGCTCTTGTGGTAGGTTGCGTAAGTTGAGAGTTTGAATGATACCCGCTGGGCGTAGTTCAAAATGCTCTCTGACTAAATCCAAAAGTACTTCTTCAGCAACTTTTGCCGTACCAAAAGTTTCAATAAAAATACTAGTCGGTCTGGCAACACCGATCGCATAGCTGACCTGTACTTCACATTTATCTGCCAAACCTGCTGCTACGATGTTATTTGCCACATAACGACAAGCATAAGAGGCACTGCGATCTACTTTGGTGGGGTCTTTACCTGAAAAAGCACCGCCACCATGACGAGAATAGCCCCCATAGGTATCTACGATAATTTTACGACCAGTTAAGCCCGAATCTCCTTGAGGGCCGCCAATCACAAATTTTCCTGTAGGATTGACCAAGAAGCGGGTTTTGTCGTCGGGTTTTAATTCGAGATCGGCAAATATTGGTTGAACCACTGCCGACCATAGATCGTCTTTAATTTTCTTTTGAATGGCATCGCCTTCGGAGATATCGCCAATAGATTCTGTATGCTGAGTAGAAATCAAAATAGTATCAACACCAACAGGTTTACCGTCTTCATACTGAACCGAAACCTGAGTTTTGCCATCAGGACGTAGATAAGGTAAATCTCCTTGCTTGCGTACCTGTGCCAAGCGACGAGACATACGATGAGCCAAACTAATAGGCATTGGCATCAATTCTGGAGTTTCGTTACAAGAAAACCCAAACATAATTCCCTGGTCGCCGGCACCAATTCGATCTAGCTCGCTATCACTGAGATTTTCTCGTTGTTCTCGAGCCGAGGTAACACCCTGAGCAATATCTGGAGACTGTTCGTCTAAGGCGACTAATACAGAACAGCTATCTGCCGAGAAGCCATTTTCGGCATTGGTATAACCAATTTCTGCGATTTTTCTGCGAGCCAGATCTACATAATTGATCTGTGCTTTGGTAGTGATTTCTCCAGTGATCAATACTAGCCCTGTATTAACCACTACTTCTGCTGCAACACGGCTCAGGGGGTCTTGAGAAAGCAAGGCATCTAGAATGGTATCGGAGATTTGGTCGCAAATCTTATCGGGATGACCTTCTGTGACTGATTCGGAGGTAAATAAATAGTTACGAGACAATTTTGTGTAGTCCTCTAAAAGTTATTATTTTGGTTGCGCGCTATGCGGAAAATTTAACCCAAGCATCAAAGGATTAAGCTATATGATACAGTCTTACTCTGAGGATGACAAAATTTGAATTTCAGAGAGGCTAGAAATCTGCCAGTCTGCCTGAGACAAAACTAAATTTGGGTAACGGCATAGTCCAATAGTTCCTAATGCTCCTGCTGTTTTTGCCATTTGAATATCTCCCAAAGAATCTCCGATCATCAAGGTTTGTTCTGGTGCAACTTCTAATGTCTGACAAGCTTGAATAAACAGCTTTGGATCTGGCTTCATTAGCAGACCATCTACTCCCATACTGAGTCGAATATAATTTTGTAATTGATGAGTGGTAACGAATTTTTCTACCTCTACAGTAGAGTCCGCCGAAAGAATTGCTAGTTTTAAACCTGCATTACTCAAAGACTCAAGTGTTGGTATTACTTCTGGAAATAATGGTGCCGACTCAGGTGTTTTGACTAAGTATTTTGATTCTGACACCTCAGCAAATGCTTCACGAGCAATCTTTTTAGCTTCGTACCAACTACGTCCCGTCTCGGCTATATAAGCAGCAGCAGCAATCTCATTTTCTTGACGGCTACCAACCGCCATTAAACCCGTTGGATCGAGGGTACTTTCTTGAATACCAAATGCCATTAACAAAGGTTCTCCCACTCCTGGTATTCGAGCATCAATGGTACGCGCCCTCTGAATTCCTACCTCTCGCCAGTATGGTAAAGAGTCTTCTAAAGTCCCATCTTTATCGAAAATAATTGCCGATACATTTTTAAATTCTAACTTCTGGCAAGCGATCGCAATAGACAAGTTTTTTCTCCCACAGCAAATTAATTAACAAAAAAAGAGAGGCAATTAATCCTCTCTTTTATAAATACTGTTGTTAAACAGAGTTATTAATAAATTTATTTTTATTCTTCTGCTGCTGCGCCAACCATTTCTCCTTCGGGGCTGTCAGAAGAGTCTAACGGTTGTTCTGTCGCTTCCACAGTCTCTTCTGTTGCTTCATCTGCAACGGCAGACATTTCTTCTGCTGCTTCTTCGATAGTTATACCTTCAGCCTCTGCCAACAGTTTTTGACGGTATTTCTCTGCCATTTCTTCGGCTTTCTCGAAGACAATTTCTCTATTTTTAAGCATATCACCAGGCTCTGGCTCTAGCTGCTTGGTAGATAGAGATATCCGACCTCTTTCTGCATCTAGGTCGATAATCATTACTTTCAGTTCGTCATTGACACCAAATACGCTGTGAGGGGTATCAATGTGGTCGTGAGATATCTCAGATATGTGAAGCAAACCGCTCACTCCGCCAATATCGATAAATGCACCGTAAGGTTTGATTCCGCGTACAGATCCTTTGACTACTTGACCGACTTCCAAACCATTCATCTTGCGCTCTACTAATGCCCGACGATGGCTTAAGACTAGTCGGTTGCGTTCTTCATCGACTTCCAAAAACTTGAGGGGTAAATCTTCTCCCACCAGATCTTCTTTAGCCTCTCGCGCACTAATATGAGAGCCAGGAATAAATCCTCTCAAACCTTCAATTCTGACTAATGCACCACCACGGTTGGTAGCAAAAACGTTAGAACGCACGGTAGCATCTTCCTGCTGTAGCTGTCGTACCCGTTCCCAGGCGCGCATATACTCGATCCGTCGGATAGATAAAGTTAGCTGTCCATCCTCGTTTTCATCGGTGAGAATAAAAAACTCTCTAGTTTCATTGGCTTGAAGAACTTCACTGGGGTTGTCAACTCGATTAATTGACATTTCCTGAATGGGTATGTAGGCAGCGGTTTTAGCACCAATGTCAATCAGAGCGCCCCTTGGTTCCATACTAAAAACTGTTCCCGCTACTATATCTCCTGGACTAAAATGATAATCATATCTATCTAGAAGGGCAGCGAAATCTTCATGAGTGAAACCAATATCTTTAGTAATGTTTGCTTGCTGATTGACCATATGGGTTAGATGTCCTTGTTGTGTTTCCTTATTTTTTGTTATCGATGAGCCTCCTGCTTGATGTACACTCACCTGGTTTTCGTGCAGCCTACACCTACATTAGCTTAGTCTTCCAGTCTACAAAGGCGATCGCTTAGCTTTTCTAACTTTACCAAACACTTTGTTACTACAAAACCTTGCTTGTCGGCAAGATGGCATTATACCATTGTAACTTTTTATTGGAGTGGCTGTGACCTGTTTGCTTTTTTTTTGCTATAAATATTTGTATTAGTGCTGGAATTTATATACTGATATTAGCTTAAATCAAAGCTAAGTACCAAGGCAAGCTTTAAAGCGCATCATAATTTAGAACGTCGATCTAGTCTGTAGAGAGCGATCGCGCTTGATAATAGTATTAGAGTCACTGGGATTTTTTAAACTCTTTCAATAATCAATTGAGTTTTCTAGTGATCATATTTAAATTCTCGTAAATTCTGGGCTTTTTGAACTAAAATTTTCATTCTGGAGATGATTGAGCGTTTCGACAAAGTCTTTAATCCCTTGAAACTTTCTGTATACAGAGGCAAAGCGGATATAAGCTACTTCGTTTTCATAACGTAGATTTTGCAAGACTAATTCACCTATTTCACTACTGCTGAATTCTTTGCCTGAATTTTGCTGCAATTTGGCTTCAATACTATCGACTATTATTTCCGCTTTTTGATGTGAAACTGTGGTTTTTTCACAGGCTCTGAGTATTCCTCGCAATAATTTGGCGCGATCGAAAGACTCTCGGCTGCGGTCTCTTTTGATCACTGTTATCGGAACCAGTTCAATTCTTTCGTAAGTAGTAAAACGTTGTTTGCAATTTAAACACTCTCGACGACGGCGAATACTTTGCCCGCTTTCTGTAGAACGAGATTCTAAAACTCGACTTTCCGTATGTTGGCAATTTGGACAATGCATGAATCTAAATAGACATTTATTATAAATTGTTTACATAAACGACAAATCTGAGCCGTTCTTAACATCATAATCTGCTAAATAACAGATTACGAGCGAAAATGACTCAGAAATAAAAAAATCTTAAAAACCCTTAACAACTTGCTAATTCCTTGGCACCAAATAGTGAATCGGAATAGCTAGTCTATTTTAAGCGATTTAGCATTTATTTTTCGATACGGGGTGGCTCGCGGAAGGCGATCGCAAAAAAGAGAACTGCTAACGCCATAGCCAAGACCAAAATGTATGCAACGGCTTCCATATTTAAATTCCTAAAGTATCTTTAATTTTATTTTACCAACAAAATCTGAAATTTAGAATTCTTCAGTCCAAGTAACAAAATCTTCAATGGGGAGATAACAGTTTAGTCATCTCCCTAGCCTTAGCGACTAAATTTCAGAATTATTAGCTTTGAGCCAAAATTAGGCTTCTTGTTTAGCACGAGTAGATTTGTCACCCACTTTCTGATAAAAGCCCCATTCTACTTGTTCTTCCTCTAGTTCGGGGTCAACACCAGCAAATACGTCTCTGTACAAAGTACGAGATCCATGCCAAATATGACCAAAGAAGAATAATAAAGCAAAACAAGCGTGACCGAAAGTAAACCAACCACGAGGGCTAGTGCGGAATACACCGTCAGAATTAAAGGTTTCAGTATCAAAATCAAAGGCTTCGCCAAGCTGAGCCTTACGCGCATATTTCTTCACAGTTGGCGCATCGGTGAAGGTTTGTCCATCCAAAGCACCACCGTAGAAGGAAACGCTAACGCCACTTTGCTCCACGCTCAGTTTAGATTCTGCACGACGGAAAGGAATGTCTGCTCTCACCATGCCATCAGCATCAGTTAAAACGACGGGGAAAGTTTCAAAGAAGTTAGGCATACGACGAACAGTTAGTTCGCGTCCTTCAGCATCTGTGAAGACTGCATGTCCCAACCATTCTTGAGCAATACCGTCACCACTATCCATTGCTCCAGTACGGAATAAACCACCTTTAGCGGGGCTATTACCTACATAGTCATAGAATGCTAGCTTTTCAGGAATCGTAGACCAAGCTTCCGAACGAGTTAAGCCATCATCCATTGCCGTTTCAACACGACGTTGGATTTCTTGCTTGAAGTAGCCTTGATCCCATTGATAGCGAGTCGGTCCAAATAATTCGATGGGAGTGGTAGCGTTGCCATACCACATAGTTCCCGTAACCACAAAAGCTGCAAAGAAGACAGCAGCAATACTGCTAGAAAGAACAGTCTCGATGTTCCCCATCCGTAGAGCTTTATAGAGTCTTTCTGGAGGACGAACGCTGAGGTGGAATAAACCAGCAATAATCCCGACAACACCAGCTGCAATGTGGTGAGCCACTACTCCACCAGGGTTGAAGGGGTTAAATCCCGCAGGCCCCCATTCTGGAGCAACTGGCTGGACGTGACCTGTAAGTCCATAGCCATCTGATACCCACATTCCAGGCCCCCAGACTCCAGTCAGGTGAAATGCCCCAAAACCAAAACAAAGTAGACCAGACAAGAATAGATGAATACCAAACATCTTTGGTAAATCCAAAGCTGTCTGACCAGTACGGGGATCGACGAATAATTCTAGATCCCAGTATACCCAGTGCCATACTGCTGCTAAAAACAGTAGACCAGATAAGACGATGTGAGCGATCGCTACACCTTCAAAAGACCAGAAACCAGCACTTGCACCAGTTTCACCAGTTACACTCCAACCACCCCAAGATGTATCTACACCCAAGCGCGCCATAAAAGGTAATACAAACATACCTTGTCGCCACATGGGGTTGAGTACGGGATCGCTGGGATCGAATGTTGCTAGCTCAAACAGAGCCATAGAACCTGCCCAACCTGCTACCAAAGCAGTATGCATCAGGTGAACGGATATTAGTCTTCCTGGATCGTTAAGGACGACTGTATGAACTCGATACCAAGGTAGTCCCATAGACTACGCTCCTCCTATTGATTAAATAATTTGTATAGCTTAGCCAGAAATTTTTTCTGTCTAACTAAAAAGTCATCGTTAACCAGCGGTGTTAATCTTGACTGTTATTTTGTAATTTGTATTTATGCCTCAAGTCTTGTGGTGTCTGGAAAAATCCTAAGAATGACCCACAAAAAATTGGGCTGATTCAAGCATGACTTGAAAATACTTTTATTTAAAGAAGTGTAACTATTGTTAGAACCTATTGCAAGATTTATCGACTCTTATCGACAAAAGTTAACTTATGTGAATTATGCTAGACAAAAAATCGGGAGTTTTTTTTGCGGAAGCAGAGCGACAAAATAGCTCTTGGCAACCAAATATACTTTAAAGCTGAGAGTTATTGTTAAATATTGAATCTGAACTAGACAAGATCTCGATTACTTGTTCGGCATCAATTAAACGTTTCAAAACAACCTGTCCGATAACCGAGGTGGTTGGTATCTTTTCTTGGGGATGGACTTCGACCATTAGAACCGCGTCTTCTACGGCATAAAGCCACAAAGTTTCTCCTTGTTGAACAGTACCGCAGTTAAGACGTTTAATCTGGGGTCTGCGTCCCCAACTGACTTGATCCCATAACCCTCCAAATTCCCAAACTCTGCCGTAAGTCCAGCCATCACTCAAAAAAAAATATTTCACAGCCCTCAATAGTTGCTTAGATTATAAAATCTGAATTGAACTGGCAAAAGCTATAAGCTAATCGCCACATTGCTACCGCGATCGCGATTGTGTTTAGCTACGATGCCAACGGACAACGCTTCGCGATCGCTCTTGAAGCTCAATTCAAAACTTTAAAAATACCATGACTTGTGTTGGGTCATGCTGACCACAACCCAACTTACAAAATAGCTAGCTGCTAGTCAACAGTTGCTTAATTACCGCTCGTTTGGTTTTAGCAGCAGAAATAAACCCTTTAGACTTTCTCTTCGGGGAAAGTTTCATTAAATTCTTCAATAAGTTCGTCTAATTCTTCTAAAGCTTGATCGACATCTATTCTCAGAGTACCTAAATTAGGTTTTTCTAATAGTTCGACTAGAGAATCCCTTTTAGCTGCGATTTCAGTAATTTTAGCTTTAAGCTCGACTTTATCCATAATTTCTTTATACTAAGTATCCATTAGCTTTAGAATAGACAATATTGACAAATTTAAACAATTTTTTATTATGCTGCGTAAAATACCATTGGCTGCGGTAGGTTTAACCGTCGGAGGAATTTTAACTGCTGTTGGTTTTTATGCCTATGCTGTGGGAATGAACACCCTTAATTTAGCAGGATTCTTTTATGGAATTCCGCTTCTGTTGGGCGGTTTGGCCCTTAAAGCAGCAGAATTAAAGCCAGTACCTTACACAGCCGAAACTAGCCCTGAAGTCAAAGAGTTGCGATCGCAAGCAACCCCGACTCAAGAACAGTTACGTAAAGATGTTACCCGCTATCGCTACGGACAGGAGGCTCATTTAGACGAGTCGTTAGAGAAATTAGGCTTGAGTCCTACAGACGAAGAGAGACCAGAATTAGTGGGAATACAGGAGCATTCTAGAGATGGTGCTTACACTCTACTGATGGAGTTTTATTCACCTTTTTTTAGTTTGGAACAATGGCAAGAAAAACGGGAAAAAATTGAGAAATTCTTTGGCCCTGATATTATGGCTGAAATTACTCAACCAGAAGAAGCCAAGATCGATCTAGCTTTGATTAAAACTTAAACAAATACAACCTAGCTTGTTAGCAATCTAAATTGTTCTCTCTCTAAGTACAAAAATACTATTTAGGCACTCGAATCTAACTTACCTAGCTGAGAAATCTAATGAGCATATCCGTAATCTGGAGGTAGGTTCAATTGATATGCTGCTGCTACGGCTAAGCGATCGCATTTTTCATTTTCGGGGATTCCTGCATGACCTTTGACCCAAACAAATTCGACATCGTGTATCTGGCACAGATCGAGTAATTCTTGCCAAAGATCGGGGTTTTTGGCTTTTTCTTTTTTATTGCGTTTCCAGCCGTTTTGTTGCCATTTTTTTGCCCAACCTTTAACCACCGCATCGACAAGGTATTTTGAGTCGCTGTGGAGTTTGACTTTAGATTTAGTTTCTAAGGATTTAAGCGCAGCGATCGCTCCCATCATCTCCATGCGGTTGTTGGTGGTGAGATTATAGCCTCCAGAAAGTTCTTTACGGCGATCGCCATCTAGAATTACCGCGCCATATCCCCCCGCACCAGGATTGCCAGTACAAGCACCATCGGTGTAGATAATTACTGTATCTTCAGATTTAGTAGATTTGGATTTGTTATTTAAAATTGGTCGAGGAGGCTTGTCAGCTTTAGATTTAAGAGACTGAAGATAACTAAGTACTTCAGGCAATAAAGATGTCGGTAGGGCTTCAATTTCAGTAATAATTTGCTGTTTGTAATCCATTACTTACTAATACGGCAAGTTCTAAGAAATAAATTGAGTAAGTTGTGTTTGAGTTGGTGGTTTGAGAATTCGATTAAAGCCTAGAGCTAATCACGAAGTGATTTTAACACCAAACGATGACAAGCTTTGCCACTATGCAATCGGGCGATCGCCTGATTAATTTACTCACAAGAATCGGTTTCGGTAATTGGTTGGCTCAACTTAAATTAATTATTTCTCAAGTTATAACCTTCAAGAGCTAGTGACTGTTTTTGTTTAGTCAGCTAAACTTCGCTGTAGGATTTGTTGGTAAAGCTGATAATCTTCTCGTCCAAAACAACAAAAAATAATTTTGGGACAATTGTTATTTTGTTGCTCTTGCTTACAAGTCTCGAGCGCAATTTCTGCTGCTATGTTTTTGGGAAATCTATATACACCCGTGCTGATACAGGGAAATGCCAGAGAACGAATTTTATTACTTAGAGCTACTTGAATCGAGCGACGATAGCACTGAGCCAATAGTTCTGCTTCTTGGTTTTTGCCCCCATTCCAAACTGGCCCTACGGTGTGAATAATATAGGTTGCAGGTAAACGGTATCCCTTGGTTAATTTGGCATCACCTGTTTTACATCCCCCGAGCATTCGACATTCAAGAACTAGCTCAGATCCTGCTGCTCTATGTATCGCTCCATCTACTCCACCTCCGCCGAGCAAACTGCTATTAGCAGCATTGACAATTGCATCGACCTTTAATTTGGTAATATCTCCCAAAACGATTTCCATGCTATCGCTCATGTACTTTCTTACCAATGAATCTGACTGAGAATGTAGCGCAAACGGTCGTAATCGTCTTTTAAGAGGGTGCTGAGGGTTCGACCGACATTAACTAGCCAATCTCGGTTTGCCTGACGCTGACGGTATACTTCACGCACTGAAGCAGCCACTAATGACTCTACTGGTATGTCTTTAGCTTGTAATAAAGTTCTGAGAAAATCTAAACTCTCGGTAAAGTGAACCACCTCTTCTGGATCGCAATGATAGACAGACTGATGGATTTGAGGAGGGCGCGGGGGCAAATACTGATATACTTTGCCTAACCTATTACTACTTCCGTTAACATTGCTGGGAGTTTCAAAGCCCACAATAGCAGCCTTGAACTCGGTTTTGAGCATCGCAAATATTTGGGGTTGCTGTTCCCGTAGTTCTTCAAGAGATAAGCCCAACGCTCTGGCGCGATGAACCGAATCTATCGGACTCGTGGTAACGTAGGTGACAACAGCAAAAATTTTATTACCCGATTCTTCATCAAAAGATTTAATCCAGCTACCAAAAGGAGGCATTACAGGAAATTTAAGATCTTCTGGTTCGAGACACTGGGCAAGATATTGAGTAGTAGAAGTTTCAATCACCTCCCCGATATGCTTGGGATTGCGATCGTCAACGGCAAACTGGGGTAAAGGAAGACGCATTTTTGTAAGGATGAAGGATATAAGGATGAAGGATCGAGGAGCAGTAGTATGCTGTTTTCCTCAGATCGCCTTGTCCTCAATATCTTAAGTCTATTTAAAACAAGATTACTCCAGACTAATAATAGCCCTTATTTTTTCTTCTTCTTGGTTAAATCCACAGCTTCTAATTCCGAGAGGTTGAAGGTGACTAATTTATCCCAATTCCCCCCTTCAAATAGGACTGCTACTCTACCATCGTCTATCCGTTGTACTAAACCTTGGAAGTTATAGTAAATGTCATCGGAATTGGTAACTTTAACTGTTGCACCAGGTAAAATCATCATTTTGTTTCAAAAAAAAAAGCGATCGCTTGTCTTATGTTTTATCCTCTTTAGCTTACCAAGTAAACTGTCGAACTTGAGAGCGAGAAAACTCTTGGTTTTATTTAGTCTCTAATTGACGGGTACTCGAAATTGAGTAGTTATTATTTATGGGTGTCAAAAATAATTGTCTGGGCTAATTTTTAATAAGCTAATCAGCGTCATCTCAAAAGTCAAAAATATCAGTAGGTAATATGCCAGAGAAAGAACCCAATCTACCCAAACAACTTCGTCTAGGAAAAACTCGTCAATCTCAGCCAGCTAAAGTTCCTGAAAGTAAGACAGGGCAAGGCGAGATAATTACTGATTGGCAAGAGATTAACTGGACTCGCCGTAAGTTAATTATTACGATAGCTTCCTTGTCTATTCCCTATCTCATAGCTGTAGTGATTTCTTTTGTCACTGGAAAGAATTTGATTGGTTTTATCTTTATCGGTATGGGAGTTTTTACAATTGGAATTTATTTACTTTTACGCTATATAGAAAGAGCAGATTTTTGAAAACTGGCGTTTCCAACTTCTCGTAATACAAGCAAGGTGAATCTAATTAACTTACCTCCTCTGTTCGATGGCGAGGGGGTAAAAATTTTTACCCCGCTAAATTGTATCTAGAATTAAGATCTAGCTCGATGAAGTCATGCGATCGATAATTTTTTGTAAAATCTGCATTCCACTGACTGCCTGCCAACCAAACAGTCCCAATAAAATAATGTTTAAAGAAACATGAGTGCTACGCGCTAAATCGTTGCCCTTTTGCATATAAGGGACTAAGGAAGCAGAAACAGCAATCAAACCAGTCATGCCCAATCCTGCGATTAGATGAGGCCCAACAAAAAGTTTACCGTTATTGATATAGGTAATTGTCATTCCGCCAATATTACCTAAAACCATCAAAGCTAAAAGGATTGAACCAATCCTATGATGTCTTTGACCAAAATTTTTCTTCACTAATTCTTTTCTAGTCTCTTTGTCTGCACTACGAACTTTAGAGCTTTTGATTCCTAAATATAGAGCATAGACAGCAGTACCAAACAATACCCACATCAATAGGGGATGACTAAATTGCGACCAAGTTTTAATCCCTTCGGGAATTTCTAACGCCATAATGCTTTTCTCTCTAATGCCAATAATCTAAAAACTTTATAAAAATTAACTTAACATATATTGATATTTTCTATCCTGTTGAGAACTTTAATTCGGTAGTTAAAGCAATGCAAAGCTCATTAGAATCACCCCTCAAACCCTGCCAGTTACCACCTTGGCTTCAGCCTGGAGATCTAATTATGGCGATCGCTCCTAGTGGTGCGCTCAAAGATACTGAGGCGGTAGAAAAGGGACTCGCCGTTTGGAAAAATCGAGGTTATCGAGTTGAATTTGGTAGAAACTACCAGTCTTGTTCTGGTTATCTAGCAGGGAGCGATCGTCAGCGTCGTGAAGATTTGGCAGCAGCATGGCAAAATCCAGAATGCAAAGCGATCGTCGCTATCAGGGGCGGATATGGAGGAGCGAGATTATTAGAAAATTGGACTTGGGAAGCAGAAAACAAAAAGTGGCTGATTGGTTTTTCTGACGTTACTAGTTTGTTATGGAGTTTGGCAACCGTAGGCATTGCTAGCCTTCATGCACCAGTATTAACCACTTTGGCAGCCGAACCAGAATGGGCGATCGCCAGAATGTTTGATTATCTAGAAACTGGTCGAGTTGGATCTTTGCAGGGTAAACCAGGAGGAGGAGGAGTAGTCTCAGGTATTCTGTTACCCGCCAATTTAACCGTGGCTACCCATTTACTTAAAACCCCTCTACAGCCGAATTTTCAGGGGGTAATTCTGGCTTTAGAAGACGTTACTGAATACCCCTATCGCATCGACCGGATGTTGACTCAGTGGCGCACGATCGGAGCATTCAAACAAATCAGAGGAATTGCTTTAGGACGTTTTAGTCGTTGCGAACCGTATCCAGGCAGTAACAGTTGGACGCTCTTGGAAGTACTACGCGATCGCTTAGAAGATCTTAATCTTCCCCTAGTTTACGATTTACCATTTGGTCATGATGGAGTGAATGCGGTACTTCCCGTAGGACGTTTAGTAAAGTTAGACGGCGATAGAGGTAGCTTAAGCTGGCAAAAAAGCTGATTTTTCCAGCTAATAACCTTAAAATTAATAATGAGCCGTTATTACTCATTAGTATCCTGCTTTTCTCACCTTACCCGTCCAAATTTTGCTAGAATTTCAAGCAAAGTGAATTTTAACAAAACTTAAAGGAGAACTTTATTTTGCCTCATACTATTGCCACTGACATCTGTGAAGGAGTAGCAGATTGCGTTGATGCTTGTCCCGTTGCTTGTATTCATGATGGGCCTGGTAAAAACGCTAAAGGAACAGACTGGTATTGGATCGATTTCGCTACCTGTATCGATTGTGGTATCTGTATACAAGTATGCCCTGTAGAAGGCGCGATCGTTCCTGAAGAAAGACCAGATTTGCAGAAAACACCCCAGTAAGCTGTCAGGGTTGTCTTCTACTCTGAATCTAAGAAATTAGAAAAATGGGGAGAATTAAAACTAAGTACAAACAACAAACTGCGTTTTTGATTCTTTCCTTTCTATTCTTGCTGGTTTGCTTGTGCTGCTGATTGCCAGTATTTATAAGCTGCATACGCCATGGTGACAACTCCAGTGACAATCGCATCTTCATCTACTTCAAATTTAGGATGATGTTGGGGATAGTTTTTTGTTCCTCCGTGACCTACCCCCAAACGGAACATACAGCCAGGAACTCGATCTAAATATACAGAGAAATCTTCTGCTCCCAGAGAAGGTTCTGGTAAGATCTGTATGCTTTCGTCTCCCCAAGCTTCGCGAGTAGCTGTTTCCAAAATTTTAGTTAGGGTGTCGTCGTTGTGTACTGAAGGAATGCCCCGACGGTAATCTAGTTGATATTTAGCGCCAAAAGTTTGGCAAGTTCCTTGGACTATGTTTTCGATCCATTGGGGTAAATTATCGCGACTTTCAGGATGCAGCGATCGCACTGTGCCGATCATTCTAACGCGATCGGCAATAACATTTGGGGCTTTGCCTCCTTCTATTTGACCGATAGACAAGACAATGGGATGCAGGGGATTTTGAGTCCGTCCTAGAGCTTGTTGCAAGGTAGTAATTACCCTAGCAGCAATCCAAATCGCATCGATCGCCTGATGAGGACGTGCGCCATGTCCTGATTCTCCTTCAATGATAATTTCTATTTCATCCGCAGCCGAAGTCAACGCTCCATAACGAATACCGATCTGGCGAGCGGGAATTGAAGGAAATACGTGAACGCCATAAATTGCGTCTACCCCTTCCATTGCCCCATCCTTGACCATCCACTTTGCCCCCAGAGCCGTCTCTTCGGCTGGCTGGAACAAAAAGCGGACATTACCAGGTAAAATATCTGGTAGTTGAGATAATACCATTGCCGTACCCAAACCCAGAGTTGAATGCACATCATGTCCGCAAGCGTGCATAATTCCAGGGTTGCGAGAAGCGAAATCTAATTGAGCAGCCTCCTGAATCGGTAGAGCATCCATATCGGTGCGAATCGCTAAAGTACGGCGATCGCTTCCCAAACCTGTTAATTCTCCTACTACACCTGTTTTACCTACAGATTCTCGGACACTAAGACCACAAGAAGATAAAACCCCTGCAATATAGGCAGCGGTTTGATACTCTTCTCCACTTAGTTCGGGATGGGAATGAATATGACGGCGAATTTCAATCAGTCGCGGGGCAAAGTTTTGAGCAGTTTTTTTAATTTCAGAGAGCATTTAGTGTGAAAGGCGATCGCTTATCTTTCTCTTTTTTTGGAATTTTATAGTAGCTTGCAGGAATACCAACATCATTGTCTGGGGTGCGGATGAGAGCAAACGCGATAAGTTTGCAGTTCTGATACAGAATCTTTACAGAGCGAAGGTTTCAGCCGTTGTATAATACTTGTACCTACCCAACAAGCGAAAAAGGACACGTCATTTGAGGAAACCTCGAATGCGTCAGATGTCCGCAGCAGAGGTAGAAAAGTACCAGGAAAACTAGATATGGTGGGTTCTGTACAGAAAAGCTTGTACAGGTAAAATATCCAAGCAACATGGTTATAAACTTTTGTTTCACCGTAGGGCAGGGCTTGTCCGAACGGGCTACTTGCGAGAGTAGCAAAAAGCTTGAGGATCGACCTCTTTCGGGGGCTTGTTTTCAACATTTGTTGTTCTTGTCTAGATATGTCGGGATGATACAAGAAGCCTTTATGCCTTTAGGCTAAAGGTAGGTCACTCTTGTTCTACTATTACTACGGTAATGTTATCAGACCCCCCAGCTATCTTGGCTGCATCGATTAATTCTTTGGCTGTAGCATCACAAGATTCTAGATTGTTTAAAGCGTCTTGAATTTGCTCGTCCGATACTTCTTCGGTCAGACCATCGCTGCAAATCAATAGGCGATCGCCAGATTTGATTTCAAATTCTTGGATATCTATTTGCTGGAGATCTTCTCTACCCAAGCACTGAGATAAAACGTGCCTCCAGGGATGAAATTTAGCTTGTTCGGCATCGATTTCTCCTTTTTTTAGAGCCATCCCCACCCAGGTGTGATCGTCTGTAATTTGCTCCAGTTTTGAGCTACGCAGACGGTACAGCCGAGAATCTCCTACATGAGCGCACCAAGGGTTGTCGTCGCGAAAGATTAGCACTACTACAGTAGTTCCCATATCACGCCTTTCGGGGTGATTTCTCTGATCTTCAATGATCCCTAGATTAGCTTTTTCTACCGCCTCTTTTAGTAATACTTCTGAGGAAAGAGGAGAATCCCAATTTTGTTCTAGGTAGCTGTGGATTATTTCTGTAGCAATTCGGCTGGCTTCTTGTCCGCCAGCGTGACCGCCCATACCATCGGCTACTATGAAAAAACGTCCCAATTTTTCATCAACAAAATAATTATCTTGGTTGGCTGTCCTCACAACCCCCGTATCTGTAAGACCTATAAAGTGACGCTTCATAAACAGTTTGTCAGTAAGCTGATAAAAACCAAATATACAGTACACACCGAGCTTGGTGCTTATCATTTAATATCTTTTTTAGAACATTCGGTCAATGCGATCTAGACGTTTTAATAATCGTAATAATGCCCAAGCGGGGATGATCGCGATGATAGCAGCGATCGCTGCCACAATTCTATACTCATTAACCAAAAGTAGAGTAGCGCAAATCAATAATGCACTTAACAGCACAGTATAATTTGTACCGAGTTGAATCGCACTCAAACGACGCATGACCCGTTCGGATTCTATCGAACGGACACGAACTCGTAAGTCTCCTCTTTCTAATTTATCTATTGTATCGTCGATTCGTCCAGGTAATCCCAGTGCAGTTGTACCCACCTGTGCTGCCTGTCTGCCTAACTCATCAAAAATCGTGTTGCCATTAGAATTGGTATTAGTCATAAACTGCATTGCATAGGGTTGAGCTACTTCCATAAAGTTAAATTCTGGGTCTAAACCTTTGCCTACCCCCTCTAAAGTTGAAAAGGCTCGCATCACAAAGGTAAAGGTAGCAGGGAAGCGAAAAGGCTGACCATAGGCTATCTCGTAGAGATCTTCGCTGATGGCATCTACGGACTGTTCCTCAAAGGGTTTGTCCATAAAATTGTCCAACATAAATTGAATCGAACGCCGTACCGAAGTCATGTCCCCCGTGGGAACTAGCGCGCCCAAATTAATCAAAGATTTTACTACCTTATCGCCATTTTTTTGGGTAATTCCGATCAGGGTCTCAATTAATCCTTCCCTAATGTTACTTTCGATTTGACCCATCATGCCAAAATCGTAAAAAATTAAGCTCCCGTCAGTATTGACGGCAATATTGCCTGGGTGGGGGTCGGCGTGAAAGAAGCCTCCGTTGAGAATCTGTTGGAGATAAGCTTTTGCCCCCAATCTTGCCAATGATTTGCGATCTAAGCCAGCAGCTTCAATTGCTTCGTAGTGGCTAATTTTAATTCCTGGCATATATTCTAGAGTAAGCACCCTAGGTGAAGCATATTTCCAATAGACGCGAGGTACGCAGACCCAATCTTCATCTCTAAAATTACGACGAAAAGTATCGGCATTTCGACCTTCCCGCAGATAGTCTGTTTCTTCCCAGAGAATTCGACAACACTCGTCATAAATTCCCATCCAGTCTCGGTTTTTTCCCCATTTGGGATGATTTTGAAAATAGCGGGCAATCTGACGTAAAATAGCTAAATCTACGGTAAATAGCTGCTTCAGTCCTGGTCTTTGTACTTTTACTACTACTTCCTCTCCACTGTGAAGCTTGGCTTTGTGTACCTGACCCAAGCTCGCTGCTGCCAAAGGAATTGGATCGAAGCTATAAAAAAGTTGACTGACAGGTTTTCCCAGGTCGGATTTGATAATTTCCTCGATCTGTTCGTAGGGAAAAGCAGGAACGCGGTCTTGAAGCTTGGAGAGTTCTTCGACATATTCGATGGGAAATAAATCCGCTCTGGTCGAAAACAGTTGCCCCAGCTTAATAAAGGTAGGCCCTAATTCAAGGAAATTTTCTCGAATCCAGATTGCTTGCGCTTTACGCCTTGCTGCTTGTTTTTCTGGAGTAAAGCCACCGCGATAAGTCCACTTACGACCATTGAGCCAGTTTCTAAACAAGAAGGAAAAGACAAAGATCCAGATGTCTATTCGACGACGATTCCGAGAATATTTGGGGCGATTCCAACGATAAGACTTATTTGATACCATTAGCCCAGTTTTTCGACTTTCGGAAACTGAACCGACAAGATCTAAGCCAGTCTTCTGGACTCGCTGGGAATGCGATTCGTAATCTTTTGAATTTTGATGGGGAAAAGCAGGAGACACAGAAGTTTTTAATAGAGATTAAAGTGTAAATTTATTTTGGTTAAGTAAAATTAACTAACTTAAATGGTAGCGACTTATCGTCAAAAAAACTGTACTAGCAGCTCCAGGCTACAGTAATCGATCTCGATTGAGCCTAAAACTTACTTACTTACTTACTTTAATTAAAACAAAATAGCCAAGCAGATCCCAGGGCTTGTGAATCTGCCTTAGACAAGATTAATCTTAGTCACGATATTTTTTTAATTCAGATCTTAAGGTAGCGATTTCGGCTCTCAGTCGATCTAGCATTGCCTGCAAATCGTCTGAGTCAGTATTGTTGAGATCGAGATTCATGCTACTGCTAGAAGGGCTAGTACTAGTATTGCTACTAGGATAGGAGGTATTTCCTGCTGCTCGGTCGGCTCTTTGCTGTACTTCTTCGACAAATTTTCTCAAATTTTCTCGTTGTTCGGCATCAAATTTTCCCAAATCGCTCATGGCGTTGGTAAAAGATTCTTCTAGCTTTTCGCTGATTACCTCCGCTAAAGCTCTACCGAAAAAAAAGGCATCAGTGACAGGGTTACTCATGAGATAAAGTTGATTAAAGCTTCAGTAACAAATTATATCCTTAATTCTTGTAGCTATTAACTCTAAGCTATATGCTTTTAAGTCTAAGAAGAATCGCTCCTGCGATTATCAAAAGAGCAACCAATCGGCTAGCGGTGCAATCCCGCGCTGGTTTCCAGCGCAAGGGAATGCCCGTCAAAACAGGCGTAAGCCTAATCGCTCTTACAGATCTGGAGAATATGTTAACAACTTTTGGGCGGAAATTATTCTACAAAGGTTTGATGGTTGTTGTTTTGGTTGTAGTTCTAAATCTCTCCGCTCTTCCTGCTAGGGGACAGTTGCCATTTTTACCGCAAATTACCTGGGAAACTTTTAAATTCAATCAAAATCCTGAAAACAACGTAATTTCAGCCTGTGTTCGGCTTGATGGTCGCTGTATTTTTAGCATTGTCGATCGCCAGCCCAAACTAGTTCAGAGGCTTAAATATACTGAAGATAGGCTCAAAGATATTAGCAATTTCTATTTTGAGCAAGACCGAGAATTAAGGGTGTATCACCAAAAACAAGGAAACCAGCAAGATATCTATGTGACAGTGGGCGATCGCCAAGTACCTGTAATTACAATGAGCGAACGATGAGTTAGCAGGAGCGATCGTGCTAATTATTTTGCTAGTGCAGTTAGTTATTCAAGACAGATTGAAGAAATCTCATCAAGCTAAAACCGAGCTTCAGTCAGAGCGGGTATTCTGGCTACAACCTTTTGCCGACTATATCAGTAAAAAACAACGGTTGAATCTGCGACTGCTACAGTATCGACTGCTTCAGGTCGTTCAAGTAAGCTTGTGGTTGGGGGGAATTTTAGTAATTTTGGGTTTATTTCCCCAAACGCGATCGCTCCAGATTTGGCTAATTACTCTGATTCGGATTCCTGTAAGAATTATCGCCGTTGGCTTGGCAACGTATACTTTAATTCGTCTGAGTAATGTTTTGCTTGCCAAGCTAAATCGAACCCTAGCGGAAAACTATGTTTTGAGTCGGGATGTCAGACGCAGAATGCAAATCCGATTTACCAGCATCACCCGTTTGCTAGGCGGAATTATTGCGGTTTTCTGGATTATTTTAGGTATAGCGATCGCGCTGACTTTAATTGGGATTAATGTTACTCCCCTGTTAGCAGGTGCGGGGATTTTAGGTCTAGCCTTTTCTTTTGCTTCTCAAAATATTATTAAAGATGCCTTAGAGTAATCCAAGAAAAAAGTCATCCAATAGCTACACAGCGCTAACTGGGATTTCAACAAACCATTTCTCTAATCCTGGTAATCGTTGAAACTGCTTCTCCAGCTCAG
>JAAUYI010153345.1_pt1 | contig 20478 bp, 19 predicted proteins | sample 7278041 | NCBI WGS metagenome assembly JAAUYI01 (sample SAMN14350216, study PRJNA611818) | marine sediment metagenome | isolation source: surface marine sediment (0.6m) | place: French Polynesia: Moorea | collected 2018-08
CCAAAGGTCATCATTTCCCGTATGTTACTTTTGTAGGCGTTGTTTGGGCTGATGGTGGTTTGAATATGCCGGACTTCAGGGCTGCCGAAAGAACCTACCAACTACTTTCCCAGGTGACCGGCAGAGCTGGTCGTGATGAATTGCAGGGTCGCGTGATTATCCAGACAATGCTACCGGATCACTATGCCATTGCTTTGGCTACGCAACACGATTATACAGCGTTTTATCAACAAGAAATCTCTTTGCGTAAAAAACCGGCTTTTCCTCCCTTCATTCGGCTTGCTTGTCTTAGAATTTCAGGACAAAACGAATTCAACGTTAGAAAAACATCTACCAACATTGCCATTTCATGCCGCAAATTACAGGAAAATGAAGACTTCTATCTGAACGTCCTCGGTCCTGCACCTTCTCCACTTGGTAAAATAAAGGATAAGTACCGCTGGCAGATTCTCTTTAAGGCAGATCGGGTCGCAACGCTTCACTCTGTTTGGAAACATGTAATGGAAAACTCCAAGCAGCTGGTCCTTGGTAGGTCTGAATGTCGCTTCGATCTCGATCCGGAAAATATGATGTGATCGATATTGTTACAATGGTGTTTCTTTGAAAATGTAGGCCAGTGACTGAAGATTGTCGTCAAGTTCGAGGTGGAGAATTTGAGCTAGACAATTGAGAATGACGATAGCATTCCTGTCAGCGTCAAGCCGGGTGGCACTCTTTATCCTACGAAGGATTCCGCTATTCACTTTTTCTATCTTATCATAGTAAGATTTGACATTTTCCAGGTGGAAATCACTTTGACCCTGATCGAGATAGATGAAATATTGCCGCAGCAGATAGACTGAAACCGAGCGAAACAATGATTCATCGATGGTAGCAAAGGGCAGATGGAAACGAGCCATTGGCTTGAGAATATTCATAATGGGACAGCCACTGGTTGCCATGATAAGTCCCATAATTGAACTCAAACCATCCTGTACGACAGTTTCTTTGGTTACGAGTCGCTCCATGCTGCGGCAGGAAACCAGACATGAGTCATAGGATGCCGTTTGTTTGAACTCTGTTACGAGATCGGCAAGATTAACTGCTATGGGGCAATTAAGCACTTCAGCCGAGGAAAGTGGGCAGCAGTCACACTGATTATAGGAAAGTCTTGACCATGCAGGTGCAGAAGAGCCTGAAGGAGAAAGGAGAAGGAGCGTTGTGTTATCTATTTCGAGAACAAAATTTCTGTTATCACCACTGGGAAAAGAAAAGCAATATTCATAGATGATGTTTTTCATCTTCACTTCGCCGGATACTACTTAGATTGACGGGATTTCATCAGAATTTATACCATTTCTTCTTCGGAGAGTATATTTGGGATCTGTTCCTTCCAGCTTCTTTAGCACCATACAATGCATGGTCGGCTCTGTTGATAAACTCGTCTTTACCGAAACCATCTTCAACAGCCGGCCTGCTGCCAGCTACACCGAAACTGGCAGTAACCGAATAGCTTTCACTGCCGTCATCGAAAACGGTATCTTCAATAGCCACACGTAGCTTTTCGGCAACAACAAGCGCTTCGCTTTCCTCTGTCTCAGGCAGTATGATCGCAAATTCTTCTCCACCATAGCGAGCAAGAATGTCATATTTGCGCAATTGTGAAGTAAGTGTGCGGCAGAATTCTTTGAGAACAAAATCACCAGCCTGATGCCCGTAATTATCGTTAAAATTTTTGAAATAATCAATATCGCATAGAATCAAAGAAAGGGGATTGTCTTTCCTTTCGGCACGGCTTATTTCCTGATCAAGGCAGTTCTGAAAATATCGATGGTTAAAGACCTCGGTTAAGCCATCGACATTGGCAAGATTATCCAGGATACGGTTTTTTTCTTCAAGTTCTTTGGTCAGGTTTTCAAGCTCAAGTTTTGTCTGAATGAGCTGCTTATTCATCTGATCATAATTAAGATTGAGCAAACTCAAGCGGATGTTTGCTTCTTGGAGGATTTCTTGGACTGATCTGGTATTTTGTATTTTTAGACCAAAGTATTTTCCTGCAATCTCAATCTGATTATGAAAATCCTCGAGTATTTTTTCGATATCCTCAGGTGCGATCTTCAGCATTTTCATGGCGTCTTTACGGAATTGCTTATGATATTCCTCAGGTTTGTCTGAATAGAGAATATCTGTAAGAATATCGCTGAGGTGGACAGCATTGACGGTCTGTTTAATTTTAACTTCCTTGCCCTCATATTCATCCGGTGAATGGTGATAAAGTATAGGGTAAAGCAGTACTTCGGGAAAACCCCAGCTTTTAGCAACCTCAAAACCAATCTGGCAGTGATTGGCACCAATAATGGATTCTTCTATTTCAAGGTGATCTTGCTTGTTATCCTCAATTTTTTCAAGTACTTCGTCATATTTTTCCGCAAAAGTTCGGGCAAAAATCAATTCACCGAGGTTTTGCAGTAGGCTGGAAATAAATATTTCTTCCGTGTCTGCATTCTTGACTTTTTCGAGGATGAGTTTGGCAGCAACAGCTCTTGCCAGCGATCTTTGCCAGAATTGCTCAAAATCAAATTTTCCAGCTTTTGAACCGGCTTTAATTGATAGAAAAGAAAAGGAGAGCACCAGACTACGGACCGCATTAGTTCCAAGTATAGAAACCGCCTGGTGAATAGAGCCTATCTGCTGAGGAAAGGAATAAAAAGCTGAATTGGAAACTTTTAGAATCTTAGCTGATATGCCAATATCCTTAGAAATAAGATCTGCTATATCGGCAAGTGTCGTATCTTCCTGGGAAGTAAGGGTGATGAGTTGAGAAGCAACCGTTGGTAGAGTTGGCAATTCATCTGATTGCAGTACTGCACGGAGAATGCTTTCTGTGGTCATTTTTGGGATCCTTATCTGGATATACAGTGGTATACTTAGTTCTTCTTAGTTTATAGAGTTTATGGAAAAAATCAAACCATTGAAAAGAATGAGTAGATGTTTTTTAGGTAATCACAAGTTCATAACCTCGGAAATGATTTTACCCTGAGTCTTTGGAAATAAATCCTCAGGCATGAATACCTTTGGTTTGATGCGAAATAATTGAATTATAATTCGTTGTAAGTTTGCTCAAACTTGGTAAACTTACTTGTTGGATGCCTCCTTTAGTTGCCTCAGCTGTTTCAATACTTTTGAAAAAATTACATGTGTGTTGAAAGCCATTGTAGCATCATTAAAAAGGTATTAGAAAAAACAGGGAAGGAAAGGTGAAATAAACAGCCAATGCCGTAATAACTTGTCTGGTGAGCATTCCCTTTCCGCACTTGTTAACTAGGGGAACCCGGCAAGATGACCAATGTCTGTTTCGTGACGAACATTAGCGTATTGAGGATAGTATATGGGGACCAACCAGTATAGATTTAAATACGACGAATATGGCAATACCAGAGAGATACTGGTCTACGACAGCGGCCCACCAGTTCATGGTATTAGTTTTGTTAATAAAGGAACTGCATTTAACAAGAAGGAAAGAGAAATGCTGGGGCTTGAGGCTGTTTTACCTCCTTCGGTGCGCAGTCTCGACAGTCAGGTGGAAGCCACTATCACAAAGGTTGCTGCCCGGGAAGATGATGTTGATAAATTTCGTTTTATCCGGGAATTGTTCGATCGCAATGTCACTCTCGCCCATGCTGTAATCCAAAGCGATATTGAAAAATATATAGGTATTATTTACTCCCCAACAGTAGAAACGGCCGTTCAGCAATATTCCTCAATGTTCAGGCAGGCAAATGGGATTCATTTTTATCCAGGCAATATCAATAACGCCGAAGATATATTAAGAAGGTATAGCCATCGTGATATTCGCATTGCTGTCGTTACTGATAATCAAGGAGTGTTGGGCATAGGTGATCAGGGAGTTGGTGGAATCGCCATTTGCCTGGGTAAGCTTATGCTCTATACTCAAGGTGCAGGTATAGCACCGTGGCATTGTTTGCCCATATCTCTTGATGTCGGCACGGATAATAAAGCCTTACTGGACGACAACGATTATCTGGGTTGGCGGCACGAGCGATTGCAAGGCGAAGAATATCTCCAGTTCATAGGCAGATTTGTCCGGGCATTTCGAAATGTTTTTCCCCAGGCAATTTGCCAATGGGAGGATTTCTCCAAACAGAATGCCTATTCAACTCGTGATGCCTTTGCCGATGAATTGATATCTTTCAATGATGACATTCAAGGAACAGGTGCGACGGTGCTCAGTGCCATTCTTACAGCCATGAAAATAAAAAAAGAAAAACTTCAGGATCAGGTGTTTCTTATTCATGGTGCCGGTACCTGTGGGATTGGTGTGGCTGAGTTGATCGAATTGGCCCTCGTTGAAGAGGGAATGTCGGAAACTGAGGCAAAAAGAAGAATTTTCGCACTCGACTCTAAAGGGGTTGTCACCGACAAAAGTGACTGTGATCTCTACAAGAGAAGATATGCAACTCAAATTATGGAACATCCATGGCTGCAAAATGAATCACTGAGTCTGGATGAAATTATCCATCATAGCGGGGCAACCGTGCTAGTTGGTACCTCGGGTCAGGGTGGATGCGTAGGCTGTTTTACTCAGGAGGTAGTGGAAGCAGCTGCTAAAAATACCTCGCGCCCCGTTATTCTGCCCCTGTCTAACCCTGAATCGGTAATTGAGGCAAAACCGGCCGATATATATACCTGGACGAACGGCAAAGCGCTGGTATCTACAGGTAGCCCTTTTGATGTTACTAATATTGATGGCAGAGTTTATAACACCAGACTGGCGAGTAATGCCCTGGTTTTTCCGGGGATTGGACTTGGTGTATTGGCATCCGGGGCACGAGAGGTTCTTCCCAGCTTTTTCACGGCCGCTGCCCGAGCTGTTTCAGAGTTTGTACATAAAGAGGATATGGCTAGAGGTTGTCTTGTTCCTAGAGTAGCTGAAATAAAAGAAGTTTCTTTAAAGGTTGCTCTTAATGTTGCCATGACTGCGGTGGAAAAAGGGGTAAGTAGACCCTGTGTTTTTTCAGATTTTCAGCACGAAAACGATGAACAACGCATGAAAAAACTCATTCGCAAGATGAGGTGGGAACCAGACTATCTGCCTTTGGTGGCGATGTAGACAAGTAATCTTTGTATCAAATCAACATGGTCATTGGGATTACCGCAACAGGATAATACTGTTATCTGGTTTAAAGTTCTCATAGGTTTTTATAATTTTTTAGCATTTTAAGCTATTGCATGGTAAGTCAGCAGTGTGTTGTTTAGGGAGATGGCACACAATCTAAACATGCACGTAGCTATAAACTAAGTTAAACTTGGAGCATTGTAGGTTTGATACGCTGTACTAATAAGCTGTAGCGTTGGAGAATGAGCTGTGAAGAACAGTTCGAGAAAAGAGGGAGAAATTTTACGATAAGCTTTAGGAAGAGGTGAAAAAATGACAGCTAGAATTGTTAGTGGTACTGAAGTAGCCAAAGAGATTAGAGAGGAGCTCAAAGCTGAAATTACGGAGTTGAAAGAAAAGCATAATATTGTTCCAGGTCTTGTAACCATTCTGGTCGGCGAGGACCCTGCCTCACAGTCTTACGTTTCTGCCAAGAATAAAACCGCTCATGCTATAGGAATTAATTCCGAACAAGTTACTCTCGATGCGGACACTCCTGAAGAAGAATTGTTGTCATTGGTGGAGAAGTATAACGAAGACGATTCCATTAACGGAATTCTCGTTCAATTGCCCTTACCAAAGCACATTGACGAAGGCAAAATTCTCAATACAATCAATCCGGATAAAGATGTAGACGGTTTTCATCCAGTCAATATAGGCCGAATGGTGCTCGGTGAAAACTGCTTTTTGCCCTGCACACCACACGGCGTTCTAGAACTACTTGCCCGAAGTGGAGTAGAAACAAGTGGTGCTGAAGTTGTCATTCTCGGTAGAAGTAATATCGTAGGCAAGCCCATGGCTAATCTCATGCTGCAAAAACGTGAATCCGGCAACGCCACGGTCACCTTGTGTCACACCCGCACCAAAGATATGGCAGAACATTGTCGACGCGCAGACATCATAATAGCAGCGGCAGGTGTGGCGAAGCTGGTTACTGCCGATATGGTTAAGGATGGCGTAGCGATAATGGATGTAGGCGTGAATAGAATCGGTGTGACCGAATCAGGAAAGGCGAAACTTGCCGGTGATGTTGATTTTGAAAGCGTAAAGGAAAAGGCTTCGGTAATCACTCCTGTTCCTGGCGGTGTTGGACCTATGACAATTACCATGTTGATGAAGAACACAGTTCAATCGGCCAAAATGAAAGCAAACCTGATCTAGCATAAGCTTTACCCTTTTCTTTATACTGCGGGAAGACTCTACTCTCTCGTTGGTTTTCCCGCAGTTTTTCTTTTCCCAGTGCGAACTTTCCAAGGAAATTGACCTGCTGCATCTACTTCATATTATTTCCTGCTGATCTTTGACCAGGATCGGTTTCTCGGAAATGGTTGTGAAAAAGTGTTTTAAATCGGAAAAAGATTTGCACTCATAGACCTGTTTGCGGATGGTTGAACTATGTTCAAGGTTTTTAAAGTATCGACCTATATGATTTTTTACCACTGCAAAAAGGCGATTCACATCGAGGTAGCACTCCATGAGATAAAGGTGTCGCAGAACTCCTGGTAAGATTTGAGCATAATTGACAGGACGGCCTTTTTTACAAAAAACCCAAGGGTTTCCAAGGGCAGCTCTGCCAATCATGACACCATCACAACCACTATTTGCTATTTTTTTTCTGGCGTCATCATAATTGGTAATATCACCGTTGCCGATTACAGGTATTGAGACAGAACTTTTAACCCTGCCTATGGTTTCCCAATTGGCAGAACCGGTAAATGCCTGAGCCCAGTTTCTTCCATGCACAGTGATAGCAGCGGCGCCACTCTGTTCTGCCATTTTTCCAAAATCGATGCATGTTTCGGATTGATTGCTCACTCCTGTACGGAATTTAACCGTCACCGGACTCTCACTATTTTGAACTACTTCACAGATTATTTGCCGGGCTAGCTTAGGTGTGGCCATGAGGGCGGCACCGGCACCTTTTTTGGTTACTTTTTTAACAGGACAGCCCATGTTTATATCAACCAAATCGGGCTTAAATTCGTTGAGCAAATCCGCGGCTTTCGCCATAGTGTAAATATCCGCACCGAAAAGCTGGAATGAAACCGGTTTTTCCTCACTCACGGAGGCGAGCATTTGCAATGTCTTTTTTTGTTGATATACCAATCCATGACAACTGATCATTTCGGAAACACAAAGACCTGCTCCAAATTCGCGGCAGAGAATACGGAAGGGCAGGTCGCTGTAACCTGCAAGAGGAGCAAGAATTAAAGGTGAGGAAAGTCGAAGATGGGCAATGGTACACATTGAAGTGGAGAAGAATATGATTGAAAGGTGAATATCTAGTATAAACTATGACGACTACATAATATGTTTTTGTTTTTATTTGGAAATACTGGCAAGTGTCCGTAAATAAATGTCCTGGGACAATTCATCAATTATAATGGCTAAGGCTTCGTTCTCATTGGCTGCTTCTGTGGTTGCATCTCCCCCGACAACGTATTCCTCTACGCGCAGTTGATTTGGTTGCTGGAAGAGTATTTCTCCGCTGCGCAGATCTTTTAGAATATAACGAATACGGAGTCTCAACTTGACTTCCCGGGTAGTATTATTGGCACCGTAGGAGAGGCTCGGAAGATCTATGGAAATAATTTCACCACCGATGATAAGGTCAGCCTCATCTTTATTGCGGACTACATCAATGGAACCGCTTTTCTGATACCACTCGACCAGCGATTGGTATATCTGGGCATCAAGTTGTAGTTCGTTGGTTCTGTTCTGCCATGAAGCTATATAGATCGTCCGGTCTGGTCCGCTATAAACATAGGGATTGCGATAGCCACAAGATGAAAGCATGATAAGGGCTGTCAAACTGATTATTACCGCATAGCTGGATAATTTCAAAACCACCTCCACCGCAAAAGAAAACAAGAATATCGCAGGCTTTGTCGAAATATGGTCAGAATTCTAGCAATAGAGTAAGGCTAACATTCGTTAAACTACTATATTGACCAGTTTATTTTTAACAACGATAACTTTCCTTATAGACTTGTTCGCAATAAACTTCTTTATCTTTTCATCGCCGAGAGCCATTGACTTTACATCTTCATCTTCTACTCCTGCGACAACTTCAATTCGCGAACGCACTTTTCCATTTACCTGTACGACAATGGTTAATAAATCTTCCTTGGCTGCATCTTCATCAAAATCAGGCCAGTTCATCTGTTCGATGTCGTTATGGTTCGCACATCTTTTCCACATCTCGGCTGTAAAATGCGGAACCATTGGTGCCAACAGCAGTAAAATAGTATCGATGGTTTCCTGAACGACTGCATCATCGAGCTTGTCCTTTTCCATCCTCATGGAAGAAACCGCGTTGAACAGCTCCATGACAGCACTTATTGCTGTGTTGAAATGGAAACTTGCTTCTATATCCTGGGTTACCTTACGTATGGTTTGATGACATTTCCGATGGAGATCTTTACTTCTGCCCTGGTAATCATGAGATACTTGGCCTCTTGCCTGAAGTGTCTCAAGGTTTGCTTCGATGAATCTATAAAGACGGTTAAGAAAACGCGATGCACCTTCGACTCCCTGAGAAGACCATTCCAAGTCCTTTTCAGGGGGAGCCGCGAAAAGGCTGAAAAGACGGACAGTGTCTGCCCCGTAAGTAGCCACCAGATCTTGAGGATCAACGACGTTTCCTTTGGATTTGGACATCTTGGCCCCGTCTTTTATTACCATGCCTTGGGTAAGAAGTTTGGTAAAAGGTTCGGAGATATTAAGATAGCCAAGATCTCTAAGAACCTTGGTGAAAAACCTGGAGTACAGTAGATGAAGAATGGCATGTTCCACACCACCAATGTATTGGTCAACACCAAGCCAATAGGAGGTTTTCTCCTTGTCAAGCGGGGCTTTCTCAAAACGTGGACAGGTATACCGAGCAAAATACCAGGAAGATTCGACAAAGGTATCCATTGTGTCTGTTTCCCGTTTAGCAGGTCCAGAGCAGGTGGGGCAGGTAGTAATTTGAAATGATTCCCGAAGGTGCAAAGGAGAACAGATACCATCTTTGGTTTCGTTATCTTCCGGGAGGATGACGGGAAGTTGTTCCTCTGGCACCGGTTGAATGCCGCAGGAATCACAATAAATTATAGGAATGGGTGCGCCCCAATAGCGTTGTCTGGATATTCCCCAGTCCCTAAGACGATATGTGGTCTCGGCAGTCCCAAATCCTTCTTTACGGGCATGCTCAATGATTGCAGTTTGAGCATCTTCACTGTACATACCATCGAAATTGCCAGAATTGTGCAATATGCCGGGCACAATAGAGGCTTCTTTCATATTCTCTGGATAAAGTTGACTATCTTCTGGTATGACGACGGGTCGAATCTCAAGGCCATACTTGCGGGCAAATTCAAAATCTCTCTGGTCATGGGCAGGTACAGCCATGACCGCACCGGTCCCGTATTCCATCAAAACGAAGTTGGCAACATAGATGGGAATTTTTTCTCCATTAAATGGATTGATGCAGTACCTGCCAGTAAAAAGCCCTTTCTTTTCCTGCTCTTCCTCATAATTTGCCTTCTTCTTCTCCTGGATAATGCCTTCTGCGAAGTTAGAGACTTGGGCAGCGGTATCCGTATTATCAATTAATCTTGGTAAAAGAGGGTGTTCAGGCGCAATAGAGAGAAATGTTGCCCCAAAAATTGTATCCGGCCTGGTTGTGAATATAGCAATGGCTTCATCCATACCAGCTACCTGAAAATCGCACTGCAAACCGGTAGACTTGCCAATCCAGTTGCGTTGCATGGTTACCACTTTTTCAGGCCAGCCGTGTAATAGGTCAAGATCTTCGAGGAGCTCTTCAGCGTATTCTGTTATCTTAAAAAACCAACCACTCATTTCCCGCAATTCTACATCCATATCACAGCGCCAGCAGGCACCTTCAATTACCTGTTCATTGGCGAGGACCGTTTGGCACGAATCACACCAATTCACCTTGGTAATTTTTTGATAAACCAGACCTTTCTGATACATCTGCAAGAAGAGTAATTGTTCCCAGCGGTAGTATTTTTCGTGACAGGTGGCTATCTCTCGGTCCCAATCATATGAAAAACCTAATTGTTTTAACTGATTACGCATGTAATCAATATTGCGATATGTCCATTTAGCGGGGTGGGTATTGTTTTTTATGGCAGCATTTTCTGCGGGCAATCCAAAGGCATCCCAGCCCATGGGATGAAGAACATTGTAGCCGCGCATGCGTTTATATCTGGCTACAACATCACCTATGGTGTAGTTTCGGACATGGCCCATATGAATTCGCCCTGAAGGATAGGGAAACATTTCGAGCACATAGTACTTTTCTTTATCAGCATCCTCTGTTACCCCATGAGTCTTTTCGCTGTCCCAGGTTTTCTGCCATTTTGCCTCTATGGTTTGAAAATCATACCATATGGTTTCCGCTGAACTTTCAGTCATCGAGAAATCTCTCTATCTGTATTTTTATATTTAATCACAACTAGATATATTGGTGATGATATGGGTAATAATTGAACAAACAAGCTTGAGCAAATGTCTGATCTGCATGAGTAGATAAATGTGAAGGATATAGCAAAAGCGTTAAAACAATGACCAGCGCGTTTATCTAAGCGACGGAGTTGTTATACTGACATCGAAAAATAATCGTATCAATGCAGATCGGATTCTTCATATGTACTCATGTTCTCAAACATAGTGAATTCCTTAAGGAATGTCAATTTCACCACACCTGTTGGACCATTCCGCTGTTTGCCAACTATGATTTCAGCCGTACCTCGTTCCGGATTATCTTCTGATTTGTTATAGACTTCATCACGATAAATAAAACAGATGATATCTGCATCCTGTTCGATAGCCCCTGACTCACGAAGATCAGACATCATTGGGCGTTTATCTGTTCTTGACTCAAGTCCTCGATTTAACTGAGAAAGTGCAAGTACAGGCACATTGTGCTCCTTTGCCAATGCTTTTAGTGAGCGTGAGATGTCGCTGATCTCCTGGGTTCGGTTTTCCGTTGTGCTTCGGCCTCGCATGAGTTGTAGGTAATCTACCAATATCATACCTATTGGATGTTGAGAGGCAAGGCGGCGCACCTTTGAACGAACCTCAAGAACCGAGATCGCCGGTGTATCATCAATATAAAGTGGGGCATCTGTTAACATGCCAACAGCTCTGGTGAGCTTTGGCCAGTCTTCGTCGTGAAGTTTACCGGTACGAATGCGCTGAGAGTCAATTCGTCCTACCGAACTGAGCAGACGCATGGTCAGCTGCTCTTTTGACATTTCCAAACTAAAAATAGCAACTCCGGTTTTTTCGACTAAAGCTGCGTGCTGAGCGAGGTTCATAGCAAATGCAGTTTTACCCATAGACGGCCGACCAGCTAGAACAATGAGGTCAGATGGTTGAAGACCGGCGGTCATTTTGTCAAGTTCAAAATAGCCGGTTGGTACCCCGGTGATGAGTTCTTTACGTTTATAGAGTTGCTCTACCTTTGCAAATGCTTCGGGAATGATATCCTTGAGCGGAGTGAAGTTTTGCCCGCTTTTCTTACCGGCAATATCAAATATGGCCTGTTCGGCCTCGTCAACCAGTTGATCTATTTCTCCTTGTTCCTCATAACATCTACCGGCAATTTCAGTGTTCACCTCGATCAGTTTGCGCAAGACTGATTTTTGTCTGATGATTTTGGCGTATGAAGCGATATTGGCTGTCACCGGAACGATTGAGGTGAGATTAGCCAGATATGCTGCACCACCGACTTCGGTCAACTCATTTGTGTCTTTGAGGTAATTGGTAAGAGTGATAAGATCATGCGGTTCATTCTTTTCAAACAGAGCTACCATTGCTTTAAAGATGATCTGATGAGCAGGTGAGTAAAAATCTTCCTCTTTCAAGGTCTCAATCACTTGACCAAAAGAACTGTCTTTGAGCAGAATTGATCCCAAAACAGATTGTTCCGCCTCTAGATTCTGAGGTGGTAGTTTCGATGCGCCTATATTTGATTGGTAGTTGCTCATAATGATCTTAAATATTTCAATGATCCCAAACAAAAACACACCATAGATAACGAAGATCTTATGGTGTGTCGGTCAAGCTGATCATTCAGAAAAAAGTGACTTTTACTTGCCGGTCAGCGTTTTTTCTAAACCTTTTTAGCCAAAATACTATTCTGTTGCGGTTTTGGCGGTCACTTTCACCATTATGTCAGTGGTGATGTCAACGTCGACCTTGATCGGCACAGTATGTTCACCAAGCGTTTTTATGGGGTCGGTGAGCAGTATGTTTCTCTTATCTATGGTGATATCAAGATCCGCTAGTTTGCTGACAATATCGGATGTTGTAACTGATCCGAACAGACGTTCATCTTCGCCTACGAGCTGTGCTGTTTCAATAGTGATACCGGCAAGTTTCTTGGCCAGAGCTTCTGCTGCCTTTTTCTCTTCGGCAATACGTGCTTCAATAACGGCTCTGTTTTTTTCCAGAATTGCCTTGTTCTGGGCATTGGCGAGTACAGCTTTTCCTTTGGGCAGAAGATAGTTACGACCATATCCGGGTTTGACGCTAACAATATCGCCTTCCCGACCTAACGCACTGATAGTTTCTTTTAGAATGAGTTCCATTGTTTGGCTCCATCAAATATTTAATGAAAGAATATCTTTTATGTTAGTATAGTTATTATTTGGAATCCGCATGTACGTATTGCCTAAAGCGTGAAAACCTGCGTGTATCGAACCATACATGAGCTGTATACATCTGCTATACAAATTATAATGAAGAGGATTGTACCAAATGATTACAGAATTAGCATCTGGTACATACCTATTCAAAAAAGTATTGGCAGTTTCCATTTAAAAAGATGCTGCTGCAATCCGTGTAAAAACCACTCCCCAGATCAAGGTGTCGGGCTGATTCCAGTATCGAGTATTCAGTGACAGTTGCGCTCAACTCAGCAGTAAAATAAAAACATTATCCATTACAACTATTAAACATGCTATCAACAGTAGGCCCGAACCAAATATTTGAGGCTCTATCCTACAAAAATCGCTGCAAGAATCATAAAAGTGGATAATTAGCGGATTCTACCTCCTAAATAATTGAATATGCAAAGAGACTAGTAGGGAAAAAAGATAATTGAGCAAATCAAAGCCAGTGGCATTAAGCTAGAAATGGCCCCAAAAATGCCTATTAGCGCGATATGATAAAAATATCTTGTCCCTTAAAGTTATCTTTCAACCTGCGTAGTCAAAATGCATTAACCTTTTCTACCTTAACTCTGTATTGAACCGGAATACGGCAGGAGAGCAATGTGCCGGGCACGCTTAATGGCCTCGCAGAGTTGACGCTGGTGGGTTGCGCAGGTTCCTACTATTCGTCTAGGAATAATTTTGCCTCTTTCAGAAACGAAATTTCTTAGCGTTTTTACATCTTTGTAATCAATTCCTAACTCTTTGTCTGCGCAAAAACGGCAGACTTTTTTTCTAGAGAAGAGTTTTTTTTGTGGTCGTTGTGCCATAGGTCACTCCTGATATCAAATAAATTATTCAGATCTGTCGCTATCGTCTGCGCTCAGGTCATCATCGGTATCGTCGTCTTCGTTGAGTTCAGTGGAAGAATCGGTATCATCGTCAGTAGATTCAGCTTCCACCGCTGCAGCCGCTTTCTTCTGCTCGGCCTGGGCAGTTGCCTCGGCTATTTCTTCTTCGCTGATGTCGTTATTGAGTTTGATGGTCATGTAGCGCAACACCGCATCATCAAGACGAAACCGGCGTTCCATCTCTGCAACAGCTTCCGGAGTGCTGCAATAATCAGAAAAGACGTAGAATCCTTGAGATTCTTTTTTGATTAGATAGGCGAGTTTTTTCATCCCCCACCGGTCAAGTTCAATGATCTTGCCGTCGCTGCCGGTGAGAATGGTCGTGGTTCGTTCGATCACCGAGTTAATTTCTTCTTCACTCAGTGAAGGACGAAGGACAAAAGTTGTTTCGTACCTGCGCATAAGTTCCTCCTCATGGACTCATGTTTATAGGGTATAAGACTACCCTGATCTGGCTCTCATCAACTAATGTGTCGAAAAAGAGCGAAGAGGGAACAGCTGGGATATCCATCTGTTCGTAGGTCACAGTCTGAACTGGACAATAATATATTGTATTGTGAAAAAACGATGCAGTTTAGAGCAAAATATGATCTCTGTCAATGGTTTTGTTTTTTCTCCTGCTGTTTAATAGTTTCCCATTGTTGTCGTAATTGCTCTTCATCCTTGACGTTGGCATCGCCAAATACATGGGGATGACGCCGGATAAGTTTGTCATTGATCCCCGAGAGACAATCAGTGTAGGTAAACAAGCCATTGTCTCTGCATATTTCCGATATCATCATAAGTATGTAGGTAATGTCACCAATCTCTTCACAGATGTTATCGGAATCTTCATTGTCAATAGCCTGCATTAGTTCATCTACTTCTTCACGGAGATACTTCTTCAGACTCTTGCTTGTCTGTTTTTGGTCCCAGGGACATCCCTGAGATCCACGTAGGCTTCGAATGGTAGCTAGAAGGGATTCATCTGCTAGAAGATCTTTTTTCATAATATGATATTTATTACTTGATTTAATTCTCAGATATGGCATAAAACTAAAGATGCCTTAAATTGTTAGAAAACAGCTGTAGTGTTTGTTATTGGTAAATTTAATAAAAACCTTGACAAGATTAACCTGACCAATTATTTAGTTTGTCAAACAGCTTTCCAGGTGCTACAATGTGGTACAGAAAGTTGCGTTGATTTACTTGATCGTGAAAGTGGCACTATCATAGAATGATTTATTAGCATAAACAATATTTGATGTTAATTTTTAAATAATACCTTAGTAAAAACAACAGAAGGAAACACGATGGAAGATGACAACAAGCAGAACATTTTATTAGAAAAGCACAAAGATATTGCCAGGATCGATCAAGAATCCAAGCGTACCCATGGTTGGTACGTTAGGGTAAGATTTCTTGGGAAAACTCATTCAAAATTTTTCTCAGACAAAAAATGCGGTGGCAGATATTCAAGCCTCCTTTCAGCTATTTCCTGGAGAGATAAGACTGAGGCCAAACTTGGCAAAATCCGTACAAATAAGCATATGGTAACGGTGAGCAACTCCGGTACAGGAGTTGTCGGCGTTCGTCTAAACGAAAAATTGAATCGCTATGAAGTAAGTTGGGTAACCGAGAACGGTAAACAGGGTAAAACTTCCGTTTCAATATCAAAACATGGCAAAAAGAATGCTTTCAACAAAGCCTGTTCGATTCGTAAGCAAAAAGAAATTGAAAGATTGGGTTACACGACCTGATCGTTTCTTAGACCTTACAGGCCAAAATACAAAAAACATGAGGAGTTTTACTAACCTCATGTTTTTTTTTGCCTGTTACATAAGTTTCATGTGATTTTATGGTTGATCATCTTTGAAAAATTATTCATTCGAAGTCGTAAGTGTTTCAAAAAATTATTGACATAAGGTGTTTCTACGTGTCATATAGAATGTTTCGACAAAACAATCCTTTTATATAGTAACAACACACCAAGGTGAGGTTTATATAATGTATGCAATAGTTCGAACCGGCGGAAAACAATACCAGGTTGCTCAGGGAGACCGACTCAGAGTAGAAAAAATAGTTGGCGAGGTCGGTGAAACCATCGAGCTCAATGATGTACTCATGGTTGTCGATGGGGAAGCCGTATCAATAGGTACTCCTCAATTGGATAGCGCCGTCGTAAAGGCAAAAATAGCTGAACAGGGCAAGGCCAAGAAAATCAGCATATTCAAAAAGAAAAGAAGAAAAGGATATCGTTTGAAAAAAGGCCACAGACAGCAGTTTACAGCCCTCACAATAGAAGAAATCTCTGCATAAATTAGGAAATCTGCATAGCCGCAATAGAGAAAGTGTGGCGGAGAGCATTTTTTAAGGAGTTTGTAATGGCACATAAAAAAGCGGGTGGAAGTTCTAGAAATGGTCGTGACAGTAGAGGTCAGCGACGCGGCGTTAAGAAATTTGGTGGCGAGGTCGTTCGTGCTGGAAACATACTGGTAAGACAACTTGGTACCAAAATACATCCGGGCACCAATGTCGGTTGCGGTAGAGATTATACCCTTTATGCCAAAATTGACGGTTTCGTTAAATATGAAGATTTTGGTAAAAATAAAAAGAGGGTGAGTATTTATCCCGATGCCTAGAAAACGGTAGGATTTATCATATTCTGCAGTATTTGGCCTTGTGCCGCACAGATTAAAACTCGACCTCATTTTTCTGAAGGTCGAGTTTTTTTTTGCTTTTTTTTGTTTCAATCCAGTACGAAAGCAAATCAATATTAAGATAACTTCTTGTGGTGATGAATCTATGGCATTCGTCGATGAAGCCAAATTTTACGTTAAAGCTGGAGATGGAGGCAATGGTTGTATCAGTTTCCGGCGAGAGAAATATGTTCCCAAGGGTGGCCCAAATGGAGGTGACGGTGGGCGGGGTGGAGATGTGGTTATTATTGCCAGTCAGAAACTGCATTCACTTATCGATTTTCAATATCGATCTCATTTTAAGGCAGAAAGAGGGATGCATGGCCAAGGAAAAGATATGCATGGCCGCAAGGGCAAAAACTGTGTTGTTACCGTACCTCAAGGAGCAGTTATAAAAGATGCCCAAACAGATGAAGTATTGATCGATTTATGCGAAGACGGGGAGAGCTTCATTGCTGCCAGAGGAGGGAAGGGAGGACTGGGAAACACCCATTTTACCAGTGGAGCCAACCGTACCCCAAGAATTGCGACTGATGGAGAAAAGGGGGAAGAGAAGTGGTTGAAAATCGAACTAAAGCTTATCGCCGATGTTGGCTTGGTGGGACTTCCCAATGCGGGGAAGTCTACTCTTTTGTCAAGGTTATCTGCTGCCAACCCCAAAATAGCAAATTATCCTTTTACTACCCTTGAACCGCAATTAGGAGTGCTGCATTTCCCGTACTCGGAATCATGCATAATAGCTGATATACCAGGACTTATAGAGGGTGCGAGTGATGGAGTGGGGCTTGGCCATAATTTTCTGCGGCACATCGAACGTACCCGAATTCTCCTCCATGTTGTCGATGCTTCTCATGAAAACACAGTCCCTGATTTTAAAACTATCAATAGCGAACTTGAAAAATATAAAAAAGAATTGCTCGATAGAAAGCGCATTATTATTCTGAATAAATCTGATATCACCGAAGATAAAAGATTGGCTAACCTTGATAAATATTTCAAATCAATTGGCTTGCAGTCACTCCCCGTCTCGGCCAAAAGCGGGCATAATATCGATGCATTAAAAGAGCTGCTGGCAACACTGTTCAATAATCATTGAGCATGTGTCAGTCTCTTTATTCGTAGTAGTTACCCAATTCATCATCAGCTGTCCTTGTTATTTTTGATGGCTGTCTCATTTCATAATAGCTATGGCTAAGATCAATAAGCAATACAATCCAGACTTCTTGGTGGAGCGGCAAGAGCTATTTACTAAGGCAAAGAGGGTGGTCATAAAGGTCGGCAGTGCAGTCCTCACCAAAGAAAATGGTCTCAATCTTGCGGTAATTCAGCATCTGGTGGAAGATATCAAATACTTACAGGAGAGTGGCCGAGAAGTCATTCTGGTCAGTTCGGGTGCTGTGGCAGCCGGCAGGAAAAAAATAAATTTTCAGGAAGATCAGATTGTGACCCTCCAACAGAAGCAGGCACTGGCTGCCATTGGTCAGTCCACTCTCATGCATATATACGACAAAGCATTCGCTACCCATAACCTTCATATTGCTCAGGTGCTTTTGACCCATTCTGATCTAGCTCATCGCAACAGATATGTAAATTTTAAGAATACCGTTTTTACCCTCCTAAAAATGGGTATCGTCCCCATAATCAATGAAAATGATACCGTATCCACAGAGGAGCTGCAGTTTGGTGACAATGACAATCTCGGTGCATTGGTGACAAATCTTATTGAGGGAGATCTCTTTATTTGTCTCACGGACGTCGCCAGTCTCTACACGGCAAACCCGGATAATGATCCAACTGCAGCGCCGGTGTTCACTGTTGCAAAAATAGATGATTCAGTTGAAAAAATGGCTGGCAACACCACGAGTTCACTTGGCACGGGGGGGATGCGAAGCAAGATTGCTGCTGCTAAAAAAGTTGCCGGTGGAGGTGGGGCATCTCTCATAGGTCCTGGCAGGACCCCGGGAATCATCAAAAAACTGTTTTGCGGGGAAAAGATTGGTACCTTCTTTTTGCCACAGCGAAACAGATTACAAGGGCGTAAACAGTGGATTGCCTTTGTGCTCAAGCCACAGGGAAAACTGGAAATCGATGATGGTGCCTGTCGGGCCATCTGTTCAGGAGGAAAGAGTTTGCTCCCTTCCGGTGTTATTGCAGCAAAGGGAAAGTTTCAGGCTGGTGATTCTGTGGAGTGTTGCAACCGACAGGGGCAGGTTATTGCTGTCGGAACTATAAATTATCGAGCTGAGGATGTTCAGCGAATACAGGGTAGACATTCTGATGTTATAGAGCAAATATTAGGCTATCGAGACAGCGATGTTCTCATCCATCGAGATAACCTGGTCATATTACCTGATAAAGTTGGAGAAAAATAGTGAAAGATATAGAAAACACCATTATTGATATTTGTCAGAGGGCAAAGGCTGGGTCATATTCGTTAATGGCTGCCTCGACCCAGGATAAAAACAATACGCTGCTGAAAATGGCGGAGTTGTTGGATAAAAGAAAAGACTTTATTCAGCAGGAAAACCTCAAAGATATTGACCACGGAAGAGAAATAGGACTTTCAGCAGCAATGCTTGATCGTCTCCGCCTATCAGATGTGGTTGTTGCAGCAATAGTGAATGGTTTGCAAGAGGTCGCTGCCTTGCCAGACCCGGTGGGCAAGATTGTGGATATGGGGCGAAGACCAAATGGGTTACAAGTAGGTAGAATGCAAGTTCCTTTAGGGGTAATAAGCATGATCTACGAATCCAGACCGAATGTCACGGTTGATGCCGCTTCTCTATGCATCAAAGCTGGAAACAGTGTCATTCTTAGAGGTGGGTCCGAGGCCATCCATTCGAATAAGGCTCTTGCCCAAATACTGCAAGAAGCAATGACTGGCACGACTATAAACCAGGAAATTGTCCAAGTGGTTCCGTTTACTGATCGGGAGGCTGTTCGCACTCTGCTAAATCAAAAAGATTATATCGATTTAATAATTCCCCGCGGTGGAGAAGGGCTGATAAATTTTGTATCTGAAAACAGTAAAATCCCTGTGCTGAAGCACTTTAAAGGGGTTTGCCATATTTTTGTCGATAGACTTGCAGATGTTGAAAAAGGAATTGCGATTATTCACAACGCCAAGGTACAGCGTCCAGGTGTTTGTAATGCTTTGGAAGGAATTCTCGTGCATGAAGAAATTGCCGAAAATTTTCTTCTTCAGCTGACCGAGCATTTGCAAGAAGCTGGCGTCGAATTGCGAGGATGCCCTCGAGCTCTTGCTATTTCAAATAAAATTAAGCCAGCAGGAGAAACAGATTGGGGACGCGAATTTCTCGATCTGATTATGTGTGTCAAAGTGGTATCAGACTACCAGGAAGCCAAGGATTATATTTACCAGTATGGATCACAGCATACGGAGTGTATTATTACTGAAGATTACACCCTGGCTCATAGGTTTATTCGGGAAGTCGACGCTTCAGCAGTAATGGTAAATGCTTCCACCCGTTTTAATGATGGTGGACAGCTCGGTTTAGGGACGGAAATTGGCATAAGCACCACTAAGCTTCATGCCTATGGCCCCATGGGACTCGAAGAACTTACTACCAAAAAATTTGTTGTATTAGGCGACGGTCAAATCAGAGAATAATGAAACGTATTGGCTTATTTGGGGGTACATTTAATCCCGTACATTGCGGCCATCTTGAACTCGCTGAATATGCTCGGAAAGAAATTAATCTTGAAGCAGTGATCTTTATACCTTCAGCTTCGCCACCACACAAAACCGCGCATCATATCGAATTATTCGAGCATCGTGTGAAAATGCTCAGACTTGCTCTTAAGGATTCTGATTATTTCTCAGTTTCTGAAGTTGAGGGCCTGCTCTCATCGCCAAGTTATTCGATAGATATGCTCGACCAAATAGTTCAGAATACAACAAATGTAGTCGAGTATTACTTCATAATTGGTATTGATGCATTTCTCGAAATCCACCTTTGGAAACAGTTTGAGGAAGTATTAAACTCGGTACACTTCATTGTTGCTGCCCGTTATCGTATTAATCCACCTTTGGAAACAGTTTGAGG
>JAAUYI010113011.1_pt1 | contig 20429 bp, 48 predicted proteins | sample 7278041 | NCBI WGS metagenome assembly JAAUYI01 (sample SAMN14350216, study PRJNA611818) | marine sediment metagenome | isolation source: surface marine sediment (0.6m) | place: French Polynesia: Moorea | collected 2018-08
AAGACCACAATCCGCGTCCTCTATTTTTGCCCTTGACAATCTCTTGCACCTTATGTAAAATATGAAGTGTAAAAACACGTCCATTAAAAAAGGTCCACAAAACATGTCCACTCTAAGTCATCAGCAAACAGTAGAGATTCTAATTCAGATTAACAAGGTCACAAAAACACATGTTCCCCTTGCCGTTATCTCTACTCTTACAGGCAAATCAGTGAATTCAATCAATGCTGAGTATAAAGATAGCTTCTACATAAGCCGTAAAACCATTGGTGGCTCTAAGGTTCTGTGCTTTGAAGCTAAGAATTTTGATGCTCCTGAAGTTGTAGTATGTAATTCTTATGTTTATGAGGAAAATTCTGCCCTTGTACTATACGAATTACAGAAAATCCTTAATGAAGTTTATGAGGATTGCTGCTCTAATTTTGCAGTTATCTACGAAGATATAGCTCGTGATGAGAAGCAACTATCCAAAGCCCTAACCACTCTAGAGATAGATGACCACACATCTTTATCTGACGGTAAGCTCATGTTACTGGAATTAGCACGTGCAACTTTAGGGCAAGCCTACTCTGATTTCAACAAGAAATTAATTGAACGTCTTGAGCGGGAACGTTATATTAAACGTCTAAAGCAAGGATAAAAGAAAAGTCCTCCCCAAAAGGGAGGACCCTAGAAAAATGACTCTTATATTATACCATGATTATAGGTTTAAATAGGCGTCATTTATCTCTTTTGTGAGGTAATGGCGAGGCACTTCGTCCTCAGGGTCAAACTCATATGTAGCAATATTTTCGCTGTCCGCAAATCTATCAAGAGCATCACTCAATCCATCGGTAATATTGTTTTTTGTCCCTTTGCGACAGCCACCGATTACCACCATCTTACTTCCCTCAGAGATTCTTGTTAGAATCAAGTGCATCAATTCAGGAGCAATGTTTTGAGCCTCGTCAACTATAATGAATGCATTTCGGAAAGAACGACCTTGAATGAATTCTATCGGTAGAGCTTCTATTTGTTTAGTACGAATCATATAGTTTCGTTTACCCTCATCACGTACTATCATCTCCAAGTTATCCATTATCGGTTTAAGGAGAGGTACCATCTTATCATCTTGATCACCTTTAAGGTATCCAATCCCCTCACTACCATACTTCTTAAAATTAATTGGGTTTCTAAGATAAACAATTTTCTCAACCTGTCCATGACGGAGTAATCCCAACGCAAAATTTAACGCGAGCAATGTTTTACCACTACCCGCGTTTGCTTTAGTTATGACTATGTCGTAATCTTTGATTAATTTATAGTACTCTTTCTGTGAGTCGGTTATCGGTGCTACATGGAAAAATTCCTGTCCTCCATACTTTTCACGTGATTTTGCAAGTTTCTCTTGACGTTTAGCTCTGCGTGACATAATATAAAAAGTAATGTTTACACTTCGATTTTACCATGAACGACAAGACAGCAGCTAAATTGATAGACCATATCACCGAATTAGAAGAAAGAATAGAAGCATTAGAGGAATACGTGAAGGCTATTGCTTTTCGTCAGATGGATATGAGGCACGATTTGCGGGACCAAATGTACCAAAAAGAATATGATAATGATATTCGTTTTAATGAGGTTTGGAGAGCGATAGACGTCTCTAATAATTCCATCTAGCACGATAGGGACGGATATCGACGTGGACGAAGCCCTTCTTCGCTCCATAACCAAGACCTCGGCTACCCCAAACATCATCTAACCAAGATTGAAATTTATAGATTTCTCTACTATCTACTGGTTTGATATCTGCTGCTCCACCATTTAAATGTTGTGATTCAGTAGCTCCACCGATAGCTCTATTAATAGCAGGAGGACGATACCAGCTAGTTACATTAAGTGGTTTGCCCCAGGCTTCGCGGACTTTGTCTAATTCTTTAGCTAATTTAAGAATGTTAGATTTAACCGCATTGCTTTGGGGTATTCTGCGTCTATCCCATTGGGTAACCTCACCAATCGTGAAGTATTTAGATACCTTACAATTCATATCAGACCAATCAATTCCTTTTGGAGCGGAAACAGGATCATTAAATCCAGTGTAATGGAGAGTATAAACGATCCAAGTCCCCTGACCGTATGCTAACTTAGCAATAATGTTGTCACTATTCTCTATAGTTTTATAGGATTCAATATGGACTTCTTTCCCCTTCGGTATAAAAACCTTTTTATTTGGTGGCAGCTCACTACTGTGGCGAGTACTTTTTTTAATCCACGTATCTTGATTCGCAATTAATTTTCTCATTTGTGACCTCCGTCACATACATCACTCCCAGGTTAGTTTACATTAGATATATTGAATCAAACAAAAGGAAACGAAATGAACTACACAGTCCGCATGAACGCTGCTCAATTTCCGACTGTCGCCGACGCAGAAGACGCACTCCATAAACTTGCCGTAGTCCATGCTAACAAACTCGGTAAACTAATCACTGATATGAAGCCTGACAGAATAAAAGATCCCTTCAACAACGAAATTCATGTTATATTAAAAGTATGGTTAACTAACTAAAGATGAAATATACTGAAACTTTAGACTCAATGGGGTTTAACGGCTCCATTCCTGCTACCGAACACGCACTTTACAAAAAGGCGAAAGCTATCTGCGATAATGAAGGTAGAATGGTAAGGGGAGTCTACTATACCCAAGTTAGAGATCCTTTTACCGGCTTTGTACACGTAACAATTCACGCATGGTTTACCTAATGAATAAAAATTACGATTTTGATTTCTATTTTGATCCTCTAAAGGATGATACATCCCAACTGCAACTGATTGATGTAATGGGGTCCGACTTATCCATCGTTAATGATGCGAAAGCATCGTTCAATAAAGAAGATGAGGAATTAACCGATAAAGGAAAGAGATTGATTCGCTTCCTAATCAAGAACGGACATACATCTCCCCTTCGTGGTTGTGTGTTGAAGCTTAAGGTTAAAGCCCCATTATATGTGGCACGTCAATGGTGGAAATACGCAGTAGCATCCGCCCATACAGAAGAACAATTACAATGGAATGAACAATCACTCAGATACGTCGACTTATCGGATTCAGGCGAATTCTATATTCCGCAAGTGTTTAGAAAGCAATCCAAGCAGAACAAACAAGTTGGAGACGAAACAATCAATCCTTCATATGATGGACCGTCCAGGTTATTATATAAAACCACAGTCCGAAATTCCTACAACGCCTATATGGACTTATTAAGTTACGGTGTTTGTAGAGAACAGGCACGTGGAGTACTAGTACCATCCATTTATACTACTTGGATTTGGACAGCATCATTACAATCAGTAATGCATTTTGTTTCTCAACGTCTCGGTTCTGGTGCTCAATCAGAAATCCGTAGTTATGCGGTTGACATTGCTGACATCTTAGATGAATTGTTTCCTGTAGCATGGAAAGCTTGGAGAGAAGAAGTACTACCTAATTATGAAAAGTAGGATGTTTTATGGTGCCTTTCACTGGCGTGAAGGCGATGAAGTAGATATGGTAGTCCAATCTCAAGAATGTTATACATTCCTTTTGGAATATATAAAAGATCTGGGTTACCACCCACTTCACTCCGAAGTGAAGATGGATAAGAAAACTAACTATGGTGAGTGGCAAGTATATGCTGAACCTATTGATTGATTTCATTATTGCTGTTACTATAGAAACCGGTAAGCAATTATACCAGGAAAGCAAGGAGCGAAGAGATGCGCGTAAATCTGTGGATAGAAAAGGACAATAGTCTTAGACTAATGAGTACCCCCAAATTAACTAGGAATGCTTTTGCTGTTCTTATGGGAGTTGATCTAGATGATATTATGAGGTGTGCTCAATCCTATGATTTATTAGGAGACCAGTATACAATTAGTAATACGGTAATCCATGGTAGTGTACTATCAATAGAACCACCAAACATTGAATTTGATATGGAGAAAGCATGAAATACGTATTCCACACACACTTTAAGACCGATAGACCAACCTATTCCACAGCTTACATCAAACAGCAATTAGCAGCTTTTGACAAATTATGCAATACTATCCTGGAAAAAGGCTTTATTCCCGATGTTGATAGTCTTCAAGTAGACAAGAGTGCTACTTACGGAAAATGGAGAATAGTCACATTATATTTGACCGGAGAAAAGTAAATTGAACACATTACCACTATACAAGGATACAACCAACATGATTACATATAAGAATACCGATGGTATAGCTATATTCATCTTAGCAGGCACGGACACTGGTTCTACCGCTATCTATAAGTGTCACCATGGTAAGCCTCTATATATAGAGAGTATACAACCAACTCTTCGTGAGGCTAGAAGAATTGTTGAAACACGTGACTTAAAAATGATAATGGAATTTAATTAATCAACTTGTGAGCTAGATCACTGACCCAGGCTAAACACCTGGGTTATTCTTTATATATAAGTAACCGAGGACAACAAATGAACGTATTCTTCCCCAGCTCCTGCCCATTTACTTCCGGCTCTGTACTACCTGACAAACTTACCGTAAAAATGATACTCGAGTACGCCCAAGTCATGTCTACCAATATTCGCTTACTTGGTGTCGAAGACGAGAAGCTCTACAAACCGACTCATAAAAACCATCCATCTACTATCTGGGCACGACAATCACGTGCAAATATGACGTGGTTATGGAATGCAGCTAAAGCTATGTGTGCAGAATATACTCTTCGTTATGGTAAGCGTCACAAGACCGAAGACGTAATTGACCATTGTGCTCAATATTTTCATCTCTTCGGTAATGACGAGTTCACCAATCCTCCTCAGTGCATGCCTGACGAGTTCAAGCACATTGATACTACAACTGCATATCGTCGCTATCTCCGTAGCAAATCCTACTTTGACGGAGGCTTTCGTAAAGGTCGCGACTTCACAAAATTATATTTAATTTAGTCTTGACATCGAGAAGTATCTGAGTTAGATTATATATAGATTGAAAACGAGGAAAAAACAAATGACATTCATCACTGCTCAAAAACTATTCGATTTGATTCAAAACGAAGAAATCTGTGACGTTTATTACCTAAAACCAGGGACCGACAAATATCAAATGTTAGATGAAGCCGTGCTTCTTGAAGAATTAGACCGTACATTTGAAGTTGATATTCCTGCATTCATTGATGATTCCGTAGATTTAATCTTCCCAGATTTAAGTTGGATGGACAATCAAAACAATGCTATACTATAGACAATAATTCATACAAAAGGAGCCTATCATGTTTACTACATTAGATTTCGATTCAACTGTTAAATACGTACCTTACGCTGGTGGTGATACTAACGGATGGTATATGTGGCTTGCTGTTAAGCCTATATCTGGAAGAGTTAGCTACGTTATAAGACTAGTCGAAACACAAGAAGAACGCAAGTTCTTGACCCTCACCGCAGCAGTAGAGTACTTGAACTCTCTTAACTTCCAAGTTCTTGACAAAATCACTCTCTAACCTTTAATTCCAGGCAATTTCTCTAGCAAACCATTACAGGACATAATAAATGACTAGTAAAAACTTTCTCTCCGATTTAGATTACATCATTCGCAGAAAGTGGTGGCAGCATTCCGCTCGTGATTTGATGGTACGTACTTCCCATATAGATGATGGTCAACTAAGATTCGACTTATTCGATTATTTCGATCGTGCAGACTTCTCTCGTATTCACCATGGAACTCGTGCAGAATTCACCGAACATTCAAAAGATCCTGGATTAGATGAATTTAGTGACATCTTCTTCTATGCTGCTCTTGAGTATATGTATATCGATACTTTAGCTGGCGGTTTAGACCGAATCAAGTATGATGCTACTCCAGTTGACGACAGCGAACAGTTTCTAGCTGAAATGGATCAACCTGTCCGTAATCTACTCCGCCCCAGCGGTAAACTAAAGGACAAACACCTAGAGATTCTAGTTCGTAACATGGAACGCTTCATGGGTGCACTCTTTGCTCATGCTAGATTTAGAGGTTACACTGAGAAAGATATTCTTGGACAGTTGACAAAGAAACTAGATCAGCGTTATCCTGGCAAATAATAGAGAGTTCGAGAAGTATCTGTTATCCCCTACCGAGTAAGAAATATGAATATGATTGTATTGATTAAGACCAAAACATCTACTTTTTCCACCTTTCAACGCTCGTCGTTAATAGATTACCGTAATCTAGGACACAATATCTGGGGAGACTGGTATCACGAAATTAACATTCGAGCAACTCCTATCATGATGGAGCCTGTATTGAGAATGGATCCTAATGTAATGGATTTCGCATTCGATGGGTATACTGAAAAACATAATGAGTACTTCAGATTACTATACCAAGAGATTAAACCAGTAGCATTCACTTAATAAAGGAAACAACAATGCAAGTACAACATTCTTCTAGAAACGACAATTGGGCAACTCCGAAATACATCATAAAAAAAGTAAAGAGTGTCCTTGGTAGTATAGAATTGGACCCCGCGTCAAATAAACATGCTAATGATTTGATAGTAAAAGCGGATAAGTACTACACAAAAGAAGATGATAGCTTATCTATGGATGTGTGGTGTGAGATTCCTTGTACAATATACTTAAATCCTCCTGGAGGAAAAAAAGGTAATCGCTCCATTTCTGCTCTATTTTGGACTAAATTAATGGACCATTGGGAACAAGGCTTAGTAGAACATGCTATCTTTATGGGTTTTTCTCTAGAGCAATTAGCTGTCACTCAGGGCTACCATAAGTACTCTATAGGAGACTTTACCTCATGTATACCTAAACGTAGGATAGCTTTTGTAGACCCTTTAGGTGAAGGTAGAAGTCAACCATCACACTCAAATGTGATTACATACATACCCGGTAATGTAAATCGTGTGTCATTATTTAAAGAAGTCTTCCATGATTTAGGAATATTTATTACTGGAGCTTAGAATGGTTCGAGAAGTATCTGTAAACCAATTAGAGGTCCAATTATGCCCAGAACATCAGATTATTATAGATCGTCTGCTGACTTATCCGCCGAAGAGATATTGGAAATCACCGAGAAGGTAAAGAATGGCGGTAAGAATGTCAAAATTGGGATGGAGTATCGCATTACCGCTTATATGGTACGTCGTATAGCACTCAATAAAGTTAGACAAGATGTGAAGCGCGAATCTGTTCCCAGTAATGATGTGTGTCGGTCAATCAATACCGAAGTTGGAAAGAAGATAGTTGCTCTTAGAATTCAAGGTCTTAAACAACAGCAAATCGCAGACCAACTAAAGATTTCGGTAGCTAGTGTACAGATGGTACTTTGGGGAGACCGCCTTCCTAACTTAGATAGAACCGGATTGAAAGAAGTAGAGCAGCGTCTACACGACAACAAGAAACTATCTAAAGAACAATGTCAGGACATTTGTCGCATTTTTGTCGAGCAAAGATTTCAGCAGGTCACAATCTCTAGACTATATAATGTATCTCCAGCAATGGTATGCAAGATTCTTCATGGCGACGTATATCCAGACGTATTTGTTCCCGAGAAGAAGGCGAGACGTAAAGAAGCTAAATCCAGCACATACTCTACTCGGTCTCGTGAGAATAGAAAGAGAAAATACAGTGCACCGAATGGTATGAAGTACAATCAATATGGAATGTTGGTTCCCGTTTAAATGTTTGGTGTTTGAGGAGTATCTATGTAATTATACCGGAGACAATTATGCCTAGAAAGATTAGTGGAATGAGATATGCGGATTCATTGACTCGTGAAGAGATTCTGGAAATCTACCAGTATGGGAAGGAAGGCAAACTATCCCTTACTCAACTTGGTAAGAAGTACAACATATCACGCTACATAATAGGTAAACTACTTCGCAATGTTATCCGTACTGATGTCCCTAGAGAAGCAGTTAATACCAAGTACATTAGTACCAAGATTACCCCAGTTGTAGCACAACAGATATTGGATTTGCGACGAGAAGCATTACCACTTACCGAGATTGCAAAGAGACTAAAGATTTCTACTCTATCGGTTCAGTCGGTAGTCCATGGTCACAAGTATCCCGAAATGGATAGAACTGGTGTAGAGGAAGCGAAGTACAAAGTACCTACTAACCGACAAAATAAGAGATTAACTCGTGAGCAAGCAAAGACTATATGTGATGTAGTGAATCGCGGGAATTTGAACCAATCCCAAATCGCTAATCGCTACGGGGTTACCCAAGGGTACATCAATAAGATAGTCAATGGACATATATATGAAGACATTAGTCGCCACGACCATAATGTAAAAGTTAATCCTAAGAAAAAACAACACCCTCAGTTGGGTGACCGATTAAATAGAAGACGCAACTTCAGTGCTCGCTCCAAAGGAATGAGATATAACCAATTCGGTATGTTGGTACCTTGTGATTAGGATCAATTCGGGGCTTGCCCCGGATCACTTGACATCTCCTCCGAATTCGTTAGAATGAGGACATGAAAGAAAAGGAATAAACAAATGAAAATGAAACTACACGCTAATCTCCAATTCTCCGATACAATCGCAATCCGTCTGGCTACTGTCGAATTCAACACACACCGTAAGCGTGGAGTTATCACTCGCTTTAACCATGACCAATTACCGAAAGAAATTAGCAAAGGCAGATTTATTCATGAGCTTGACGTTGCACTCCAAGTGATGTATAAAGAAGACGTTTCTATCTACAGCTTCAGTCTCACCGAATTTATGACAGTAGTTGTATCAGTTGATTCTTCCATCCACTAAATATAAGGAAATATTATGAATAGACACCAATTAGATATGAGAGAGCGAATCTACATTGCATCCATTAAAAAGTTTGCTAGTAGACCGACACTCGAAATTAAATCAGCCTACATTCGGGGCGAGATCACCTTTAAACAAGTAGTTCAATCAATGAGGAAGGTATAACATGAAATTTACAGTAACTTTTGACTCCGGTAACACTTATGTTGTGATTAAAGCCCGTACTCGTTACGAGGTATACCGCAAAGGTACGCTAATCGGTTACCTAACCAATGCAGAGGCGGAAATTCTAAGGAATGATTTCTATCCATCTGAAGAATTATTCAGATTGTGATGAAGAACACAGGGTCAAGTGACGTAAATCACTTGACTCTTTTTTTGAATCGGGCTATATTATATATATAGACGGGTAGCGAACCACACCGCTCCAGAGGAAGACATAGGTGTCTAAAGAAGATGGCTGCATTAAAGGCTCAACTCGGTTGAGTCTTTAACCCATTCATCTTAAAATTTCAAGGAGAAATGACCATGATCACTCTAGCTAACCTCGGCGCTCAAAAAATCCAAGCTCTTCGCGCTTTCGCTGCTGCTAACAACATCACTGTTGTTGGTGACAAGCGTCGCAAAGCTACTTACATTCTAGCTATCGAAATGTTCCTTCTCGATAACGCTGTAGCTGAAGGCACTGTTGAGTTCTTCCCAGCTACTGTTGTTGCTACTATCACTGCTCAACTAGCTGGACACAGCTTCTGCGCTGTTACTTTCAGCAACTAGTGACGAAGTTCACACAGTCGAGTGACGAAGATCACTGGACATGCAGCCGAAACCGAGTTATATTATATTTATAGACCGAAAGGAATAACGGGTCGCGACCCACACCGCGTCAGAGGAAACATAGATGTCAACCAGGTTCTAGCCCCCGCTAGTCGAATCAAGAAATTGATTCCTCTAACGGTGACTACAATCACAGTCACTGAGTTTGATACACGTTATATTGGATACATTGAATTAAGGAGATACGACATGACAGACGCACAATACTTCCAAACCCTTTCCGCTTACAAAGTTTACATCCGCGACAGCAAAGGCGACGTAATGTCCATGGACGAGTTCTTCAACTCCGATTTCCAATCTTGGGACGAAGTTTGGGACCTCCACAAGGAGTTCAACGCTCCCGCTGACCACTTCGAGGACGAAGTAGAGGAAGTTTCCGTTGAAGCTATCTACGCTGAGTACAATGCTCAGTTCGGTTCCGACGAAGAAGTTGAAGTTGAGGAAGGAGAAACTACTCTCGAGCATATCTTCCTCTCCTACGAAGCCCAGTATGGTGATTTCGATTCTTGGTCCCTCGCTCAGCTCCAGGAGTATTGCGAGACTTACGAAATCGAGGTGCTCGGTGACAAAAGATATAAACTATCTTATGTGCAAGCTATTAAGTTATGGTATTTAGAAGGAGATAATAATAATGAAGAAACCTCCAGTATGGATTGTGTTTATGGTACTGTATGTGACTGCGATCATGTTGGTGACGAATCCTTGGATAGGGATACTGATGATGTTGATAGTAGCGATGTGGTTGAGGATAATATACTCGAATCTGTTCTAGATAGTGTCGAGTTCAATGTGGATACCGACAAGTTACTTCCGTACCACCTCCACTTCTAGCTCTCGGTCCTAGGTACGACGGTAAACTACCTACTGTAAACAAATATAATTCAAACCGAAATGAAAAGAATAATTCTAGCCTACTTGACAGCAGTAATGATAATCGTTCCCAAAGGACAACTACATTCGGAAGTAATCCATCATGGTCAAAATGTCAATAGAGAAAAGCTAGAAAAAAGAATTGAGAATAAAAATAAAGCTGAGTATCTACAGCTAATGAAAGTATACCTGGAAGAAGAAGTTATCAAGAAAATCATCTATATGCCTATACCTTCTTGGAAAAAGAATGCAATCATTGAGGAAGTGGATGAAGACTTCGGTACTCTAGTACGATATTGTCAAGATGATAGAGTAACTCTCGAACAATGTGAGAATGCGGGATTCTACGTACAAATGAGAGCATACATGATGATGCAAACAAAAACAATACCTACACAAGAAATCTAAATGAAAATCCCAATTGCAAAAGCTCGGCACAACAAATACTACAAAAGACCATTACCCCCTATAAATCATGAAAACTCCAACTATTCGTCCATATCGCAAATTCGCTCTAACTTCTGCAACTCTCAAGTATCATTTACGGAAAATAAACGCAGACGTAAAAGTACAAAAAGTAACTAATCAACCTTGTATCCGAATTGAAACTCATAGTACTACATGGAAAGTATTCATTCACAAAGGCACCTATTCTGTCCATAAAGAAGATGTAAGGCAGGCGGTATTCTCTACAGCACATAAAATAATACAATACCTAATGAGTAACATATAGACCGATGAATTACGACCATCATACAAATGAACAACTAGAAGTTCTACTACACGACCTAGTTCTAGCTATAATCCCCCTTCATCTAGAGTCTCATGACTATCAGGGAATGATAGACTCAATGAAAGAAGCATCTACTATAGCTTCGGTTCTAGAATCTCGAAGAGCGGATTTCCGCCACTATCAACTACAACACTACTTACGGAGAATGAAGTAATGCTTACAATCGATACTGCGAAAGGCTACAGAGAAAAACTACCAACACAATGGTGTGGATGGGTTTGAGTTATACGAGACCATTACTACCGACATCGAATTCAGCGACGATCGTGATTGCTTTATAGACCGTCATCATGAAATGGGTTCTACATTAGAAATGATTTGTGAGAACGGTGCATCAATGGATTGCGATAGATACGGTGAGATCGCACACGTCACATTCTTCTAGTGATAACTATCACCACCAACTCGAGAAGTATCCTGCTATATTATATATATAAGAAACGAACAACGAGGACAAACAAATGACTACTACTCAAATCATCAACAACAACGCTCGCACCATCTCCATCATTAAACAAAATCTAATCATCGATTTAAAATCCAAATCCAAATCCAAAAAAGCTGCCGTAACCGAGGCTCCCAAAATGAGTTATGCTGACCACTACGATTTTGCAATCGCTAATGGAATGAGTATTAAGAACGCTATCACTTACGCTAATCTTCATTACAATGCCTAAGAAAAGACAGGAATTAATCACCGAGCAATTACTTCGGTCCATTAAAATCTCTTCTTTAGTTCCCTACACTCCCTACACTGAAGAAGAGTTAGCAAAAAGATTCTCTTACTATTATTGTTCAGCTACCCGCAGAGGTCGCACATCAAAGGAAGCTATTGAATATGCCACGAATAAACTCTCGTCGTAACCGTGTTTTCTCTACTAAGTGCTTCAAAGAATACTGTGAACGTCATGAAGTACCGAATGTTACAATCAAGAAGATAATCCATAAACCCTTCTGGATGATTAGCGATGGAACTCACTACTTCAAAGTGACCAAGATCAGAATGAACATGGAAGATACCTACTACAATATAACTAATATACGAACCGGTAAGACTGTGACTACTGGAATCGTAACCGACCTCATCGAATATCTACTCAATCAACTAAAATGAAACTACTGTCCCATATCCCCAATGCTCAAAAACGCCACACCGAACACCATAATCGCACTGAGTGCTACTGGAATCTAAGAAATAATGCAGAATTCACCAACAAACAAGCAGAAGATTTCATTGGAGTACGAGCCCATTGGTTTAGAATCCCATAACACCCTCACCTGGGATTTACTCAATCGGTACTTCCCATTACCAATCGAAGATATTTTCACTGACCAAGACGAACTATTATTTACTGAAGGAGACGACGAAGATGAGTAAAATCAAACAATCCATTCTAACTGAACTATCTACTTTCGGTGACTATCATATCACTAGAAAACCCAAGGACGGCAAGTACACTAACGCTAGAGCTTGGAAAGCTGCAAAGAGTCTTGAATTTGAAGGTATTCTCCATATACATGTACTGCAAGATTCCTTTTCTGTCAAGCGTTACCGACTAACAAAGGTAAACTAATTATTGATAAAATAGAAGCGATATGATAAGCTGGTATAAAACACCAGCTTTTTTACTATTATGCCGTATTACGATATAATTACAGATTTATTCCGAGCTTCTGCTCGCCGAGACCTTAGAGAAATGTACGTTTTGGTCATGAAGCTAAAAGAAGCATTAGAATTCGATGCGATGTATACTACAAACAACACTGATGGGGAGTAATGGAAAGACAACCAATTCTAAATGCACTAGATGAATTAAAACATTTATCTAATTACAATGGGACACGAGTATCCGCAGTAGCTCTTGACATTAGAGGTAAGATGATTGCTGGTAATTGGTGCGAAGACTACAATACCAGAATTGACGGGAGTTCGACCGTTGCCCATGCAGAAATTCGCCTTCTATCTACTCTCGCTAATCAAAATCAAATTCGAGAAACCGATAGATTAGTGGTTAGTTCCTATCCTTGTATGGAATGTGTTAAGGCAATTCTATCCTTCGGTATTCTAAAGATTACTGTAGCCGGCGATTATTTGGGTAATTGGAAATGTTCTCAACAAGATGCTAGGGATTTGTACCTATATAATGGTGGGTTGATTGAGGATTGGGTACAGCATGATGTTGACCAACTATATAAGTGGTTGGATTACCACATGAAGCTCTCACATTCACTTGACGCTAAAATTACTCAACTCCCTAGAGGCTCGGTTCTCCATACTATCAAGCCTGAGAGGTATCGTCTTACATCTTGTAGTAAGGGAGTAATATTAAATACAGGAGAATATTATGTCTTTAGCAAACTATGATGAAAGAGATGAGCAAGCAGCTAGTATCTTGACTAATTTAGCCTTAATGTGTCAGCATCTCTATAAATCTGGATGTGAGAGTAAGATTGCTTATGCAGTTTCAGCTGCAAGTGATAGTGCTTCTAGGTTACTTCAGGCTAAGATTATTCCTGAGAAATTCGCTCCCAATTTAGCTTATATCTTAGGGAATATTCTATCGGTGGGGCAGGAATTCCGAGTTCCTCCACCAGACAGAAAATTAATTGCTGGAAAGTGACGCTCATCACTTGACACTCATCTCAACTTTAGTTATATTAGATTCATAGAGCCCAAGGGGTGCTTACCTCCCTCAAAAGGTAAGGCAGAGACGACATAGTTGTGGGGGGGGAGGCTCTTTTTTTATTAGTAAACCCCTAGTTCTTTGGAGGAACTAACTATGGCTATCTCTACTCTGTCTTGGTCCGCTATCGTCCGCCTCGGTAAATCTGTTGTTTGTGCTGAGCTACGTGCTCGGGGCATCCAGCACTGTGCTGAGGGTAACTATTTCTCCCTATGTGCTCTTCTCTACGCTGAGCAACCTGTGGAGTTGGTCTCTGCTGGGCTAGAGGAAGTTGTGCCTGTCGAAGGTAGCAACACCATCGTCCGATTCTTTGTTGATGGTCGTGGGGAGTCTATCTCTGATGATACTATGTTTCAGCTAGACTATATTGGAGCGTACATGAATTGGTTTGCTGATATGTGTATCAAGAAATTAAGGGGGTAACTCCCCTGAGGGCATCTGCCCTCTCTATATAAAATATAAGGAAACAAGAAAAAATGACTAAAGTATTATCTTACGTACTACTCACACTCTACATTGGTGCTGCATGCACTAACCCAATCCTAACCACCATCTACACTCTAGCTGCTTTGATTGCTATTCCCTTTTTTACTGAAGTAGTGAATGTCTTATTTCCTGTGGTTGAGGTAGAAGATGAAATTAAATTTGAAAATAAATTCGAGTTTGTGACCTCTATCACAGCAAACACTAAAAACACCGATATATAATAAGAACATAAGAAACAAACAAGGAGACAAGACATGAACCGCGCCGAAGCTTTCAACCAACTCAAAGCCCGCCACAACATCAACACTGTAAATGCTAGATTCCTAACTGCCCAACAAATCGTGAGTCTAGTGTCTACTGGAAAAGTCACTCTTACCGCTGAAGAATTGGTTGCTATATTCTCTGAAAGAAATGAGAGAGCTAATAAAAACCAACAGTTACAACAAGATAACACTAAGTTGTCTGCGGAACTTGCTAAATTTAGAGCAGACGGTGCAGCTATTCGTCGGTTCATTAAAAAGAATTTAATAGACATGACTGATAGTGAACTTTCGGAACTAGGTTATGTCAGAAAAGAGAAAGCTGAAAAAATTATTAGATTAGCTCTTGACAAAACTAATGAGAAGTTAGATAATGCAGAACGTATCGTAGCTAATGTCAGAAAACACAAATAGATTAGACGGAGATCACAGTCATGGGCGCACTTATTCAGTTAGACTTTAAGAGTCAAGATAAAGGAAGCAAACAAATGAACTGGCAGCAAGTAATCAAACTCGGAAAAAAAGAAGTCATCAACCAACTCAACGGTTACGGTATTGAGTTCTCCGAAAAAGGAAATTACTTTAGCCTATGTTCTATGCTCTACAAAGAAATTAAATCAGGTACTACTAAAGAAGCTCCTAAAGTTACATCACTTCTTGAAAAAAGAGTACGCAAAATAGAAAAATTAATTAAAAGTGCTGAGTTTCGTGGACAAGCTGGTACTGCTATCAGCCTCCTAAAAGAACAGCTAAATATCGAAGTAGAAGACCTCATCTCACAACTATAAGACAATGAAAAAACAATTCAACATAGGCATCGACAAAATCTACATACTAAATCATCTAGCTACAGTATCCCCTTTAAAATTTAGTCTCTCCGACGAATTTAAAGACGGAAAGTATACCAAGGTGAGAGTTACAATCCTAAGTCGCAAAGTTTTAAAAATTAGATTAGAGACTGCTAACAAGTACATTACTTTAGCACCGAGTATCCAGGAGTCTAAAGATAGAGCTAATGTTCTCTATACCTTATACTCTACCTATAATCTAATTCTTTTAGGTCATCGGTTTCCTTCTCGTAATGATTGGTGTGAGTACTACGGTGCTATGACAATTGACCATAAGATGCCTAAGTCTCTATATCCTGAATTAACATTTGATGTTGATAATTGGGAGCCTAGAACTAAATGGGAAAATCAAGCTAAAGGCTTATCCCATGCTGAGGAAGCTGCTGCTTACCTTAAAAAAGAAAAGGTAGAATTAAATGATGCAATCGAACAATTAATTGGATGTTTGTGATTAGAATCACTTGACATAGCCCTGAAATGGGCTACTATATAAATATAGAAAACAAACAAGGAGACAACAAATGGCAACTACTGCACTCTACATCGGAACTTACAACGGACAGGCTACCTTCAGAAACCTAGCTGATATGAAACAATTCGCCTTTCATTTTGAAGGCAAATTACCCGAAATCGGAACCAAAGTTAAAGTAATCTTTGGTATTCGTCACAAAGTAATCTTCAAACAACCCCGCAATCAAGAAAAAGCCGTTGAAGTTGCAATGACTTCTTGGGCAAGAAAAGAAAATTCTCGTGCTATCGGTCGTGCTATCCACCGTCCAATCAAAAAGGATGATAGCGCTAAAGCTAAAATTGTTATGAATGCTGCTCGTCAATCTTACCACAATGCTCTTAAATATGGTTATCATTGCTAATTTTCTGCTTAACATAGGACTCCTAGTCCTATTCATCTACCTCCTGAGGTTTATCTAATGACCGAATATACACTTACTTTTCTCACAATCGACATCATACTACTCACACTAGCGGTAATATACATCAAATGACACACTATCTCTTTCTTTGCTACGATATGGTTATGGTTTCTCTAATCGTAATCCTACTGATAACTCTCAGGACTTTAAAGTAATCGTAAAAAATGGTACTACACTCTTTACTTCAGGCTACTGCTTATGCTATACTGTACTCGGTAGCTGCATCCTTTCTCACCTATATCTACTATAAAATCACAGACAGGTAAAATGTTACAATTAATCACCAAACTTCTATTAACCGTCGGTCTAGGCTTAACAGTTCGGTTCTTCGTTCTTCATGCTTATGTGCCTGGCTATCTAAATGTCGAAGAGTACACAATGTTTCTAAATGTTACTGACATCTCAACTGTGCTTTTCTGCTTGTTCACCTTTATCTTAGCGTTATAATGATACCTCCTGTTCAAATGGAATTGACTCTCGAACAACAATGTAATATGAGAGCATTACAATCAATTCTCGAGAAGTCTGACCTCAACACTCCAGATGGTATTGCATACATCCTACAAATGGTCAAGATGCAACTCATCTACCGAAACAATATGACTCAACTAACTAAGTACATTGCGGAGAACAGTATATAATGGTAGGATTTTTCTTCTTCGGTATAATTCTAGTAGCATACCTAGTGATAGGATATATGATACTCAAGGATTTGAACGATGATTTGGATAATATTAACTAGTTACTACGGGTTAGGTCTTTACCTAGCCTTTGAAGTAGATAGTTGGAGCTACGGATTACAGAATCCAACCGAATGGATAATCACAATCTCAACAGCTCCCATTCTTTACCCAGCTATTAAGCTGGGTTTAACTATTTCTTACTACCTAACGGGAGGGGAAGAAGGCTTCTAATTACCAAATATCTCGGTAACTACTACCACCAGAATAGAAAGCTAATATCTAATCATCCTCCTGTTGACAATATTATCCCCCACATGTGGAAAATTATAGGCTGTATCTACCAAATGTCGACTAATGCATTACTGGTAGAGTAGAAAGCTAGTGCTAAAGCATCAGCATAATCAGGGGAGGACAAACCGTTCTCCCTTAATTTTTGTTTGGAGATTCTCTGAATCTTCCCATTCGGTCTAGTTTCTGATGTATAGACTGTAAGTTGGTCTAAGAGTTTTCCGTTATTCGGTATACAGATTAAATCATCCACTTCCCATTCCCGTAATCCGTTTACATGCTGGAAAGTCTTCCAAAACCGCTCTCTAAGTAGAAACATCATCTCAGTAGCAGCGTTGACAAATCTATCTTCGCTACTCATATCCAAATTATCCCAATAGTACGTAGAAGGACGCTGACCGAATTGAATAGCCTCAAATGTAAACAGCTTATCATTCCATCGTCTAGTACGTTTTCGTTGTTTTAGAGTTCCTGCTAGGTCGCTTCCTACTCCTCCAGCATCAAAGATTAGCTTCTTAACATTGTGTTGTTTACAGAGCTCTAACACTTTGTCTCCACTTTCGGTAGTATCCATACCTTTCCATTCAAAGATATCTATAACTTTGATACCATTACGGATAACCAAGACATTACTATCCTTTCCTCCTCCTGCGGGGTCAAAACCAGCAATAATATTTCTTGTAGGCATTATTCGCCCAATTCTATCTTCATTCTCTACAGCAGATTGGAGCCACTTACCTTGGATAATTACTCCTTCGGTTGTAGCATTAAAGTCGCAATCTAACTCTTGTGCTACAGTTACTGAATCAAATCTCTCACACTGTTGTCGATACCACTCATCAGAGCGTCGTGGATCATCTCTCCATGTAATTTTAAAGCTAGGATAGACTCCAGAACTATAAGCTTGATAGAAGTAGTTGTTAGTACCGTTCGGTGTACTAATCATAATCACACAGTCGGTATTCTCTGAGAGTGAGGCAATTACTTTATGGGAGCGTTCTACAAATGCTGCTTCGTCCAGAATATATATAGAGGATCTTCCTCCCCTTCCTATTCCGTCTCCTGCTTCCCCTTTGATAGTATTCCCATTATCAAGGTTAGTCATCAGGTTACGTTTGATAGTCCAACTAGGCTGCATCCACTTAGGTAGTTTTCGTACCATATCAGCTAACTTACTAAAGAGTGCATCAGGATTACCTGCATTATATATCAGTTCTGCTTTACGTGATCCTACCGCTCCAGAAAAGTCTGTATCAAACAACCAAGCATGGACAAGAATTATACAGCAGAGAACAGATGCTCCTGTGTATCGACTCTTAACACAAGTACCCCAATAGTTACGGGTCTTATCTACGTAAGAACTCTCTTTTAAATGCATTATCCACTTAAGAAATTCTTCCTGTTTAGGGAAACAGATAAAAGGTAATGTGCTAGGACGTACTCTAGGATTAAATGCTACAACCAACATATTCGCAAAGAAGATAATATCTTCCTTACATTTCTTCTTGATGTACCTACGGGTTTCAGGATTTTCTTCCGCTGCCTTAAGTATCTGAAGTCTCTTACGTGTTATATCTTTCTTATGGGAGTCATGAGCTTTAGTTAATTCAGCTAGTGAAGATGTCATTGAATACACTCTCTAAGTCTTTATCTTCGATGTTTTCTACGTCAATTTGGGAGAATTCGCTCTTAGAGGAACCAGTTATGTCCGCATTCTCTAAACCGAGCAACTTAACCTTACGGTCATGGACTTTAAGTAATTGGTCCTGGGCTCTCATATTTCCTTCATCAATTGCTTGCTCGTAGTTAGCCTTAACTATATCATCAAGCATCAGAAGTTCAGACACGATTGTGTCTTTAGCAGATTGCAACATCTCAGCAGAAGCCCGCTCTTTAGCAGCTTTAAGAAGTCCACATGCTCTAGGCTGGGAAACACCTAATTCGATAGCAATTTGAGAGAGTGGTAACCGTCTCTTATGAAGTTCTAAAGCGTGATGCAGTACATCATCATTATATCTTTGTCTTTTCTTAGATTCAGCCATGGCTTTTTATTTAGTATCTGTTTCAATTTTACCTAGAAGTGAATTGGGGGTAAATCGTAGCCTATATTCCTATAAGTTTCGATAGTTGCAGTCATGTCAAGAAGTCTTCTCTCTATAACTTCGGTCTCCATATTCATCATCTCAGATAATTCCCCCACACTCATACAATCACCATTAATTCCCATCAGCAATTCTACTAAGTATATGTCTTCTTCAGGAATATTGACCTGCTCTAAGAAGTACCGCATTGCAGTAACCTGCTCAAAAGAGAAGTTCTTAGGTTGTTCCATAACTACCGGTAACTCATACTCTTCATTATGATCGGTCAGCATATGCATGGATTGTGGGTCACGAGTAAAGAGCATTAAGTTCTGGATACGTTCCATTGTCTGTTCTATAGGGATATAACCCAAAGTATTGACTTTCTTAGCAACCTGACGTAATGTTGCAGTACCAGTTTCCCTCATGCATTCTTCTCTTTTCTTAGTAATCAACCGTACTTCTTCAATAGTTGCTGAATCAAACCGAATCAATCTAAGTACTCTTGCTGCACATACGTAGATTTGCTGCATGATTTTCCACGTAGCATGGGTAGAGAATAGTACATTGCGACTCAAGTCATATGTATCGACTGCTTTAACTAAACCACAAACTCCTGCTTGAGCGAGTTCCTCGTGGTACTTCTCTTTATTCTTATATTTGTCAACGCACCGAGTCACTAAGCCCATATTATGAAGGATTAACTTCTCTCTTGCTTGAAGAGCAATTCGCGCTCTCTTAGATAATTTCTTCGGTAATTCACTAGCCTTTACTGTATCGTTTAATGCTAGCGGTACTCCAGGTTCTCTAGCTTTCCAAAACGGAAGTTCCGACTTCCCATGGTGGTAGAGCTCGAATAAAGCAATTATTTGCTCGGGTTTAAGCACAGGATACTT
>JAAUYI010009169.1_pt1 | contig 20405 bp, 17 predicted proteins | sample 7278041 | NCBI WGS metagenome assembly JAAUYI01 (sample SAMN14350216, study PRJNA611818) | marine sediment metagenome | isolation source: surface marine sediment (0.6m) | place: French Polynesia: Moorea | collected 2018-08
CTAATTTGCTACTTTTACTTTAGTTTTCTTAAACTTTGCTTGTTTCCCCACAGTAGATAAACGACCATATTTATAATAAGCAGCACAAGCTCCTTCTGAAGACACCATACAAGTACCGATCGGATTTTCGGGAGTACAAGCAGTACCAAAGACTTTACATTGCCAGGGTTTTAATACCCCTTTGAGTATTTCTCCACATTGACAAGCAGCAGCATCAGCTACTTGACGGTTAGGAAGAGTAAATTTGGCTTCTGCATCAAAATTAGCGTAATTTTCGTTAATTTTCAGTCCAGATTGGCTAATATTGCCCAAACCGCGCCATTCAAACTCATCTCTGACGGCAAATACCTTATTAATAGCATCTAACGCGACTTTGTTTCCTTCAGATTCCACTAAACGAGTATATTGATTTTCTACTTCACAGCGTCCTTCTGCTAACTGCTGCAATACCATGACAATTGATTGCAGAATATCCAGAGGTTCAAATCCAGATACCACTAAAGGTTTATGATAAGTTTCCGCAATAATTTCATAGGGTTTAGTACCAATAATTGTACTAACATGACCAGGACCAACAAAACCATCGAGTTGTAAATCGGGATTATTTAATAAAGCTTCTAGGGCAGGAACAACGAGGACATGGTTAGCAAAGATACTAAAATTTTTAATTCCTTCTGCTGCTGCTTGTAAGATAGTTAAAGCGGTACTAGGGGCGGTGGTTTCAAATCCAATGCCAAAGAAAACTACTTCCTTGTCAGGATTTTCCTTGGCAATGGGTAAAGCATCTAAAGGAGAATAAACCATCCGTATATCTGCACCTTCTGCTTTAGCTTGCAACAAGCTTTTTTTCGATCCAGGTACGCGCATAGCATCGCCAAAAGTGGTAAAAATAATATTAGGTTGTTCGGCAAGAGCGATCGCGTCATCCAACTTACCTCTAGGCATGACGCATACAGGACAACCAGGGCCATGAATTAACTCGATCGTATCGGGAAGGGCTGCTTCAATCCCATATTTAAAGATGGAATGGGTATGTCCGCCACAAATTTCCATTATTTTTAGGGGTTTTTCTGTAGGGGCGATTCGCGAATCGCCCCTACTTAAGCGGTTAATTTCTTTAAATAATGCTTGGGCGGTTTGTGGATCGCGAAATTCATTGATGTATTTCATCTGTATAAAGTATTCCTATATCAACGAGGAGAATTTTTTTATGATTTATTTTGTTAAAGCGACTATTTCCTGTAACATTTTTAGAGTTTCCGCAGCTTCCTCTTCATCAATACGATTGAGGGCAAAACCAACGTGAACTAAAACCCAATCGCCGACACAAGATTCAACAGGATTTTCTCGATCGATAATACAAGCGAGATTGACTTGTCGTTTGACACCGCCAACATTTACTAAAGCTAATTTATTTTTCTCATCGGTTATTTCGACAATTTGACCAGGGATTCCTAAACACATTTTTTTTGGTTAGTAGTTAGTAGTTGGTAATTCTTAATCACTATTTTTTTATGTTTAACTTTTATCGTAATAACTGTTAACTGTTAACTGAGAAGCTGTAATTGCAACTTGTCCGAGGGATAATCCGCCGTCATTGGGTGGTACTTGATTATGGATGAGAACATTAAAACCCTTTTCTTGTAACAAACTCGATACCTCTAAAAGCAGAATTTGATTTTGAAAAACTCCTCCTGTCAATGCCACTTGATTAATGCTTGCTTCCGTATAGTTGCTCTGAATTTTCTCTACCATTAACGCGATCGCTTTAGCCAATCCCCGATGAAATTTTGCTGCGATGGCAGTTGGAGAAGTACCTTGCTGTAGGTCTGCTAACAATGCTTGCCACATCGGACGTGGCTCTAGATATAGTAATTTCGATTCTTCCTTGATTTCTTTATTTTCTATGGAAAAAGGATAAAATGCGATTTCTTCAGGGTGATTTAATATCCATTGTTGAGCTAAAGTTTCTAAAGCGATCGCACCTTGTCCTTCATAACTACAAGATTCGCGACAAATACCAATCGCAGCAGCCACAGCATCAAATAAACGCCCGCAAGAAGAAGCTAAAGGTGAGTTAATCCCTTTTTCCAGCATTTGATTCAATAATTTAAGCGGTTTTTGCTGTAAAAACTGAAATAGTTCTAAATCTTCATACTCCGAAATACTCCCTCTCCAATTTAAAAAGGTAATTCCTCTGTCTTCCCCAATATAAAAAAACTCTTCCTCTGTCTTCCCCCCTTTTAGGGGGGATAGAGGGGGGTTAGGAGGGATAGAGGGAGGTGGAGAGGGTTGGGGAGAGGTTCGAGCATAACCAAACGCGGATTGCAAATGAGCATAAGTACTACGCCAGGGTTGATAAATAGCTTGTTCCCCTCCTAGCATTGCTACAGGTTTAAAAGTACCCAAACGCTTGTAACTGCGATAATCAGCTAAAAGAAACTCTCCACCCCAGAAAGTACCATCCTCACCATAGCCCAAACCATCTAAAGCAATTCCTAATACTGGCGATGTATCGACAGGTAAGCCATTTTCTAGCATACAAGCAGCTATATGGGCATGATGATGTTGAATTGAATAGATCGGCAGAGAATTAGCAGCAGCCAACTCTTTACCTTGTTTGGTTGCTAAATATTCAGGATGAAGATCGACTGCCACTGCCCTAGGTTGATGTTCTAATAAACCTAGATAAAGATTAAGAGTGTGACGGTAACTTTCCCAAGCAGCCAGATTTTCCAGATCGCCAACATGTTGAGATAGAATTGCTTGTCCATCTCTGAGTAGACAGAAAGTGTTTTTGAGTTCGCTACCCATTGCCAAAATAGGAGGAATATTTTCAAAACCTGCTGGTAAATCGATCGGTGCAGGGGCATAACCACGGGCGCGACGGAGGATTTGCAGTGTGGTTTTTGAATTTGGTTGAGTCGATGGAGATAGGGAGACGGGGAGACGGGGAGACGGGGAGAAATCGGGTAAAACCCTAACTACTGAATCATCAACACGATTGACAATCTTGCGATTGTGGAAGAGAAAATAATCGGCAATTCCTGTTAATTTCTTTTTAGCATCCTCATTATCAATACACTGGGGTTCATCAGATAAATTACCACTGGTTAAAACAATGGGAATATTCAACCGTTTGCAGATGAGATGATGTAGCGGTGTGTAGGGCAGCATGAAGCCGAAATAGTTTTGTTCGGGGGCGATGGAAGGAGCAAGGGGGGCGGAGGTGCGGAGGGGCAGAGGTGCGGAGGGAGCTAGGGGAGATGGGGAAATGGGGAGATGGGGAGAGTTTTTTTGTTTTAATAAAACTATCGGTGCAGCAGGACTTTGTAATATCTCTTTTTCGGTCTGATTTACATAACAGTATTGCTCAATTACCTCGATATCTCTTGCCATCAAAGCTAGAGGTTTGTCAGGTCTTTTTTTAAAGTCTCTTAATTTGGCTACTACTTCTTCATTTGTACCGTCGCAAGCAAGATGAAACCCTCCTAAACCTTTAATTGCGACGATATTTCCCTGTTGAATTAAAGTTGCTACTGCATCAACATCATCTAGCATGGAAAACATCTGAGAGGTGACAGGTTTTCCATCAGCCCTTTCTAACCAAGCATGAGGACCACAAACATGACAAGCCGTTGGTTGGGCATGAAAGCGTCGATCGAGGGGATTGTCATAATCTTGTTGACAATTAGGACACATCAAAAACTCTGCCATACTGGTTTGAGATCGATCGTAGGGCAACTGTTTGATAATACTTAAACGAGGACCACAGTGGGTACAGTTAGTAAAAGGATAGCGATACCAACGACTGAAAGGATCGAAAGTTTCCGCTTTACACTTAGGACAAGTAGCAGCATCGGGAGCAATTTCGGTACGAATTTGGTTATTAGTACTTTTAACGATAGTAAAGTCAGTAAAATCCCGTTTTTCCTGATAGGGACGGCGAACTATATCTGTTATTCTTGCTAAAGGGGGTTTTTCCGATTTTAACTGTTCACTAAAATTATCGATAGAAACGCGATCGCCAACAACAATAATGACAACTCCTTGTCCATCATTGCTAACTTCTCCTCGCAGTTGATTAGCTTTTGCCAGTCGATAAACTGTCGGACGAAACCCTACCCCTTGAACAGTTCCTCTAACTCGAATTTCCTCGGCGATTTCTGAGCTTGTGTGGTGATTTTTTGATTCAAATTGAACCATAGTATCAACTATTTGCTTTTTATATGGATTTACTATTTATTTAAACCCATATTGCATACATCAAGATGTAGTACAAAATGGTAATCGACACAAAAATAGAATGCTGAGCAGTCTGATACTAATTAATAGTCTAGGATATAGTTTTGATACAGGATCTTGAAAATTTATTTTTGTCAGAAGTCTAGTAGTAAACTAGGCAAAAGAAACAGAAATAAATTAAAAATTGCCTAAGCATATGGTTGCTCCTCTCCCTATAAGCGATCGCTATAAAATAGAAACTACTCAACTAGACTTACCACCCCGCGTGTTATTAGGTCCAGGACCAGCAAATGTTCATCCTAGAGTCCTTTCGGCTTTAAGCATTCCTCCCGTAGGACATTTAGACCCTACTTTCTTAGCCTTAATGGATGAAGTAAGAGATTTACTCCGTTATGCTTGGCAGACAGATAATGAATTAACCATCGCTGTTAGTGGGACGGGCAGTGCAGCAATGGAAGCCACTCTTGCCAATGTAGTTGAGCCAGAAGATATCGTTTTAGTTGGGGTTAAAGGATATTTTGGGCATCGCTTAGTGGAGATGGCGAGTCGTTACGGAGCAGATGTCCGCAAAATTACCAAGCCTTGGGGAGAAGTATTCAGTTTAGAAGAAATTAAAACAGCTTTAGAAACCCATCGTCCCAAAGTATTGGCTATAGTCCATGCAGAAACATCGACAGGAGCTTGTCAACCCCTAGAAGGACTAGGAGAATTATGTCGTCAATATGATTGTCTGTTATTGGTAGATACAGTTACTAGTCTTGGTGGAGTACCTTTATATATAGATGAATGGGGAATTGACTTAGCTTATAGTTGTAGTCAAAAAGGACTTGGTTGTCCTCCTGGGGCTTCTCCCTTCACTATGAGTCCTCGTGCGATCGACAAACTAAAAAATCGTGCTAAACCTCCTGCTAACTGGTATTTAGATATGTCTTTACTCACTAAATATTGGGGAGAAGAAAGAGTATATCACCATACAGCCCCTATCAATATGAACTATGGCATTAGAGAGGCTCTACGCTTAGTTGCAGAAGAAGGATTGGCACAACGCTGGCAACGCCATCGTACTAATGCTGAATTACTCTGGGCTGGATTAGCAGAATTAAAATTAACTTGTCATGTAGATAAAAATTATCGTTTGCCTACTTTAACTACAGTGCGTATTCCTGATGGAGTGGATGGCAAAGCAGTATCACGCCAGTTACTCAATGAATACAATATTGAGATTGCAGGAGGCTTAGGAGAATTAGGTGGTAAAGTCTGGCGTATCGGTCTGATGGGCTATAACAGTCGTCGGGAGAATGTTATTTTGTTATTGAGTGCTTTAGAAAAAGTTTTAAACTCTTAGAGTTAAGTACCAAGCGCAAAATTATTTGTATATTCCATTTTTCCCTAACACCTAACACCTAACACCTAAACCCTATCTCAACTATCCAGTTACTTTTGCACGACTACCTATTATGGCGACAGTCAAAGAACATTACGATCGAGTTCTTACAGATGTCTACTCTTGGATGTTCGGCGGATTCGATCGTGGTATTCAACAGAATCTTGAGTTTTTTCAAAAATATAATATAATTCCAATGGGTTCTGGGGTAGCAGTCGATCTTGGTGCTGGGTGTGGATTTCAATCAATTCCTCTTGCTCGAATTGGGTTTTCTGTCACGGCTATCGACCTAGATAAAAAACTGCTAAATGAATTAAAAGAAAATTCAGGTGAGGCTGATATTACAACAATTCAAAACGATTTGCTTAATTTTGAGCAATATTGTCTGAATAATAAGCCCGAATTAATCATTTGTATGACCGATACTATTCTTCATTTAGAGTCACAAGACAAAGTAACTTCTCTTTTTAAGAGAGTATTTTTATCATTAGAAGATAATGGCAAGTTTATTATTACCTTCCGCGATCTCGACCATGAACTTTCAGAACTCGATCGCTTTATTCCAGTAAAAAGTGATGCCAATACAATATTTACTTGCTTCTTAGAATATGAGCCAGATAAAGTTAAAGTTCACGATCTTGTGTACAAGCAAGATAATGGTAGCTGGAAGCTAAATAAAAGCTTTTATAGAAAGCTACGCTTGTCTAAACAGTGGGTAGAAAAACAGCTAGAAGATATAGGTTTTAGCCGAATTGAGTCTAATATCGATCGTGGCTTCGTTACTAGCATCTTCACTAAGTAAACATTTAAAAAGATAAATTAACTGTTAATTGTTAATTGTTCACTGTTAACTGATGAAATAGCCAGCCACTTTCCATCTACCATCTTCATCTAACATCGGCGTGACTGTTTCGATGGCAGACTGTTTGTTTTCAAAAGACGTATTGTATTGAATTACAACATATTCACCATCGGGAACACCTGGAAGCGAAGTTTTGTATTCTACGGATTTGAGTTGCCTAGAAAGAATTTTACCCAAAGGCTTTCTCACCCCAAGAAGACTTTTCTCCCATTCTTCTTGGGTAACATTATTTTGAAAATATTGAGCCGTCTCTAACCAGCTATCTGTATATCTAGAGCTATCGATAAGGTTAAGCCAACTTTGTGCTACTTCGTTTCCGTGAGCTATTTTTTCTTCAACTGAATTATTTCCTAAGTTAAATCCAGAAGTACTCATAATTCCAATTGCTAGAGTAATTAACAGATTGTACGTAATTTATTGAAATCTCTGCAATTGTTAGTTCTTTACACTCACACCATTGAAAGAGCGGAGAGTGTAAAAGAATTTTCCTCCCTCTGCTCTCTTTACCTATATCCGCCATCATTACAAAAACTTAGAGTCAAATCTTGCTAAGATACCATTTCACTTATCTCTTCCGATTTGCTATATTCTGGTAGAGGGCAACAGTTAACATCATCTATACAAACTTTACCCCACTGTAAAGACCATCGAACTAGCTCTACACGGTTATCAGTATGAGTTTTTTTGAGGATATTACTAATATGGTTATCTACTGTTCTTTTACTAATATCAAGTACTTTAGCAATTTTAAGATTACTTAAACCACTAACGACTAACTCTACAATTTCTAGTTCTCTAGCTGAGAGCAAAGCATTATTTTCAAACTTATCGCTATCCATAGACATACCTTCTCTAGTAAATGTACTTATTGTTCCACTCAATTGTATAAGGTAACTTACATAACAAATTACCTATCGATGCGCTAATAAGCTAGTAATCAAGACAGGGAAATAATTGTTTAAGCTCTGCAAAAGAGGGACTTTCTTGCAGTGACTTAATTCTAGATAACTTTATATGTTTCAGGATAGCCAGTTTTAGTTCTTTCGATTTTCTTAATTCTTGATTTGATTTTGTAGGTGTGAAGATATTAAAGTTACAATGAATAAGTTTGATTAGCGTCATTCCCAAGTTTACTTTTGGCTTAGTCTTTGACTAAGCTTTTTTTGTTTTAAGTTATCCTTATTCATTCTGCCAACTCCACACCCTAGTCAGATTTACAACTTAAGCATTCTTTAGCAAGTGTTTGACTAGATTGTCTTTAACCATCATTTGACGGAACATCTCCACTAAATATTCTTGTGCTTGTTCATGACTTAGCTGTTGTACTTGATCTTTGAGAACTTGAAGTTTGAATTTCTGTTCCAAAGTTAATTGAGCAGATTTATCCATTGTGATTCTCCTTGACGAGATCGATCGCCCTGTAAACTGTAAAGTCCTTTATTTGGACTTGAGTTATTTGAATTAGGAATAAATCTAACATCTTGGATAATAAAATGTCTACCTTGTCAAGCAATAAATAATCTATGCAAGAAAACTTAACAGTAATTTTTATCATTGGATGCAACTTTTGGTGTAATTTGATGCAATAAAAAATAAAAAAAAGAGTAAACAGAGTAAGTCTGAACCAAGAGAGCAAAGGAAAACAAAGATATATGTTTTACTATGTCTTATCTTATAATTTATGTTTTAAGAAAGTTAAGTCCAGAGAATCTACTCAATACTCGATATATTGATACTTATGAATAAATAAGGAGTTAAAAAAGCTTTATGGATAAGATTAGAGACGCAATGGAATTTTTTGAGCGTAGTGCAGGTAAATGGCGATCGCAAAGAACAACTCATCATTTACCTTTTAGAAGAGCGGAAAGTGGAGGTTCAGATATTAAAGTTGAAACCTTAGCAGCAGAAGATCCCAAAATCCTGGAAATTTGCCAGATGCATGATGTCGATCCCAATTTAGCTATTGGGGGAGCTTTTGTCAGCTGGGATGGCTCGATGGCTTGGGATCGAGAAAATGAAAACCACGAAGGAACAACAGTCTTTGCGCTTATTCCCGAACCAGAAAACCCTCGTAAAGGAAAATTACTAAGAGAAAGAGGCTATGCGGAGATAGTTCCTGTAGCTGGTTTGTACGAGATGGATATAGAAGATGGTCTAGTTTTAATTACCGAATACGAAACAATGAGTATTGTGGAGCGTTTTTGGTTTGTTAATCCTAACTTACGTTTACGTAGCAGTACTGTACAAAGATTTGGTGGTTTCAATACAGCTACTTTTTGTGCAGAGTCGAGAGTTTTAGATGACAGATTAGAAACAGAAACATCAGAAAAACAAACTAATACCATTTATGCAGTGACAGGATGGTAGGTTTTTCCTCTCAATTTAAATTGGTCGGTTATAAAAGCAGGGGAGCAGAGGCAGAACTCCTGTACGGACGACCCCTCTAAATCTCCCCACCCCTTCCCAATACTGTTCGGATAAGCTTGAAAACTTAATGGAATGAGGGAGTGTGGGAAGTGTGGGAAGGGTGGTCGGAGACAACTTTTAAGGTTAATCTCCCCTACGGACATCTCACGGTGCTGAGGTTTCCTCAGCACCCGTGTCCTCCTCTCTTCGCTCTCTCCCTTGTCTTCCCTCTCTCTGTCTCAACAGACAACCTTCTTAACCGAACAGTATTGCACCCCTTCCAACCTTCCCCTACAGGGTAAGACCATAAGTTCTCTCTCCTGAAGGAGAGAGGTAGAGAGAGGTGGGAGACAATATGTTCCCTCTCCTTTGAGGAGAGGGTTAGGGAGAGGTGGAACGTCCCTCCCACAACTAAAAATGAGGTGCAAATTACGATAATTTCCCTCGCATTCTGTAATATTTTGTAACCTTCCTTAATTAAGTGTCTCTTACTACCGTATGATCGGGATTGAGATTTTTAATATTTTGCAAGATATACGGAGGTCTTGACTTGTCTATTCCTCTACTGAATTATGCGCCCAAAACACAAAATTCTCGTGTTAGCGGGTACGAAGTTGGGAGCGATCGCCAACCCAAAACTTATTCAGCAGAAAACCTGTTGTCCTATACCGACATGAATGAATTGATCGAGGCTGCATACCGCCAGATCTTCTTTCATGCTTTTAAATCCGACCGCGAAACATTCCTCGAATCCCAATTAAGAAACGGTCAAATTACTGTCCGTGACTTTATTCGTGGACTATTGCTTTCTCAAACTTTTAAAAACAGTTTTTATGAGAAAAATAGTAACTATCGCTTCGTCGAACAATGCGTACAAAGAGTACTCGGAAGAGACGTTTATAGCGAAAGAGAAAAAATTACTTGGTCGATCGTAGTTGCTACTAAAGGGATTGAAGGATTTATCGATCAACTCTTAGATAGCGAAGAATACATGGAAAACTTTGGTTACGACACTGTACCTTATCAGCGTCGCCGAGTATTACCTAGCCGAGATCAAGGAGAATTACCTTTTAATATCAAATCTCCTCGCTATGATGAATACCATCGAGCAATTTTGGGCTTCCCCCAAATTATTTGGCAAACCGAAGTACGTCGCTTTACTCCTCAAGAGAAACAACCCAAAGCAGGCGATCCTTCCCTGTATATGGATATGGCTCGTAGCCTACCCAGAAGGGCTAACACACCACCCAGAGTTTCAGCTATGAATATTAGTTTGGACTCTGTACCTTATCGTAAAACTACCGTTTAGATGACTCAAATCTAAAAATTAAGAATGAGAGGAGATAGCGAATTGGCAGAGTAGTTTGATTAGAATCAAATTGCGTTGTAAATTCACGATCTCCTCTTAGTTTATTGAAAAGCTATTAGCCTTTATCAATTGCTTCCCCTCGCCAAGACTATTTTGTCAAGCTTTGAGAGGATTTTCATAAGTCTGATGAGAAACTGCAATAAAAAAATAGGAATTTTCAAGTAATTTCAGAATAAGAGCTAAAAACTTGTTATTTGCCAATACAAAAACGACTAAAGATCCTTTCTAAGACAGATTCGGTTATTTCTTCCCCTGTTATTTCTCCGAGAGCTTGAATTGCACTCCTTAGATCGATCGTCCAGAAATCTAAAGGCAGTTGATTATTAATAGTTTCTTGGACTTGCTGAAGAGAATTTTTGGCTCTAGTTAAAACGGCAGCTTGTCTTTGGTTAATAGCAATATCTAAATTAGCAGCCGTAATTTCGCCTGTATGAGTTAAAGTTAAAACTGCTTGTTCTAATGCTTCAATACCTTCTTGTTTAGCTGCTACTGTATGAACGATAGTCTTGATTTCTGCGGGATATTTTACGTTGGTAGCAGGAGCGAGATCGATTTTATTAATAACTAAAATTAGAGGACGCTGTTTAACAGCACGATAAATTTCTGCATCTTCTGTTGTCCAGTTTGCTTGAGCATCAATAGTAAGTAAAACTAAATCTGCTGATTTTAGAGCGTTGTGCGATCGCTCTACCCCAATTCTTTCTACAGTATCTTGTGTCTCCCTAATTCCTGCTGTATCTAGGACTTGTACAGGAATACCACCCACTACCAGGCTAGATTCTACCACATCCCTAGTTGTACCAGGTAAGTCAGTAACAATAGCGCGATCGCTCCTACTCCAAGCGTTGAGTAAACTAGATTTTCCCACATTAGGACGACCAACAATAGCAACTTTTAACCCCGTTCTTAATAATTCTCCGCGATCGGCAGTGGCTAAGATATCGGTTACCTGTTGAAGAGTAGCTTGCAATCCATTTTTAATTTCAGCTTCATTCAAGGGAGGTAAATCATCTTCAAAATCAATTCTTGCTTCTACTTCTGCTAGGATATCTAAACAAGTTTGTCTTAGTTGACGAATCGGGTTAGCTAGTTTTCCTTGTAATCCAGCTAGGGCAACCTCAGAAGCTTGAGATGATTGCGCGCCCACTAACTCGGCTACACTTTCTGCTTGAGTTAAATCTATTCTGCCGTTAAGGAATGCTCTGAGGGTAAATTCTCCTGGTTGTGCTAATCTTGCGCCTTGCTCTAAACAGAGTTGCAATACTTGCTGTACAGGAATTATTCCTCCATGACAGTGAAACTCAATTACATCCTCACGGGTATAAGAACGAGGTGCAAGCATGATTAATAATAAAGCTTCATCTACTAATTTTTGGGTTTCTGGATGATAAATGTAGCCATAAAGAATTCGGTGAGAATCCCAAGCTTGTTTGCCTGGAGTATAAAATAGATTTTGAGCAATATCTACTGCTTTTTGACCAGATAAACGGACAATGCCAATACTGCCCTGCTGGGGGACTACAGCACTAGCAATGGCGACAATGGTATCTCCTTGAGTTAAAATCATTAAGTATTAAGTATAGTTATAGATATACATTTAATTTTGATCTTCCTTTAATTTTATTTCTTGTGTAGCATAGATAAATAGCAGAAGTGAAGTCTTGAAATCCGCGAATATCCTGAATGAGCAAATATTATCACAAGGGTAATTCGCGCCTGTCGAACAATTATGTATACCCAAAAAAAAATCGCCCAAAAAAATACAGGCGTAGTAAATCTCGGCTTAAAAGATACTGTCGTTTTTGGTTCTTGCGCCTTTTACGTTTACGAGGAAAACCTAAAGTATTATCTAGAGGTTTAGCAGTAGGCGTTTTTGCCGGATTTTTCCCTTTTTTTGGCTTGCAAACTTTTATCGGTATCTTGTTAGCAACTTTATTTCGTGGCAGTAAAGTTGCAGCAGCAGCAGGTACTTGGATTAGTAATCCTTTAACTTATTTACCCATTTATATTTTTAACTATAAAGTTGGTAGATTACTACTAGGAGTAAAAAGTCAACCTGTCAGTCAATTAGATTTACAATCTTTTGCTGAGTTTAAAGAATTAGGTTTTACTTTTGCCATTACTTTAATCTTTGGTTGTTTTGTAGTTGGTTTGACTGCTGGTATAATCGCCTATTTTGCCAGTCTTTACTTTTTAAAACTGAGAGCTAAAAGCTAGGAGCTAATAGCTATTAGCTAATATAACCAAAATGTTTGTTATCCAAGCAGTCTAATCTTTAGTAATTAAAGTAACTAAATTTTCTATGTTTTGTAAATCTGCATTTCCAGCTAAATAACCGATACCCCGATGAAGATGTAAACGAAACTGTTGTTTGAGGGTTTCTTTGTCTGTATCTAATTTATCTTGATAACATCTTTGTTTTAATGCCATGAGTAGAATATCGGCTATTTCTCCACCAAAAACATTCCAAGTCATTTCGACATTACTGTAAGCAGGAATAGGTGTAGGAGAAAGTATACCTGGTTCAGCTAGAGAACAACAAAATGCCCATCTACATAAAATATTCCATTGTTCAATTTTAGTAATGCGTTTTAATTTGATTAGTTGCTCTTTAGCTGTTTGAGATATCCGAATACGTTCGATGGGTATTTCCATATTATAAATGTAACAATATAGTAGCTTACAGTAGTTTACCAACTTCTGTAAGCTCAAGGCACTGCCTTGCTTCTGCTCTGAACTCCTGAACTCCTGAACTCCTGAACTTCTGAACTCCTGAACTTCTGAACTCCTGAACTCCTGAACTTCTGAACTCCTCAACTCCTATATTATTGTTTCAAAGTATCACGAACGATGATATCTTGTTTTTTGGACTTGCCAGCAAAAGAACGATTAGCGGTCAGTTTAATTTCGACTACTTTTCCTCTTTCTAAAGCTTCGGGAGGGATAGGTAATTGACCAATATTAATAATAAATTGATTATTTTGATATTCGATCGCTTCTGGGGGAACTTTATCTTCATATAAGGTTCTGTAATCAAAAACCCGACGAAATTCTGATTCTCGCGATCTGCTAGTGCGATATCTTAGGGAAAAATCTGTTAGTAATAAATCAGATTTACCTGCCATATCCTGTAGTTTTATAGTCAAATTCGAGCCATTACCTGATAAACCCTGACTTTTTAATCGGGTAACTTCTTTTTCTTTGACAGCATTAAAGACAAAAAATTCGGTAATATTATCCCGCTTGAGAGTAGTAGTCTCTAACCAGAGATGATCGGGGATAGAAACATCAACTTCTTCATCTTCGTTTTCGCTTAACTTTAGGGTAATTTGTTCTTGGGCGAAATTATTAAATGGTTGTGGTGCATCCCAAACCAAAAGAACAGTACTTTCTACACGATTAACCAACTCTTGGTATCGATCGGCAATGACCGAACCTGGTGCAAATAAAGAAACTGCTCCTGTCTTAGTTTCCCATTCATTTTTAGATAAAGTAAAGCCTCGATCTCTTAATTGAGCGATCGCGATCGTCGCTATGGGTCGATCTGGAGTCAGAGATTTATCTAAATTAATTAAAGTTAAATTCCCTAAACGTCCTTGTTTTCCTTGTCTGCCACTTCTTCCTTTTCTCCCATCATAGCCATCCTGACACCGAAATTCTTCAGTAGTACAATTATAGTTATCACTACCTGGTCTACCCGTACAACTTTGTTGATTCCAGTACGAAGAAGAACATGTACAGCCCTCCCCTCCTTCTCCGCCTTGTCCTGGTTCGCCTCCTTCTCCGCCAGTAGCGGTAACGTAGATTTGTGCCAGGTGACTTTTATCAGTAGTATAGACAGTCAGAGAACCTCCATTCCCACCATCCCCACCATCCCCACCATCGCCTCCATTACCTCCATTAGCCTGACGAATATCGTAATCAACATCTCCTCCGCGATCGCCACAGATTGCTGGATTGCCAACACTCCCATCACTACCAGGCAAACCATTTTCTCCAGAAAGATCGAGAGTCATAGGTGTACCATCGGCAAAAACCGTTAGACTATCACTGTTGTTTCCTCGTTGACCAGCTAATCCTGGTTGACCTAGTTGTCCCTCTTTACCTAGTTCTCTGATTTCCGCAGCTAAACTAGGAGAACACAAAATAGAATCGGCAGTAGTAGTAAAAAACTGAGGTAGAGCCAGAATGGTTAAAAAGAGAGAAAATTTAGCCGAAAAATGTACTTTCATGTCTAGAGAATAGTTCGCGGACAGCAACTAAGGGATTTATTGTCTGTGATATATGGTATCCCATAGTTTTTAGATATTTAGTCTGTTTTTTAGGTTTACTTAATTTACGATAATGAAGACAGAAGTAAGAGACCTGAAGTAGTGCGCTCTGCTTTGGCAGAGGGCAGAAGCTATTTAAATAGAAGAATCTAAATAATTGTAAACATTCTGGGCATATGTAGCTTGGTTAACGCATCTAGTTAAGTAATTCATAGATAATACATAAAAATCTACTTAATCTTAGGTTGTCAAGTGTAGATCGATGAAACCAACAATTACTTGCTTAATTCAGTCTAGCTGTTTAGTGTTCTCTTCTTCTCTGTTTTCCCTCTCTGCTATAGCTCAGATTACTTCTGATGGGACTACCTCAACTACCGTAATTAGTCCTGATGGGAGCAATTTTACTATTAATGATGGAGATAGAGCAGGAGCTAATCTTTTTCATAGTTTTCAAGATTTTTCTGTCCCTACTAATGGTTCAGCCTCTTTTAATAACGCTGTAGATATCCAAAATATCTTTTCCCGTGTCACTGGAGGCAATCTATCTAATATTGATGGTTTGATTCGGGCTAATGGCAGTGCCAATTTATTTCTGATTAATCCTGCGGGAATTATATTTGGCTCGAATGCGAGATTAGATATCGGTGGTTCGTTTTTAGGAAGTACGGCTGATAGTCTGTTGTTTGAGGATGGCACAGAATTTATAGCTACAGATGGTCAAAACAAACCAATACTCACCATTAATCCACCCATTGGTTTAGGTTTTCGGGATAATCCTAGCGATTTGCAAGTACAAGGTTCTAGTTTAGAAGTTAAGCCTAATCGCACTTTGGCATTAGTAGGAGGTGATATTAATTTAGCAGAAGGAAATATTGTTGCCCCAGGGGGAAGAGTAGAATTAGGAGGCTTATCAGCAGCAGGAATAGTTAATTTTAATGAAAATGGAAGTCTAAGTTTTCCTCAAAGAATAGAAAGAGCAGATATTACTTTAACCAATCAAGCAACAGTGGATGTTCGTGCTGGTGGAGGTGGATTTATTAATTTTAATGCCCGCAATCTAACTCTTTCAGAAAAAAGCAAACTGTTTGCAGGTATAGCCAAAAATCTGGGTTCTCCTAATGCTCAAGCAGGAGATATTACCATTAATGCTACCGAATCAGTAAGATTGATTGGAACGGGACTTAATCAACTGAGAACAGTGACGGGGACAGCTCTTTTGGGAAGATTAACAACATCAGATTTAACAGAGTTAACAGGAATATTTTCTGGAACTGAGGACGCTGGAAAATCGGGAAATATTATGGTTAATACACCTAATTTATTACTTCAAAATGGGTCATTTTTAGTTAATACGGTACTGGACAGCAGCAACAACAATACTACCAGCGAGGCATCAGGAAATATTATTATCTCTGATTCTCAACAAGTAGAAATAAATAGCTCTTTTCTATCTACTCTAGCTAACCGAAATACAGAGAGAGATGCAGGAGATATAACAATAAATACTGAACGCTTGCTAGTTCAAAAAGAGGGTGCAATAGCAAGTTCTACTTTTGGCAATGGAAAGGGAGGAGATATTAATATTAATGCTTCAGAATCTATCGAAGTAAAAACAACTTTAACAGATGCAATAACTCCTACAATTATCAGTAGCAATTCGATTTTTGGTCAGGGAGAAGCAGGGGATATCAAAATAGATACAAGAAGATTAATTCTCCGAGAGGGAGGAAACATCAGTTCAGCTAGTGGCGGAACTATATCTATTGGTGAAAATCAAAATATAGGAAACATTTTAGAGCCTTCAGATGTCCGAGAAGGCTCCAACGGAAATATATTACTCATAAAAGGCGGTCTTGGTGGAGATTTAAAGCTCGAAGCTGATTTCATCGAAATAACTGGCAGAGGCATTGAGAATCAATTTTCTAGTGCTTTAACTTCTGAATCAACAACTTCTGCTCAAGCAGGAAATATTAATATTAATACAAATAAATTGATTATCAGTAATGATGCAGAAGTTAGAGTGGGTAGTATATCTACAGGTGCTGCTGGAAATCTGGAAATTAATGCTCGCTCAGTTGAAGTGAATAATCAAGGCAAGATTACCGCGGATAATGCTAATGGTATTGGTGGTGAACTTGAGCTTAATGCAGATTCTTTAACTCTAGAAAATCAAGCATCTATTTCCGCTTCTACTACTGCCGATCGAGGTCAGGGTGGTATTCTTACTTTAAATATTAACGATAGCTTACAAATGCGCGATCGCAGTTTAATATCGGCAAGAGCAGACAGCGATGCTGATGGGGGTAACGTCAATATAGATGCTGAATTGATTATTGCTTCTCCTAACCAAAATAACGATATCATCGCTAGTGCAGAACAAGGGACAGGAGGCAATATCAATATTACAGCAGAAGGGGTTTTCGGATTAGAAGAAAGAAGTTCTACCCCTGCCAATAACACAAATGATATCGATGCTAGTTCAGAATTTGGTTTAGATGGTACTGTGTTAATTAACACCCCAGATGTAGGCGCACTGCAAGAAGTAATTGAAGCACCTAAAATTGTCGAACTACAAACTTTAGGTATAAATGCTTGTTCTTCTTCTAGAAAATTAGGATCTAGTAATTTTGAACTTACAGGCAAAGGTGGCGTACCTCCACAATTAACTGCACCTCTTAATTCCGATCGCATTTTTATAGAAGGAGAATCTATCTCTACAAGTAAGAGACAATCTGAGAGAGTACAAACAGAGCAAATCAAACCTTTAGTGACTGCCCAAGGCAAAATTTATCCAGCACGAGGTATAGTTTTTCTTGAGAATGGAGATATTGTCTTAACTGCCTATCGGACGAATACTGTTCAGCGCGATCCTGATAGTTCTCTTAATTGTTTTAAGTCTTAAACGAAGACAGAAGTGAGAGATCTGACGGTAGTCGCTTTGCGGACGCACCGCTTCTGCCTTCCGACTCCCATCAATACTACTCCTTAAGCAACAGATAATACAATTTTCCATCTCCATGAAGTAACCCAGCGCGATCGCCAGCTTCTTTGCCACTACCCAGGAAGACATCTACTCTCCCTGCACCTTGAATAGCACTGCCTGTATCTTGGTCTAAAACGTAGCGATCGACTAAATCTATCTTGATTTCTCCTGTCTCTGTTATTACGGGAATGGGTGCAACAATTAAAGCTAATCCCCCTCTAGGCATTAGGGATTTATCAGTAGCAATAGAGCGATCGCCTGTAACTACGACTCCCAGATTGCCAATGGGTTCTTGATTTTTTGTATCGCGGAAAAAAATAAAGCGGTTATTGCGAGGAATGTATTTATCTAAAGCTTCAGGATTAGCTTGAAAATAGTCAATAAGCTTAGGTAAGGTCAATTCTTCTAACGTAAAAATACCGTCTCTGACTAATTCTTTGCCAATACTGACATAAGGATAATTGGTACTACCGTCATAGCCTACACTCATAGTTGTACCATCGGTTAAGTTGAATCTAGCTGAACCCTGGACTTGAACCAGAAAAGCTTCTAGTCGATCGCGCATCCACACTAATTCATTACCAGCTAAAAAGTTTTTGTTCACCGATAAACCGTCTTTTCCTTCTAATTGAACGCGAGTAGGATGAGGACTAGACCAACTACTAAAATTGGCAGGCTTACGGTAGATAGGATAGCGATATTCTGCCGTAGGAACTCTACTAGCTCGATAAACAGGTTCAAAATAACCAGTAAAAGAAACTGTGCCCTGATTATCATTGCCCACCGACGAATAAAGCACAAATTCTTTCGCGATCGCTTGTTGTAATTCTTCTGGGGAATTAGCTTTAAGCAGTAATTGACGAAAACGAGATAGAGAACGTCTAACTCTGTCTATCGTAAATCCAGGTACATTATAGTTACTATATACTTTAGCAGCAGCAGATGTGCTGAGATAGTGAAGACTATTATCGATCGAGCGTATTAGTGCTTGTTTATCTCCTGGCTGTTGGGAATTACCCCATAATTGTTTATCTATACCAAGGTCATCCCAATTATTTAATTCTAATTTTTGTAAAGCTTGAGCCTGAACTAATGAGTAGCTGAAAGGTATTAGAGTTAGTCCTAAACTTAAGGTAAGAGAAGAAATCAATTTGTTCATTTCAATCACTTTTAAATACATACTTTGGCGATCGCTCATATAGATCGATCGCCCCCTTGAAGGCAAGGCAGGAGGCAGAAGAGAAAAACCGCCCCCAAATATCGCTCGCAAACTTCTCAATTTGTTTAACCAGAATGCAAAACGAAGTGTTTAAGTCAGTCACTTCTGAATTTCTCTTTTGTTAGGAAAACAGAAATACTGGGGAGAACCTTCTGCCCTCTGTCTTTACACTTCATTCCTGCTCAATGCCCTAAGTATGCTCAAAAATAATGTTACAAAAGTGAGCTAAACACCTTTGGTTTTTTCTGCCCAAACTCTAGTAGGTAGACCCCAAATATAGATAAAGCCTTCAGCAGCTTTATGATCGAATTGATCTTCTGCGCCATAAGTGGCTAAATCAGGAGCATAAATAGAATTAGCTGATTTACGACCTACAATAGTCGCATTACCCTTAAACAATTTAATTCTGACGCTACCAGAAACTCTTTCTTGAGTCTTCTGAATAAAAGCATCAAGGGCTTCTTTTAGAGGACTGTACCACAATCCTTGATAAATAAGTTCGCTATAGGTTTGTTCTATTCCCCGCTTATAATTTGTGATATCTGCGGTGAGAGTCAAACTTTCTAGGTCGCGATGGGCATTAATTAATAATAACAAAGCGGGAGCTTCATATATTTCTCTTGATTTAATCCCGACAACGCGATTTTCAATCATGTCAATGCGCCCAAAACCATGATTACCAACTATCTCATTAAGCTGAGTAATAAGCTCTACAGGGTTAAGTTTGTTACCATTAATGCTAACGGGAATTCCTCGATCGAAACCAATTTCTATATATTTTGGCTCATTGGGAGTATCGGCGATCGCTTTAGTCATGACAAAAACTTCTTCTGGAGGCTCAGTCATGGGATCTTCTAAAGCTCCTGCTTCTATACTCCGTCCCAGTAAATTGCGATCGATACTATAAGGAGAAGATTTTTTGACGGGAAATTCTATGCCAAACTTTTCCCCATAGGTAATTGCTTCTTCTCTACTCATCCCCCATTCTCTAGCTGGTGCTAGCACTTTCAGGTTAGGATTTAATGCCATAATGCTCACATCAAAGCGTACCTGATCGTTACCTTTACCAGTACAACCATGAGCTACTGCATCCGCACCATATTTTTCGGCTGCTTCTACTAATAATTTAGCAATTAGAGGACGAGCTAATGCAGTAGAAAGAGGATAGCGATTTTCATAGAGAGTATTGGCTTGAATGGCAGGAAAAGCATAATCTTTGACAAAAGTTTCTGTTACATCTTCTACTAGAGATTCTACCGCCCCACATTTTAAAGCTTTTTCCTGAATTGGTTTAAGCTCTTCTCCTTGTCCCAAATCTGCTGCCAGAGTAATGACTTCTTTTACTCCCCATTCTTCTTTCAAATAAGGAATACAAACAGAAGTATCTACCCCACCAGAATAAGCTAAGACAACTTTTTCAGCGCGACCCATAAATTCTTGACCCTATAAAACACTAATGGGCTATTGTATCTAATAACAGTAGACCTTTGGTATAAGTTCGATAAATATATATAGTTAGTTGTTAGTTGTTAGTTGTTGGTAATCTTATTCTGGAAAAGATACTATTAGTACTTCAAAACAGGAGTAATAATTATTCTTCTTCTGTATACCCTACTATCACGATCGTATCTGTCATAGTCTCTATCTCTGTATCGACGATCGTATC
>JAAUYI010224181.1_pt1 | contig 20267 bp, 20 predicted proteins | sample 7278041 | NCBI WGS metagenome assembly JAAUYI01 (sample SAMN14350216, study PRJNA611818) | marine sediment metagenome | isolation source: surface marine sediment (0.6m) | place: French Polynesia: Moorea | collected 2018-08
AGAATGCTAAAGACGGATGGTTCAGCCGTCTCTGCTGTAGGAGGGGAGGTAAGACCAAAGTTGGGACTTTTGTCTAAGCTCAGGCACTCCCCTATGAGTACAGAAGCCCCATCCGCCTGTGCGGTGGGGTAGTTCACCTAAGCTTGTTACCCATTTCAGATGGAAAGATTATTTATTTATACACTCTGCTTCTCTGCTTCTCTCCTTCCCTCCTTCCCTCCTACCCTTCGGGAAGCCACTTCGTGTCTACACTCCCTCACTCCTTCCCTCTCCTCTCCCCGTGAGTAGGACAAGGGGGAGCAGAAATAGAGCGATTTAACCAGCCAGTAGCTTGTTCTAGGTGAGCGAGAGCTTCTTCTGGTCTATCCTTTAATAAAAATACCAGAGCTGCTGCTGCTTGTTCACTGGCACGGGCTTTGCGGTTAGACTTAAGACGATGCCAATCGTTAGGGGAAATACCAAGTCGATTCATCAGAGCTTGAGCTAGCTCTAAGGTAGTGAAATTATTTATATCGGTAGACAAATGCATATTTTTAGATTCCACCATAATTTTTGGGCATACTATCTTTTAAAACTACTTTACTAAATCTTCGATGCAACTGCCGCAACTACCTGACGAACAAAATTCTCACCAGACAGAGTTAGAAGCAGAATTTGAGCAAGCACTAACTGACACAGAAAAGTCCCTGGTAGAGCTTCAACAACGTTATGCTCAGATTCACAGTGACAAACAACGTCAAAGAGAACTAAAGCATCGCCGCGAGGACATCAAACAACAATGGCGTAAAAATCCTCTACCTGAATTAAAAATAGAACTGCAACAAATTCAACAGCAGTTGGAAGCTTTAGATAATGCTTTAGGCTTAATGTCCGACAGTTATTTAACAGTTTCTTTTTTAGGTGGTGGCTTTGTCTTTTCTAAGACAGGTTTACAAGAAGCATTTTGGCAAATCATCCGCTTTAGTGGATTGGGCGTTATCATAGGCTGGATATTAAAGTCTGTTGTTGGATAATATGGTAGATCTACGGATTGCAGAAATTTTACGTAGTAGTCAGCCCGATGATTCAGTCAAAGTTCAAGGTTGGGTACGCACAAAACGAGAATTAAAAGGATTTGCTTTTATTGAAGTTAATGACGGCTCATCCCTCACTAGTTTGCAAGTGGTACTAGATGGGGATTTGCCCAATTATGAAGAAATATTAAAGAAACTAAATACAGGTGCTTCCGTGGAAGTAACTGGAGTAGTGGTAGCTTCCCAAGGGAAAGGACAGCGCATTGAGTTAAAAGCTCAAACCGTGGAAGTTTTTGGAGAAGCCGATCCCGAAACCTATCCCCTGCAAAAGAAACGCCACTCCTTTGAATTTTTACGTACCATTGGGCATTTGCGATCGCGCACTAATTCTTTTGGTGCGGTATTCCGGGTGAGAAATGCTTGTTCTACAGCCATTCATCAATTCTTCCAGTCACGGGATTTTATGTGGGTTCACACTCCCATTATTACCGCTAGTGACTGTGAAGGAGCGGGGGAATTATTTAGTGTGAGTAGTTTAGACCTAAAGAATATTCCCCGCACGGACACCCAAGCTGTAGACTACAGTCAGGACTTTTTTGGTAGACCCACCTATTTAACCGTTAGCGGTCAACTAGAAGCGGAAATCATGGCCATGGCGTTTAGTAATGTCTATACCTTTGGTCCCACCTTCCGCGCCGAAAATTCCAATACCTCCCGCCATTTAGCCGAATTTTGGATGGTTGAGCCGGAAATGGCTTTTTGTGACCTCCACGGAGATATGGACTTAGCAGAGGCATTTCTCAAGCATATTTTTGAGTATGTGATGGAAAAATGCCCAGAAGATATGGAATTTTTCAATAAACGGATTGATAATACCGTCCTAGCAACCGCAGAAAATATTATTAATAATCAGTTCGAGCGCATTACCTATACAGAAGCCATCAAACTGCTAGAAAAAGCTGATGTTAAGTTTGAATATCCAGTTAGCTGGGGTTTAGACTTACAATCAGAACACGAACGCTATTTGTGCGAGCAGGAGTTTAAAAAGCCCGTAATTGTCACCGATTATCCAGTGGAAATCAAAGCCTTTTATATGCGTTTGAATGATGATGGTAAAACCGTCGCCGCAATGGATATTCTCGCCCCCAAAATTGGTGAAATTGTCGGTGGTTCCCAACGGGAAGAACGGCTAGATGTGCTGGAAAATCGCGTCAAAGCTCAAGGAATGGAACCAGAAGATTTGTGGTGGTATATGGATTTGCGCCGGTATGGTACGGTTCCCCACGCCGGTTTTGGACTTGGTTTTGAAAGATTAGTCCAATTTATGACTGGTATGGGCAATATCCGGGATGTAATTCCTTTCCCCCGTACACCAGAAAACGCAGAATTTTAGTTTCTAGCAAAGGTGTAAGAACTAGGGGAGCATCCCAATTTTTGAAAAAGCCCGCACTTCGTGCCGCTCCGCTAACAGGCTAAAGCCCGGAGGCTACACAAACCAAGCCCACCTTCGTGGGCTTTGTCCGTGTAGCGATACCCTTCTAGGGTATTTGGATAAATTATACTAATTCAAATAATGTTTGCGACACATATATTCTTCGTAAGGGCACGGCATCAGCAAGATAATTGTATACACCAAAATATTGTGGATGCCGTGCCCCTACCCATCTTTCGCATTCTTAAAATTTGGGATGCTCCCCAAGATATGTGTTGGTTCTTCAGTACTTGTTATGGTTAACTAACTCTACTTTTTAAGCTTTCTATTTCCTTCAAAACCTCATTTAAATTTTTTGTTTTTAAAGCTAATAATTGAATATCATCAATCCATTTCTTAACTACACTATCAAGATTTTTATGATTTCCTTCAGAGCTGTACTCTTGTACTAGTAAATCAGCGAGTTTTTTAAAAATCAGCATTTCCTGGTTGTGCCTTGTATTGCCATATATCCACTGATGCATATATGGATCAAGTGTATATTGGTCATGAATCTTGCTAACTTCTCTCTTAAGAGTTTCCACTAAATCATCTATATCCTTCTCAAATTGTGTAGGAGGTTTGATAGGAGCCTTAAAGGGATCATCGAACATATAAACTACCCCAGAAATAGCTATTTACAGAAAAATCAACCAGGTTCTAGTAATAAAGTTCCCTAAAATTCCAAAAAAGTAACATCTGTAAGAATCATATTTGATTTCTGAAAAAACGCTAGGGTATGTTGTTGGGTAAAACAAACGCACCAAAGCCTTATATATATTGCATTACGTCCTTTGAAAACCTTACCTACAAATACTTAATTCCGTTCAATAAGTAGGTAGGCGTAATTAAATGTAACTCATATCTTGCACCTGCACCCTAGAAGGGTGAGGCTATACAAACAAAGCCTGCCTACGCAGGCTAAAAAACCTAATTTTTCGTGTTGCTGATAAAAATATATGTTTATTAAGAATATCAAAAATCAGTATTAATACGAGGCGTGCAAGATATCAGGTAAGACTGAACCTCACACTGCCTGACAGCACCCCTCTCCTTAGCACCCCGCCGGTGAGGTTTTATATTTAATTTGACCCAGTTACTTAATCAAACCATATTCCTAAATATATACAGCTCAAATATGAAATTTTGTAAAATCTTTGTCTTTAAATAATGTAATAAAAATATAGATTTTTTTTACAATGAATGCCCGATCTGTTGTTATGACCACCATACTTTAAATCATTCACTGGGTTTAACACTCCTTGCGGGAAGTCCCCCGGTGGAGTCTTCGGAACCGGGGGATGAGAGCAAAGAGTGTTAAATTTTTCCCTAGTCTTGTAACGCCAGTTCACAGGCTATCTCCTCTTTACAGGACAAAGGGGAATGTTGCCACCCGGAGGCTGGAATCCAAATCCATTTACCATCTGGTCTGTGTTTGAGATCACAAACAGCAGCCTCCATTAAATCTGGAAAAGATGCATATTGAACACATTTCTTTACTGGTAAAATAGCAAAATCATCAATGTTCTGTACATTATGATTCAAAGCCATGATTTTACCTTGATAGCGAAAAAAAGTTACAAATTTAATCTTTTTCATCAGTAATTTACCTGTGGTCGAGCAACCAAAATAGCATAATATTATACCTGTCAAAGATTAGTCATGATTTATGAAATATTGGTTGTGGCTTGTGACAGAATTGCGATCGCATCTCCTTCAATCCCATCTTATTCAAGGATTGGTAGTATTTTGCATTGCTCCAGATCAAAAAAAGTACTAATACTTACGACTTGGGCACAGTAGTATTAGATTTAAAATTAGCTATCAGCTATCAGCTTTGTTTTTTGCCGTACATTACATAGATTGCGTGTCTTCTCAATCTAGTCATAGTTACAAAAATAAATACTGACGGCTAATAGCTAATCAATAGAGACTTACGCCATTTGATTCTCAATCGCCCACCGGGCTAATTCGGTGCGGTTGTGAAGACTAGTTTTGCCCAACATATTGGACACATGGCTTTCAACAGTCCGTTGACTAACATTCAACTCTTCCGCTATTTCCCGATTTGCCATGCCTTGAGCCACGAATTGAACTACTTTCAATTCGGTAGGGGTTAACTGCACATCAAAAGGAACTTGGATGCGAGAACCATTATCTCCTCCCTTAGCTTGATGCTCCTTCCAACGGATGGTTTGCTTGAGAGAGGATTCTACTTGGGCTACTAGTTCTTCTGGCTCAAAAGGCTTGACCATATAAACATCAGCACCTTTATTCAGACCCTTGACACGATCTGCACTTTGTCCTTTAGCAGAAAGGAAGAGTACGGGAATCCAGCCAGTACGCTCTTTCTGGCGGACTTGCTCTACAAAAGTGTAGCCGTCCATTTCCGGCATCATCACGTCACAGATGATCATATCTGGGATATCCTGCTCTAAAATATCCAGTGCTTCTCGACCATTTTCGGCAGTGGTGACTTGGTATCCCCGAAACTCTAAGTAATCCTTCACCAGCAAGATGAGGTTGGGGTCATCATCAATCAGCAGTAGGTTTTTGTTATCTTTATTCATGCTGGGTTCTTTCATAGCAGTGGCACTTGTCGCACTTCTTTCCATCAACTTCCTGAGTAGTTTCCTCTATGTTGGATCATTGAGACTTTGTAACTTTTCTTACCTCATTTGCCTTAGCTTAATCAACTTCTCTAAAGCAATTATCGCTTCTGAGATGCGACTAAATCAACAGCAAATTTCCAGTAAGGATACGTAGAGCAATAGTATTTATAATGCGCTATTATATATCGTATCGAAAGTAGTCGGCTAAAAAACGCTGAATAAATAATAATCCTTTAGATTTAGTACATAAATATTTGGGGATAAAACCAACTAAGTATCAGGTTTATTGGTCATTTTGAGGACTCAATAATATCTTAGGCTCAATCATAGCAATTCAGCCTCTATTAGTTTTGAGCCAGAAATAGAATTACTTTCTGGTAAAGGATGAATTAAAAAGGCATACTCCATCACTATTTTATTGTCGATTAAGTGTTCCTGAACGATCCTTTCAATGACCTCTGGGGTTGCTTGGCGATACCATACACCATCTGGGTAAACCACCAGGATTGGTCCATCACAACACACCCGTAAACAATTGGCTTTAGTTCTCAAAATGTAACTAGGACGATTATCTTGGGGCGAGTCTAATTTTAACTCTTTAAGCCGTTTTTTCAAGTACTGCCATGAATCTAGGCTTGTTTGTTTTGAGCAACAGTTAGGAGTTGTTTGGTCAGCACAGATAAAAATATGCCGATCAACTTTTGTTAGCTGCAAACTTTCTACAAAATTACTGAGGGTTCTGCGGGGGTTTTTTTTGATGGTTTCTGGCATTCCTAAGCGAGATTGTGTCACTGTGTTGTCACTCATTTACTAATTCCCTGATTACAGTTCTATATCAATTTCCCCAGTTCGCAAACCCAATTGAGCATATACCACTAGTTAGTCTCAATCAACAAAGCAGGGAATATGAAGCCAGAAGCCAGAAGGGAAGAGCATTTGACTTTTTTGGAGCATGGGTAGCAGAAATTGATGCGTCGCCAATGGTACTACTCTTAAGATTGCTGGAAACGAAAAACTCTACTGACGTTAAGTATTTATAAGCTGTTGCTCTTAAAACTGAGATTTTTTTTACATTTTTTTAATTTCAGACAAATTAGGCAAATCCTGATTCCATCCTGTGTAGGCAATAATCCTCGGTGGGTCCGTGCTTAAACATTCCCCGTTCCCCATTCCCCGTTCCCCGTTCCCCATTCCCCGTTCCCCGTTCCCCGTTCCCTGTTCCCTGTTCACTGTTCCCCATTCCCCGTTCCCCGTTCAAGTTCGGAAACCCGTACACAAATATTTATTGCCATTAGACACCGCCCTTAGGTACATTAGCACTCAGGAGTTGAGAGTGCTAACTCTGGAGAAAATTGTATGGCAGCTGTATCTCTAAGTGTTTCAACAGTAAAACCTTTGGGCGATCGCGTATTTGTGAAAGTGAGCGCCTCTGAAGAAAAGACCGCAGGTGGTCTGTATTTGCCCGACACCGCCAAAGAAAAGCCTCAAGTAGGTGAAGTGGTCTCCGTAGGTGAAGGCAAGCTCAAAGACGACGGTAGCCGTCAGACAATGGATGTGAAAGTAGGAGATAAAGTTCTTTACTCCAAGTACGCTGGAACCGACATTAAGTTGGGAACCGACGAATACGTACTGCTTTCAGAAAAAGATATTCTAGCAATCGTTTCGTAGAGTTATGAGCAATGAGTTCTGAGTTATCAATTTATTACTCCTATTTAACTCAGCACTTAAAACTCTAACTGACAAATTGATTCAAAACTCACAACTTAAGAACTCAAAACTATTGCGGAACTATGGCAAAGCGCATTATTTACAACGAAAACGCCCGTCGTGCCTTGGAAAAGGGAATGGATATCTTGGCTGAGGCTGTAGCCGTTACCCTCGGACCCAAAGGTCGCAACGTAGTACTAGAGAAAAAATTTGGTGCCCCCCAGATTGTTAATGATGGTGTCACCATTGCTAAAGAAATTGAATTAGAAGATCACGTAGAAAATACAGGGGTTTCCCTGATTCGCCAAGCAGCATCTAAAACCAACGATGCTGCTGGTGATGGTACCACCACCGCAACTGTTTTGGCTCACGCTATGGTCAAAGAAGGCTTGCGGAACGTTGCAGCTGGTGCCAATGCAATTTTATTGAAGCGCGGTATTGATAAAGCAGCTGGCTTCTTGGTAGATAAAATTGCCGAACATGCCCGTCCTGTAGAAGATTCCAAAGCCATTGCCCAAGTTGCTGCAATTTCTGCCGGTAACGACGATGAAGTCGGGCAGATGATTGCCCAAGCAATGGATAAAGTCGGTAAGGAAGGGGTTATTTCCTTGGAAGAAGGAAAATCCATGACCACGGAATTGGAAATTACCGAAGGGATGCGGTTTGACAAGGGGTATATCTCCCCCTACTTTGCCACCGATACCGAGCGCATGGAAGCAGTTTTGGAGGAGCCTTACTTACTGCTCACCGATAAGAAAATTGCTTTGGTACAAGACTTAGTACCCGTATTGGAGCAAGTAGCTCGTGCTGGTAAGCCTCTGATCATTATCGCTGAAGATATTGAAAAAGAAGCCTTAGCAACCTTAGTGGTTAACCGTTTGCGTGGGGTACTGAATGTAGCCGCTGTCAAAGCTCCTGGTTTTGGCGATCGCCGTAAGGCTATGCTAGAAGATATTGCCGTACTCACTGGTGGTCAACTGATTACCGAAGATGCTGGTTTGAAGTTGGAAAACACCAAGCTGGAGATGCTGGGTACCACTCGTCGCGTTACCATCACTAAGGACAATACCACCGTTGTGGCTGAAGGTAACGAAGCTGACGTTAAGGCGCGTTGCGAGCAAATTCGCCGTCAAATGGACGAAACCGAATCTTCCTATGACAAAGAAAAGCTGCAAGAGCGTTTGGCTAAATTGTCTGGTGGTGTAGCAGTAGTTAAAGTTGGTGCTGCTACCGAAACCGAAATGAAAGACAAGAAACTGCGCTTGGAAGATGCGATCAATGCTACCAAGGCAGCCGTGGAAGAAGGTATTGTTCCCGGTGGCGGTACAACCTTAGCTCACCTCGCTCCCCAACTAGAAACTTGGGCAAATAGCAGCCTCAAGGATGAAGAGTTAATCGGGGCGATGATTGTAGCTCGTGCGTTAACTGCTCCTTTAATGCGGATTGCAGAAAATGCCGGTCAGAATGGTGCTGTGATTTCCGAGCGCGTGAAAGAGAAGTCCTTTGATACTGGTTACAACGCCGCTAATGGCGAATTTGTAGATATGTTTGCTGCTGGTGTGGTTGACCCTGCTAAGGTAACTCGCTCGGCAATGCAAAACGCGGCCTCCATCGCTGGGATGGTGTTGACAACTGAATGTATCGTTGTTGACAAGCCTGAGCCGAAAGAAGCTGCTCCTGCTGGCGCTGGTATGGGCGGCGACTTCGATTACTAAGGTTAATTTTTGGGATGGGTATTTTGCCCATCTCGGTATAAAAAATGGCTGTCTTCCTCTGGGGAGGCGGCTATTTTTTTATGGAATGGGGAAGGAAGAAGAGTTTTTTAAACACAAAGATACGAAGAACGCGAAGGAAAAAGAAACATGAAAATTAAAGATGTCAAAATACTTTGGGGTCGTTCTGGAAATAGATGTGCTTTTCCTGGTTGCAAAATAGAGTTAACAACTGATGGTGCAGAAAGTACGCTAGGCGAAATGGCTCATATTGTTGCTGATTCACCTAATGGACCTCGTGGTGAAAGCAATCTTACTTCTGAAGCAAGGGATGAATACCCAAATTTAATATTATTATGTCCAACGCACCATAGTGAAATCGATTCAAATCCAGAAAAATGGACAATTGAAAAATTAAAGCGAATAAAGGCAGAACATGAACAATGGGTTTCAAATCAGCTCGAGCAAGGCGGAATTTTTATCAATAAAATTGACTATTCAGTCTTTCTGGAATCTAGAGAAAAAGAATGGATTAATTTTGCTGGTAATTATGTATGGATTATAGTTTGCCTAACTCCCCTAAATATATCTGATGATAGCATTGATCCACTTACTTCCCATTTTTTGGAATCCATAAATAATTTGAGATTGCCTTCATGCTACGATGATTTATTCCCTCCAGGAGTATCTAGCTTTATCAACACACGTAATACAAGACCGCATGAATATGGAGTAGTCAATGAAGATTTTAGGTGTATTACAGAGGGATTCGGTCATAAAATTCAAATTTTTAGGAACGGACATTGTGAATTTTTGGTCTGTCTAGAAGGAATTGTACGGAAAGATACTCAATATGGTAGAGAGCAAAATTTACTACCCAGTTCTTCAATGAGGGTTTTTAGATATACAGATATTTCTATGAGTATTAATACTCAAATACAAGGATTAATAAATATCTGGCAACAGCAACTAAAATTTAATGATATTTTATTAACTGCTATGATTACAAGTACAGTTAATGCAACTCTATTTTCAGGAAGATATACATCGAGAGGTTATGAGTTTGGATATCCTGTAACTTCACCATCACTCAAATATAGTAAGGTGATTAATAAAAACGAAAATTCATCTACAATTGTGGCAGAATTTATCAAAAGATTTGTAAACTGTTTTGGCTTATATATTGATAATGTGTTTGATGATAATGGTAATATAAATTACCCAAGAAAATGATACTCCCAACGGCTAAAAACTTAACTTTTCGTAGGTTGGGTTGAACGAAACCAAACCCAACAGCAAGTAGGTTTTTGTTGGGTTACTCTTCGAGAAGCCCCTTCGGGTCTACGTACCTCAACCCAACCTACAATCTAAATGCGTAGTGCTATAAGTTAAATTTAAGATTATAGATGTGCAAGCAGAATTTGGTTAATGAATAATGGAAAACATTAAAGAAGAGGCTCGTAAATTAATTGATAAGCTGCCAGAAAATTCTACATGGGATGATTTAATGTACCAAATTTATGTCCGCCAGACAATTGAAGCTGGACTAGCAGATAGTAAAGCTGGTAGATTAATTTCTGTCCAGGAACTGCGGAAAAAATTTGGATTGTTAGAGTGAAATTTTATTGGACACAAACATCTGTAGAAAACCTTTCAGCAATTTATAATTATATTGCTCAAACTTCTCCACAATACGCAGCTAGAATAGTAGATCGCATTACTAGGCGTTCAGAATAAATTGCTAATTTTCCATTTTCTGGTAGAACTGTACCGGAATTTGAAACTGAGCGAATTAGAGAAGTTATTGAAGGTTCATATCGGATTATTTATTATATTCAATTAGAACAAGTTGATATTATTGCTGTTATACATGGTTCCCAGCAAATAAGACCAAATTTGGAAGATGAGTAATTTTTGTTAGTACTGAACAAGTATCAAAAATTGAGACCATTTATAAAGTCAAAAGAAAATTAATGTAGGGTGTGCAATGAGACTTAGCGTCACGCACCAACCGCCTTGTGACACCTGCGTAAGTCCTGTTTTTATTGAACCGCGAAGCTCTGTGCTGGACGCTAAAATCTATACTCAGTCAACTTTTGACTTCCGCGTATATGTATATTTGTATACAGAGTTATGTTAGCCGTATTTTTGGGAAATATAGATGACATAACCATCAGTAATCACCTATTAATTACCAACATACAATAGTGAATAAAATGTTCAAAGTTATTATTTCTCATAGTGACGATCCTGATTCTCAAAGTGCAGTTGAAGAAGTTTTGTCACAATGTAGCAGCAAACTGGGGGAGGTAAGGCCCCAAGCAGGTATTTTATTCGCAGCTATTGATTTTGAACATGGATTGATTTTGCAAGAAATTAACCAATTTTTTCCAGGAATTGAGTTAATTGGCTGTACAACAGATGGTGAAATTTCTTCAGTATTGGGATTTCAACAAGATTCACTGACTCTGATGTTATTTTGTTCTGATACTGTAGAAATTAAAACTGGGGTGGGACATGGAGCCAAAGAGAATCCCATTGCTGCTGCTCAACAAGCAGTAGAACAAGTAAATGAAAAAAGTAATGGCGCTCCCAAATTATGTATTGCTGTTCCAGCTAGTTACATACAAGATGGTTCAACCACTAGTGGTGAGGGAATTCTCAAGGGATTAAAGTTAGCCTTAGGGGAAGAAGTTCCGATTGTAGGTGGTACTGCGGGGGATCAGTTTAGGTTTAAAGCCACCTATCAATTTTTTGGCGATCGCGTACTGACAGATTCTTTACCAATTATAACTTTTTCTGGAGATATTTTATTTTCCTATGGAATTGCCTGTGGTTGGCAACCAATTGGATGCAAGAGTATTGTCACCAAAGCTAAGGATACGGTTCTCTATGAGATTGACGGGAAACCAGCAGTTGAATATTATCAAAAATATTTAGGTGATCGACCGCCAAGTGCGGAAAATCCCTTAGCAGTGTATGAAGGGGATAGCGATCGCTATTATATGCGGGTTCCCAACACTCACAATTCCCAAGTGGGTAGCATTAATTTCTTGGGAGATATCCCCGAACAAGCAGTAGTACAGTTGACAGATATTAGTCGAGAGGAAGTAATTGCTGCGGCTGAAACTTCCTTTAATCAAGCTTTAACAACTTATCCTGGAAATACACCAGAAGCAGTTTTACTGTTTTCTTGTTGCTGTCGTCGTTGGCTTTTAGGAACACGAGCCAAGGAAGAATATCAACTAGTTAAACAAGCATTTCCCCAAGAAATCCCCATTTGTGGTTTTTATACCTACGGTGAATTTGCTCCCTTAGAGCCTCATGGCTCAACTTACTACCATCAGGAAACTTTTGTCACCTTGCTCCTAGGAAGTAAGTAGAGGTTAAGCAAACATGGAAGCTACAGACTACGAGAGCAAAATTAAACAATTGGAAAAAACGGTACGGATACTGAAAAAAAAGCTGGGACGTTCCGAAGCAGACAGGGAACAGATGGAGACAGCCGGCGAACTGAGAGAATTAGTTCTCAAAGGGGTGATTAGGGATTTAGAAGAGTCTCAAAATACTCTAGAAAAACGAGGACAAGAATTAGAATCCGCACTAGCCAATCTTAAGTCTCTCCAGGTAAAACTGGTGGAGTCTGAGAAAATGTCTGCTCTTGGAGTTCTGGTAGCTGGTATTGCTCACGAAATTAATAACCCTGTTAACTTTATTTATGGGAATTTAGATCATGCCTATGGCTATATTCAAGATTTGTTAAAATTAATAAAAATTTATCAACATTATTATCCTCAGCCAATTCCAGAAATTCAAGAAGAAATTGAGAATATTGAATTAGATTATATCCAAGAAGATGCCCAGAGGCTTTTCCAATCGATGAATATGGGAGCAGAAAGGATTCATCAAATTGTGCGATCGTTGCGTACTTTTTCTCGATTAGATGAATCAGAATTTAAATCAGCAGATATTCATGCAGGAATTGATAGTACCCTAGTAATTTTAAACAATCGACTCCAACCTAATCCTCAAAACTATCAAGGAGTCAAACTGATTAAGAATTACGGACAATTGCCCTTAGTAGAATGTTATCCCGGTCAATTAAACCAAGTATTTATGAATATTCTTAGTAATGCGATCGATGCTCTAGAAGAAGGTTTAAAAAAAAATAAAATACAGCAATTAAATAAGTCTTCATTTCCCAGTATTCATATTGAAACAGAAGTCATCAATCAAGAATGGATCAGAATTATAATTACTGATAATGGTTGTGGAATAGAGCAAAAAGTACAAAAAAAATTATTCGACCCATTCTTTACCACTAAAGATGTTGGCAAAGGAACAGGTTTAGGCTTATCAGTGAGTTACCAAATTATTGTAGATTTACATGGTGGAAAATTAAAATGTAATTCATCACCAGAAATAGGGACAAAGTTTGTAATTACAGTTCCCATAAAACAGAAAACTTATACATAACCAAAAATATTAAATATAAAAAATAATTAACTCTCTGAAGGTTTAGTTGATTTACTTAATTTATGTGCTATATACGAATCCGGTTTGATTGGTGAAAAACATAAGTATCTGTAGGGTGGGCATTGCCTACCATATAATAGTTTTCGTGGGCATGGTGGGATACATATATTTCAAAAATCAAATATTATTCCTATAGCTGATGGATTAGTTATTTGAATTGAGTATATTAGTATGTTGAGAAAACAATAATGTAAACAATCCATATCTATTACTTTTTAAAGTATGTACATAATTAAATACTAATTCCTAATGAGTAGTTAATAAAAATATGCTTTGTCTTTCATTATAACTCTGACTTATGAAACATTAAGTCGGGTTTTTTGCTTTATGGATATTTAAATCATTACCGAAAACTGCAATGAGTAATGTTCAAAAATTACGGTAGAGACGTGGCGTGATGGTTTGGCGATTCGCTCCCTGTAGTTGTTTCGCTCACCCGCTTCGCGCTGGCTCCTTGGGCTAAACCTACTCAAATTAGTAAGTGCTCATGGGGTGCGGGGAACCATTGTTAGTACCAAAGTGACCTAGACACCACATTATTATCAAGTTTTTATTAATACAGTTCTTCACAATGTAGTCAAGCTACATAATTTGTCATGAATTTCTTAAAATCTAGTATACGCAAACTTTCTTTGAGTATCCCTGTATTAGCATTTTCTTCAATGTTAATCACCCATGATTTTCATAATGCTAGTAGTGCTGTTGCTCAAACAACTTGTAGCACTTCAACATTAGCAAATAGAAGATATGGTTTTAGATTTCAAGGCTCGCTTCCACCGAACCCTATATATGCTGTTGGTTTCTTGGATTTTCAATCAGGCTCCGTGAACATAACAGGGGACGTAAATAATAATGGCAGTCTTCAACCAATTCAGGCTAGTTTTTCTTATACAGTCACTCCTAATTGTTCATTAACAATAAGTACTGCAGGGCAGCAACTCACTGGTGTTATTGTTAATAATGGAAACGATTTATTTATTATGTATACAATTAATCCAGGGGAAATTTCGATACCAGGCATTATTGTTGCAAAGAGAATTTAGATATTGCAACGAGATTTCCACTCCATCTTCCAATACCTTAACCAAAGTATCTCCTCATATTCTCCCAAACTTAAAAACTTAACCACAGCAACTGCTGAAACAGCTTAAAATCAGCATCGAATCAAAAAATCAACAGAACCTTAACATATCTCCTGGCAATTCGCACCCGCTGGGAATTTTTTGTTTATACATGAATGGCACTAAAATAAGCCGAAAGTTTTTAGTCGCAAGGGTAATGTTCAAGTAGTAGCAGATAGATTTTTAAGTTTTGCCGCAGCTTATTATTTATAATTCAAATTCAGGAATCGTTTCTTTCTCAAGTTTTGCCGCAGTTAACCATTCTTGCATAGCAGGAAGATTTAAAATTGCATCTGCATAATTCTGGGAAATTGGATCTAATTCCACGCCATAGGTTTTAAAGCGTAAAACAACTGGTGCAAACATGGCATCAGCAATGGTAAAGTGGCTGAATAACATATTACCTCCACCACCAAATGTCGAACGACAATCACGCCAAATAGAAAGAATCCTATCTATATCTTTTTGTACTTCAGAACTCATACCTTTACCAGGCAGATGAGCGCGACAATTCATCGGCATATTTTGCCGTAAATCTTGAAACCCTGCGTGCATTTCCGCACAAATAGAACGAGCTGTTGCCCGTGCAAATGGCTCTTTTGGTAACAAACGTCTATGGGGTAAGCATTCAGCAAGATATTCACAAATTGCCAATGATTCCCAAATTGTAATTCCACCGTGATGTAAGACAGGTAATTTACCAGTGGGACTATGTTGCAAAATTTCTTGATGTGTAGTTTCTGTATTTAAAAGAATTTGTATTTCTGTAAATTTAATTTGCGAATATTTCAAAACTAACCAAGCTCGTAATGACCAAGAAGAATAATTCTTATTAGCGATCGCAAGAGAAAAATTTGGCATAATTTATATATTGATTGTAAATATGAATATGGTAATATTAACGTCTTTTTAACTCATATTAATATTTTTCTATGGATGAAATATTTTCCGAACTTACACCACTACATACTCTCAACCCCCTCAATCGCTTCTCTGATAGGGTAGAAAATTATGTCAAATACCGTCCCAGTTATCCAGATGCAGTAATCGATAAAATTCTGGAAGAATTATCACCTCAAATCATTGCAGCAGATATTGGTGCAGGTACAGGAATTTCTTCTCTATTGCTGGCTGAAAGAGGTATCAAGGTAATTGCTATTGAACCCAACACAGTAATGAGGAATGCAGGTAAAGAAGGGACATATGCTTTGTCAACGGTGGAATGGCGAGATGGAACTGCTGAATTAACCAAACTACCCAACGCATCTGTGGATTTAGTTACCTGTTTTCAAGCTTTTCACTGGTTTAATCCGGAAGCAAGTTTATTGGAGTTTCACCGTATTCTCAAACCTTCTGGAAGATTAGCTGTAGTGTGGAATAATCGTAATCAGGAAGACGAACTCACAGCAGAATATAGTCGATTGGTACGCATTGCATCAAATAATCATCCAGCAGAATCACGGATGAAACGGGTAGAGCCTCTTCTAGCAACTCCACATTTTGTAAATGTCCGTGCATATACATTTAATTATCAACAACAATTAGATTTAGACGGCTTGATTGGACGTGCGGTTAGTGCTTCCTATGTTCCCCGTGAAGGTTCAGCTTACGAACAATTAATTACTGGTTTGCAAGATTTATACCAACGCTGTTGTGATCAATATGGTTTTGTTTATATGGCTTATCTTACTACCGTTTACTTAGCTGAATCAGTAACATAAATGACACTGACTTTTGACTTTTGACTTTTGACTGACGCGAAGCGGTTGACACTCTGGATTAAGTGGACGTGTGTTGAGTTCTCGTTATATACCTGGTGATGGTTTTGGTACACGAGCAAATAATTGCTGGTTGGCAGGATTTATTTCAATCACTGTGGTTTGGTTTCTACTGTTTATCATACCATCGTTGATCTTGCTGAGGTAATTAAGAATTAAAAGTGGGAATACTTTAAACTAAGGTATGTTAAGTTTGCAGTAGTGTAGCTTGGTTGAGTATCTATTTATTCACATATAGCACCGCAAGATGATTGATAAAATAATAGTCTGAAACTATTTATTTTTCCTACTATGACTAATATAGGAATCATACTTGATTTTTGAAAAAATACGTAGGGTGTGTTGTCGCGCAGCGCAACGCACCAGAGTCGAGATAAATGGTGCGTTACGCGCTTACGCTTTAGCGTAGCCATGCCCGGAGGGCTATACGCACCCTACAAACACTTGGTTGAGTATCTATTTATTCACATATAGCACCGCAAGATGATTGATAAAATAATAATCTGAAACTATTTATTTTTAGTAGTATTACTAATAGCAAATTTAATTATGGCAAAATCACGTTATGAGGGTTATTGCATAAATACCCCAACCAAATTTGTTAAAGAAAGATTTGACGATATCAATGTTTATACCCAAAATGCTAAATCACTGCTAACTAAAGCTAGTGGTTTTATTGCCGCTTATGATTTTACTTTAAATCCTTATCGTGGGTGTCAGTACGGCTGTAGTTATTGTTATGCTGCGGCTTTTAGCCCTAATTCCAGAATGCGGCAAGATTGGGGAAAGTGGGTAATTATCAAAGAGAATGCGGCAGAAATTTTAGATAAAGAATTAAAAAAATGGTACGAAAAAAATCCTCATCGATATCCGAAAATTTACATGAGTAGCGTTACCGATCCCTATCAGCCAATTGAGTCTAAACATCAATTGACTCGTAGGTTATTAGAAGTAATGCTTGACTATTACCCGACTCCTACACTGGTAATTCAAACTCGCAGTCCAATTATTACTAGAGATATTGATTATTTACAAAGATTTCAAAGGTTGCGGATTAATATGAGTATTCCTACTGGAAGTGAGATAGTTAGAAAAGACTTTGAGCCTCGCTCTCCCAGTATCAAAGCTAGATTAAATGCTATTGCCAAATTTAAGAATTCCATTGAAGATACCAAAGGTTTTATTCCCAAAACTTCTATCACTATTACCCCTTTACTTCCCACACTGCCAGATGACGAAGCCAGCTTTTTGGAAAAATTAAAAATTGTAGATAGAATTGTAATTCAGGATTTTCACCCTAGCCAAAACCGTTCTCTTGTGGCATCAACAAGAAAAGAAACTGAAGCAATTAAGCGAAAATACCCTTGGTGGTACGGAAAGGGAGAATTAAGCTATATACAGTTTAAACAAAAGTTAATTAATCAACTTCCTGGTATAGAAATCAAGGAAGGTCAAGATGGTTTCGGTTATGATTAATATAATCGCAAATTGGTGGCGGAGTCAACAATTTAAATCTGCATTGAAACGGGGTGATAAGAAATTAGCAGTCCATCTATTACAAGAAATTCAACAATCAGGAGCGAAATTTTCTTGGCTGGAAAGACTTTTTAGGGAAAAACTGCAAATTGAACGCTACTCACAACAATATAAACAAGAAGCAGAAAGTTTAAGCATTAAGCTCAAAGAAGCCTTAAATCAGTTAGATTGTTTAAATTTCCCAGAGGTTTTTGATGAGTCAGTCAACTTTTTCCAGCCAGATGATGAATTTATTAATTTTGTATATAAAACATTTAAATTAATTGAACATGATGAACATAAAGTTCAATGTACTGGTATTGATGAGCGGATATTTGATGATTTTGAAGCTAGGTTAGTTGAATACCTACAAGAAGAGTTTAAGAAAATATCTGAGAATCATTTAAAAATCAAGTTAGAAGATGCATTAGGAGATATTAATAGCTTAAAAAGTGGACAAGATCCAGATTATCGTTTTAGTCTGACTCCTCATGTCTACTTTATGAAGTATTTTTTGGAAAATGTTTATTGTCTCTATTTAGCCTGGTTTTTAATTTATCAAGCTGAGTTACTACCAACAAAAATTAACATTCTGGATATTGCAGCAGGGCCAGGAACTGTTAGTTATGGTTTAGCTTTATTTTTGCAAAGTATGAGTGGGTTTTTTCAGATTCCTCAAATGCATATCTCTTACTATTCTTTAGAGAAGCAAAATGCTTTTCAGTTTCGGGGATTGCAGTTTTGGCGAAAATATATAGAATCTCGAAAGACACCTGTAAATAGTTTTTTCCGCTTTGTAACTGAAGATATATTTACTTGGAATCCACAGTCAAATAATATTCCCAATGATTTTTTTGATTTTATAGTCATATCTCACTGTTTTTTCTCGGAATCAACAAAGAGGTTAGAATCTAACAAAATTTATCAACAAATTATTAAGTCTAGTCTGAAAGAATCAGGTTATGTACTATTAATTATACAAGATAAAAGATTATTTAAAACCTATAATGCCTCTCAAGTAGAAGATCGTAATCAAGAACAAAAAGTTGTGAATATGTTTGTTGCTGATTTGGGATTAGAGTTAGTTTGGTACAAATATTTAACATCTACAGGTTTAAGAACATCTCCTGGAGGAAGTGAATTTGGCAAATTTGCTAGAGAAAACTTATACAAACAAGTTTATATGTCTCCCTTAATTCAGCATTATTTTCATCAAACATATGATATTACTTATGCAATTGATGATTATATAATTCTGGCTAAAACATGATTATTTATATAGGCAAAACCCTGATATTGAGAATAATAAATATAATTTGATATGTTGTGATTATAATCCCAAAGCATCTATTTAAATGAAAACACAAGAAAATAATTTCAGTCATCTTACTGCTATAGAAAGAACTTATTTATCATATCCAGCAAAATTTTTATTAGAAAAACAACTACTTCAAGGTAAAATCCTCGACTTTGGGTGTGGCTTAGGTAATGATGTCAAATTGTTGCAAGCAAAAGGATTTGATATTACAGGTTATGACCCTTATTATTATCCTCAATATCCTTCAGATAAGTTTGATACAATAATTTGCTTTTATGTGTTAAATGTTTTGTTTCCAGAAGAACAAGCTAATGTACTAATGCAAGTATCCCATTTATTAAAGCCAGGGGGGAAAGCTTATTATGCTGTCAGAAGAGATATCAAAAGAGAAGGTTTCCGCGAACATTATGTTCATAAAAAACCTACATATCAATGTATTGTCAAGCTTCCTTTTAATTCTATATATTTAAATGATAATTGTGAATTTTACGAATATACCCATTACAATTACCAAAGACGCTCATCTAATAATTGCATATTTTGTAATCCCCCTAAAAGCCTAACTTTACTAACAGAATCAGAGACAGCTTACGCTATACTTGATGGCTATCCTTTAAGTAAAGGGCATACCTTAATTATTCCCAAACGCCATGTTAGTAACTATTTTGAACTACCCTGGAAGGAACAATATGCTTGCTGGATGATGGTTAATAAAGTTCAAGCAATTCTCAAGCAAGAATTGGCACCAGATGGTTTTAATGTGGGTATGAATATTAATCGAGATGCAGGACAAAATGTGATGCACGCTGCTATTCATGTCATCCCTCGTTACAAAAGTGATGTGGAAGGTGCTAAAGGTGGAATACGAAGTGTGATTCCCAAACGTAGAGTAAAGCTCAGATAAACTTAGGGGGTAATGAGAATAATTTGACTAGGATAGTAGTTAATTGTTATCAAAATTCACCTGACGGTATAAGCTTTCAACGGGAATTGAAAATCCCACGCTTTCTAATGTTAAAGTATCCTCGGCTATGTAAGGATAATAAACCCATAAACCCTGCTCATTCAAACGAAAACAATCTACACTCATTTCCGTAGATTGAATTAAGACATATTCTTTTAAAGTACTTAATTGACGGTAGCGAGTAAATTTTTTACCCCTGTCAAAGGCTTCTGTGGAAGGGGAAAGGACTTCCACAATTAAACAGGGATACTCTACCCATTCATTTGATTCTTTGTCTCTAGGCGTAATGCTAGAGACGCTACCACCAAGTGCCAACGCTGCTGAAAGCATTGCTCAGACTGAGTTTTAGCTTTTGAATTGAATCTGCATCAAAAGTTAACGCTGTTCCTAGAACCACTTGTGTCGGAACTTTTTCATCAATTTGGAACTGGATTTAAATAATTTTAGATGCAATTCAGGGGTCAATTGGGGTAAAGTTCCGACTCCAAAACTTACATGGAACTTAAAGGTAAAACATGGC
>JAAUYI010231707.1_pt1 | contig 20262 bp, 18 predicted proteins | sample 7278041 | NCBI WGS metagenome assembly JAAUYI01 (sample SAMN14350216, study PRJNA611818) | marine sediment metagenome | isolation source: surface marine sediment (0.6m) | place: French Polynesia: Moorea | collected 2018-08
AATTGCACCGCATCTGGAAGCAATGGTTAAATGCTTACCGATGGGTATACAACTGGACAATTGCAACTTTAAAATCTGGTTCTAAATCATCAGCCTACGACTTACAGAAACCACTTTAAACACGGGTTTAATGAGGCAACGGCGAGTGAGACGGGAAACTCCGTTCGCGTAAGCGTCTCCCTTTGGGAGAAGACGAATAAAACCGTCCTTGTGTAGTTGATTTTGGATTTAGCCCTAACTTCAGCGTTAGCGAAGCCATGCCGAAGGCTATAGCAAGTTGGGGTACTTCACTTGGTCAGGTGCTGCACTGTTCACTTTTGAGGAAGGGAAAGTAACTGATTTATGGATTCTTGGGGATTTGAAGTCACTAGAAAGACAGTTGAAAGAAAAATAGAAGCATCCACAAAATATGGTTTGGCTCTACATACCACCACCCCTGAATTAGGTTTGGCAATAAGTAACTTTGGTGGAGAAATACGTTCTGATGTCTGGAATTTAGAACGTCAGGTATCCAGTTTATTGCATCAATATTTGATTGAGTTTATTCAACCGCAAACTTGGACTGATTTAGGATTTATTGCGGTAGCCAAAGGACCTGGTGGTTTTACTGGGACTCGGATTGGTGTTGTAGCTGCCCGTACTTTAGGACAACAACTAGATATTCCCGTATTTGCAATTTCTACTTTAGCTGCTGTGGCTCATTCAGAGCTAGAAAATAGGGAACAGGAAATAGGGCATAGGGCAATCGCAGTGCAAATGCCAGCACAAAGAGGTCAAGTCTTTGGGGCAATTTATCAACTCACCCCAAATGGCTCTGAGCTAAATATATTAGTACCAGATACAGTGTTTACCCCAGAAATATGGCAAGAAAAGTTGGCTAGTTGGCACACTGAATATGAGTTAATTGAAGCCAAATCTGGTTTGGCGGCAACCGTTAACAGTATGTTGAAACTAGCATATTTAGATTGGTATTTGGGTAAACGTCCCGATTGGTCAGAGGCTTCCCCTTATTATGGACAGCATCCAGTAAATATATGAGGTTTTGTATTACGTAAATCTTCTGGAAGTCCCTAAGGCTCCGCCGACCGTAGAAGACGGCAGAACCACCGAGACTGCATTTCCAGCTAGAAACTGGAAACAAGAGTATGTAAGGATTTGGGCATTAAGTTTTCGCTCACAACCCATAACTCAATAATTCAAAATATGACAAACTCTTCCACATCAGCAAGCATTTCCGCCAATAAATCTTCCACTGCCTCTCTACCCATCTGATGCATGGCTTCAGGACCTTGGAGAAACTCTTTAATGGTCATTTTCTTGTCCCGAAAGTCCTTGACAAAATCCCGGATAGAAGAAATCACCCGCACCTCTCCTTCTACCTGTGACAACATTTGAGCAATAGGATCAATGCCAACTTTTATCGCTTTGCGGTAGTCAGAAACCATAGCTCCTTCTGGAGTTCTTTTCACCAGCCTGAGTTCTCGCTTCAAATTTTCATACTGAGTTTTCAGGAATTCATTTTCCCGTTCTAGACGATTATATTTGCGGGTTAAATCATCTTCACTATTATTATCAATCTCTTCCCCTGCTTGATGTTGACGCTCGATTTCTAATAATCGGGCTAAATCACCTTCTTGGTAAGCTTTATTAATTTCTTTCATCAATTCTGTATGATGAACCTGAGTTTCGCTGTCTGTTACCTTATCTGGGTGAAAGATTTCAGCTAACCTGAGAAATGCCTGGCGAACTTGTCTTGCCGATTCACTTCTCCCTTTGTTTTCACTACTTTCTGCCAATTCCTCTGCTTCTGATTCATGCTGGTGGTAACTTTGTTGACCATTACAGAAAAAATTCTCCTCTTGCTTTTGTTCTTCAAATAGTTCGTCTAGTTCTTCCTCGTCAATTGGATGCTGTGTGGGAGTAATAATCCCTGCCATCTGTAGGTTACGGTAAATCTCTTCAATCTCTTTCTTTGTTTGTTTGCCAAACTTTCTAGTACAGAAAATTTCCTCAAATAGGGCGTGTATTTCTTGGTCAAGAGCCGCTACCTTTTTAAAGGTAGAATTACCCTTCTCAAATATCTCCGTAGCCAAAGAACGCATTTGTTCGACAAAGTTATTCAGTTCGGTCTGCTTTCTTTTTATTTGCTTTAACAACCATTGATGCTCTTTCTCTTCAGCCTCTATACGGAGGTGGAGGGATGAAAGAGCTAGGGAAGAAGATGAGGTAGTTAGAGGCATAAAAAAGTTAGGTAGTGTGACATTAAAAGCGATCGCGGAGGATTAGGCAAGACAATATCTGATCTAGATCAATTTAAAGCACTAAAAAGCACTAAATATTGTTAGGTTCAGTCATATATCTCACTTCACCTTACTACTTTTTACTACTTTCTCCTCTATTGGCAAATACCTAATTCCTGAGGATTAAGAAATTGATTAAATACTTTCTAATGCTGCATCAAAAAATGTACTCTTACAGCCTTAACTAATCAAAAAAATAATTTTGTCAATACCCTGCCAGAAATATTTTAATTTTTGTAAATAAAATGCCCTGCGATTAATGTTAATAAATATTAAATCACTTCTTAACAGGATATTGTATTATTTGTAGTTAAATTTTATTTTACGTAAATATTAGCTTTTTACCGTATATTTTATTTTCAGTGCATAAATAACCCACCATAAAGCATCATACTACAAGACTCAAATCCTGTAAATTCGTCAATAGTTGAGATTGTTGTCAATAATTTCGATATTAATTAAGTAATGTAACTATATTTTATGATTTGTAAATACATATATTTCATAGTACATCGCTTAAATATTAGAACAAGTTATTAATGGGATAAAGTACCGATAAATTTGGGGAAAGTCATAAGCTGCGGGAGCATTTAACTTATATATTCATTTGGCATTGGTTAATTGCTACAACTCTTGTCACTTCTTCCGCTCAAACCCTCTTCCTTCTGATTTGCTGTTGTGCATTAAAAATGCACAACAGCTTACCCTTCGAGCTGGCTCTGTCAAGGGAAACGCTACAGGAGCAAAATTTTTTGGTCTGTGCAGCAATGGAAACTGGCTGGGGTTGATTTTGTCTTGAACGTCGCCACAGGTAACAAACCCCCCAACTGATGAAAATAAGACCCGCTCCTGTTCCAGCTGCAATTACACCTTGGCGTAATAAAAAACGAGGCTGTCTTTCTTGTTTGGCTGTTTGCAAACGTTGTTCTAGTAAATCCTGAATTTCTCTAGCAAAACTATCAGTATTGAAGCTTTGCGCTCCCATATCTTGTTCAGAGAAAGTTACCAAATATTTACCGTTGATATTAATCTCTTTCGAGCCATTTACCGTTTTTATTTGTATATCCAGTCCTCGATCTGGATTACTCAGATAATTGCTCTGAATTTTAGTGAGATTGTCTTGGATTGTATCTAGCCTATTGGGGAGATTTTCTTTGGTGGAAGTGACTTGAAATAAGGGTCTACCATCCAAATAAACCCAACCTGTGACCATTTTGCGTGCTGAGTCACTGATCCTCAAAGATGGTGCTTGCAAGTTGGGGAAGGGAAAAATTGCATTCTGTGCTGTAGCTTTTGATACTACTCCAATAGCGATCGCCATTGTAGAAAATGTTATCACCAAAAATCGAGAGCGCAATCCATACCTCCTATCTGAATGAAGATGATTTTTAATCAATCCCTTCTAAGTTGTCAGATTAATCACCAAAAACCTATCTATCTAAAGTCCAGATTTTTTTAAGATTTGCGTCAAAATTAATGGGACAAAGCACTAGTAACTAATCCAATCGCTCCAACTACCTGCATATAATTTCGCGCCCCCAATCCCAGCTAATTCTAGGGAGAGTAAGTTGACACAAGCAGTTACCCCAGAGCCACAATAAACCATAATTTCTTCTGCTGTTTCCATCTCTAACCAGCGTTGGCGTTGCTCTTGGGGAGAAAGGAGATAACCTTGGGAGTCTGTCACTTGTTTCCAAGGATAGTTAACTGCACCAGGAATATGCCCAGCAACTTTATCAATGGGTTCGCGAATACCTGCATAGCGATCGCTATCTCTTGAATCTACTAACACAACTCCTGGTAAATCCTTGCGATTTTTGACTATTTCCCGATCTACAACCATTTGCTGATTGATTTGGGGAATAAAATTACCAGGATGGGGAGGGGGAATTACATCCGTTACCTCATATCCGGCTTGTAGCCATGCATTAAACCCACCATCTAGCACTGCGACTCGCTCATGTCCCAAGTAGCGTAAAAGCCACCACAAACGGGATGCAAATGCCTGACGGGAATCATCGTAAGCCACAATCAAAGTTTGTTGCCACTGTACCCCCATAGCTGATAATTTCTGGGCAAACAATTGAGGATCGGGTAATGGATGCCTACCTCCATGTTCCCTCACAGGACTGGAAAGATCCCGATTTAAGTTCAGATAATAGGCTCCAGGAATATGGCTGGTTTGGTACTGTTGTTGTCCTAAATCTGGTTCAGCCAGGGAAAAGCGACAATCTGCGATCGCAATTTGCGAATCTTCTAAATGTTCTTTTAACCAATCGCAACTAACCAAGAAATGATTATTAGTCATATGTGATAACTCGTTATTGTTAATTAATAATTGAAAGCATGAAAATTATAGTCATAATTTATGATTAATCCAGGCAACTTTGTCCCCCAAATCACAGCAGATGGTTCTTTTACTTTCTTCTCCCAAGAGTTTGGCGAGCATTTTCATAGCCATTATGGAGCACGTCAAGAAAGCTTTTTAAAGTTTGCTGCCCCTACACAATTATCTTTAAAAGCAAAAAAACAGGTAGTTAACCTGTTAGATGTTTGTTATGGACTAGGATACAACACCGCCGCAGCTTTAGAAACAATTTGGTCGGTAAATCCTAATTGTCATGTGGAATTAATTGGTTTAGAAATCAATGCGTCTGTGGCTGAAAGTGCAATTAAACATCATCTTTTTGATACCTGGAACAGTGAATATCAAGATATTTTGCAACAATTGGCTTTTACGCAACAAGTCCAAACCAATCGCCTGACGGCAAAATTATTAATTGGCGATGCTCGCAATCTAATTGAGAGGGTGCAGAATTCAGGTTTTCTCGCTGATGCAATTTTTCTCGATCCCTTTTCACCACCTCAGTGTCCCCAATTATGGACTCTTGAATTTATTAGACAAGTAGCTCTGTGTTTACACAGTGATGGCTTACTGGCAACTTACTCCTGTGCAGCAGCTGTGCGTACTGCTCTAATTGTTGCTGGTTTAACCATCGCTTCCACCCCTCCTGTAGGCAGACGCACCCCTGGCACTATTGCCGCATGGGAGTCAAAACAAAATACTAACCTATGTAATCTCTCAAATTTATTTCTGCCCCTTTCACAACCAGAACAAGAGCACTTACTTACCCGTGCCGCAGTTCCCTATCGCGATCCTCAATTAAAGGATTCCCCAGAAATAATTATCAACAGACGAACCCAAGAACAAAAAGCCTCTTGTTTAGAACCTACTTCCCATTGGCGAAAGCGATGGCTGATCAAAAATTAGGCTTTGAGGTGGATATCTTCACAACTATATGTTTGAGAAATACAATCCTCTCCCTTTTCCCAGATTGAAGAAGGAAGAAGGAAGAAGGAAGAAGGAAGAAGGAAGAAGGAAGAAGGAAGAAGGAAGAAGGAAGAAGGTTTGAGATGGGGTTTTTGACCCCTATAGTCATCAGAAGTTTGAACAACAGGACGCTCAAACCTGGTGACTTCAAACTTCTGACTTTGATAACTTGTCTATTACCACATCACACCAGAAAAAAAGTATTCTTTAACACACAACAAAATCAGTATTTATGCAAATCCTATAAATAGATATTTTGTGATATAAATCACTTGGCACTCTAGTAAGCGATCGCTTGCATATAGAGCTGAATCTAGTTTGATAATTCCCACGAGTGAATCAGTAAAGGAGTAAAAACATAAATTACATGTATTTCAAATTATTTTGGATGTCAACTTGAAAATTATCACTATCATATTTTCCTAAATAGCCAGTCGAATGTATTTGGATAATCATTTGCACTGGATTTTTCATGTAAAAAAGAAGGTAAATATAGCATACTCCCTTGTTTAACAAATGTTAAATTCTAGGCTTACGGTATTCTCTAGCCTATGAAAACCTTTGATTAAAGATTATTTTATTCTACAAACTTAATATATGATAAAGAAATTAATAACCGTTTCTTTATTATTTATTAGCAAGCTTTACTATTATTATTAGATTAATGGAGTGCCTTTGTGAATACGAAGATACCCAATCATATAGGTTCTAGGGAAGAGAACGTTAGTGGGTCAAACCCCTCAGATAAAGTTAATATTAGCGATCGCAATCGTAGCTTAATAATGCACAATCTAGTGAGTAATGCGTTAGACATATGGCAACCAGACATGGGTAATAAAAAGAGTAAATCCTTAAGTGGCGAGACAAATCCTCATGTTAACTCTGGTAATGAATCTGACGAATCATTACTCTCTATTACTCAAAAGGCCAAAGGTTATATAGTGAATGGCTTTGACTCAGATATACCCAAAGTTTTAGTGGCTGACGACCATGCTGCTAGTCGGATGACAGCGGTAGCTCTGTTGGCAATGGAAGGTTACGAGGTGATTGAAGCAGATAGTGGGGCGCTTGTGGTAGACATAGTGATCCAAAAACAACCCGATTTGGTGCTGCTGGATGTGATGATGCCAGAAATTGATGGTTTTCAGGTCTGTCAATTATTGAAACAGGATGAGCGTACTAGGTTAATACCAGTTATTTTCATTACAGCATTAAATGACAGGCGATCGCGAATTCGAGGGATTGAGGTTGGGGCTGATGATTTTTTAAGCAAACCCTTCGATCGAGTTGAATTAGCAGCACGGGTTAAGTCATTGGTACAGCAAAAACGGCTGAATGAAGATTTGGATCACGCCGAACAAGTATTATTTTCCATTGCTAGAGCCATTGAAAGTCGTGACCCCAACACAGGGGATCATTGCGAGCGGTTAGTACAGTTGGGTAAGTCTTTTGGCGAATATCTCAATCTCCCACGCAACCAAATTCGGGATTTGATGTGGGGAGGATATTTACATGATATTGGCAAAGTCGGTATTCCTGATGCTGTACTACTGAAAAGAGGTAATCTCACTACCCAAGAATGGGAAATTATGAGGCAGCACGTTTCCATTGGCGAAAGGATATGTCAGCCCCTACGTAGTATGCAAGGTGTACTCCCCATTATTCGCCATCATCACGAACGTTGGGACGGTTCTGGCTACCCCGATAAATTAAGAGGTCATGAAATTCCCTATTTAGCACAAATATTTCAAATTATTGATATTTATGACGCTCTTACCAGCGAGCGTCCATATAAAAGAGCTTTTACCCCTGAAGAAGCAATTTCGGTAATGGCAGAAGAAACAGCTAAGGGTTGGCGTAATCCCAACTTAATGCAGCAGTTTGTAGATTTTATTCGTACTAGTCATCAAGATTAGTCTCCCTGGGCGGAGCGTCATTTCAGTTGATGGTTGACGGTTGACGGTTGACGGTTGACTGATAACTGATAACTGAAATAACTATGGGATGTTTTTTATCTGGAAGTCCCTAACTGTTATGATGTGAGCTAAAACGCACATTGCCAACCCATTCATTTCATAGCCAATAGCTCATTATGGTAGTCGTAGCAATTCTAGCGGCAGGACGCGGGACGCGGATGAAATCAAATATGCCTAAGGTTTTACATACTTTGGGTGGAAAATCATTACTGGAACGGGTGATTGATAGCGTGAAACCCCTTTCACCTTCACGCCACATGGTAATTGTGGGGTATGAGGCTCAGTCTGTGCAAGCTGCTATGGAATCTATTCCAGGATTAGAGTTTGTGGAGCAAACCGAGCAACTAGGTACGGGTCATGCCATCCAGCAATTATTACCCCATTTACAGGGTTATCAGGGGGATGTATTGGTACTCAATGGTGATGTACCCTTACTTACCTCCCAAACCCTATTAAAATTACTCCAAACTCACCAATCAAACCAGAATGCTGCGACTATATTGACAGCACAGCTGAGTAATCCCACGGGTTATGGGCGGGTTTTTTGCGATAGTGAAAATGTGGTGCAACAGATTGTGGAAGACAAGGATTGTACTGCGGCTCAAAAACAAAATCGTCGGATTAATGCTGGTGTTTATTGCTTCCGTTGGCAGGATTTAGCCAAGATTCTACCTGACCTGCAGGCGAATAATGCTCAAAAAGAGTATTACCTAACGGATGCTGTGACTCAAGTTACACCAGTAATGGCGGTAGATGTGGAAGATTACCAAGAAATTTTGGGCATTAATAACCGTATGCAATTGGCAGGTGCCTATGAAATTTTGCAAAATCGCATCAAGGAAAAATGGATGATGGCTGGTGTTACCCTCATTGACCCCACCAGTATCACCATTGATGACACCGTAGAATTACAGCCAGATGTGATTATTGAACCCCAAACCCATCTCCGAGGAAATACGGTGATTCAGAGTGGTTGTCGTATTGGACCGGGAAGTTTAATTGAAAATAGTCACATTGGAGAAAATGTCACCGTACAATACTCCGTAGTTACCGATAGTTCCGTACTTGCCGGCACTCGCATTGGACCCTATGCCCATTTACGGGGTCATGTGGAAGTGGGTGAGGGATGTCGGATTGGCAACTTTGTGGAGTTAAAAAATAGTCAATTGGGCGATCGCACGAATGTCGCCCATTTATCCTATCTCGGTGATACCACTGCGGGAACTCAAGTTAATGTCGGTGCTGGTACCATCACAGCCAACTATGATGGTGTCAAAAAGCACAGAACCCAAATCGGCGATCGCACTAAAACCGGGTCTAATAGTGTTCTAGTGGCACCAATTACTGTGGGTGATGATGTTTTCATCGCAGCCGGTTCGACGGTAACAGAAGACGTACCCAATGAGTCTTTGGCAATTGCCCGTGCCCGTCAGGTTGTTAAATCTGAATGGAAGATGAAGAAGGAGTGAGGGAGTGAGGGAGTGATGGAGTGATGGAGTGATGAATAGGGGCGCAAGGCTTGCGCCCTAGAGTGATGGAATGATGGGTGATGGGATGATAGTTGATAGAATGATGAGGTGAGGGAGGGGAAAGAATTAAACCGTCAACCATCAACCGTCAACTGTCAACTAACAACTAACAACTAACAACTCCCCCTACTCCTAAATACAGCCTGTTAGGGTACCTCCTGGCAATTCTAGGGTGTCGCCAATTTTACTACCATCATGGAAAGCAGCTAGTAACACATCACTGGTTTTACCCCAAGCGATCGCTCCTTTGCTATCTAAAGCGATCGCTCCTAAGTCCCGTTTGTTCTCCCCTGCTTCCCTCAATGACTTTTCCATAGCCTCTTTGAGGGACATACCATCACTCACCCGTATTACAATCCGTGGTGCTAAACACTCATCAATAATATCTTCCCCAATACCAGTACAACTAACACCAGCATGGGCTGTAGCATAATTACCTGCTGGCATAGCAGAATCACTGACTCTACCAATCCGTTCAAAGCCTTTTCCGCCGGTGGAAGTACCTGCTACCACATTACCATTGGTGTCTAAAGCTACTACTCCAATGGTACCTCGACCTGCATTACTAGTTTCTGGTAATTCTGGTTCTGCTACCACCCCAGCCATAGTCCTTTGAAAATTATCTTGACGCTCTTGTATCCATTCTTGTAAGCGCGTATCTGTCAGCGCATCATGGCAAGGAACTTTTAATTCTCGTACTAGCTCTGCTGCACCATAATCTGAAAGTACTCGGTCTGAAGCATCTTGTAAAAATTGAGCTAAATCAATGGGATTTTTCACCCTAGAGACATTTATTACCCCACTAAAACTTTGAGTTGTTCCATCCATTAGGGAAGCACTCATGCGGATTTGCCCATCTGACTGGAGTACGGAACCAGTACCCGCGTTAAAACGGGGTTCATCTTCCAATAGTTGGCAACCTCGAACTACTGCTGATTTAGCACTAGCTCCCGCCAGCAGCATAGTATAAACTTCTTCCACAATTTGATGGAGTAGCTGGCGTACTTTCTCCACTCCACCTTTCCCTTGGAGGGAACTACCTGCTCCACCATGAATAATTAATTTAGGCTGTACCTGGGTTGTCATAGGATTTTGCAATTTTGGATTTTGGATTTTGGATTTTGGATTGACGAACGATCCCGCGACGACGACAGTTGCAAGGTAACGTGCGAGTCGTGACCCCACAGACAAATCTGGGGATTACTAAAGTGTCGCTGTACCTTATACCATCAATAAATTAATGGTCATCTCAGTCTCAGGTGATATTATATTTCAGTAATGTTACTTAACATCTGATTCTGTTGTAGCCGCAGAACGACGGCGACGGCAACGTTCTGAGCAATATTTCACCTCATCCCAGCAATCTTCCCATTTCTTGCGCCAGGTAAAAGGACGTTGGCACACTGGACATATTTTGCTGGGTAAGTCTGACTTAGAAATGTTTCGTCCCATATTGATAAACTAATTAAATATAGTGATCGCCACAGGTGGACAATAATTATACCTAACTTAGAACAGGTAGGGGAGTGTGGGAAGTGTGGGGAGTGTGGGGAGTGTGGGGAGTGTGGGAAGATAAGAGATAAATATTATTTATTTGTTTTATTCCCTCCTTCACTCCATCACTCCTTCACTCCATCACTCCATCACTCCTTCCCTCCTTCACTCCCTCACTCTCCCCAGGGCTGCGCGGACAACATCAGAAGTAGCACCGATGCGACAAGAATTTTCCGTCAACAGGCGTTTCCAGGCTCTACTACCTGGTTGTCCGGCAAACAGCTGTAACATATGTCGAGTAATTTTATTCAACTTCAAACCTTGAGACACCCAATAGTCAATGTAAGGATACATGGCTTCTACAACCTGGTGTCTGGTTGGAGGTATCACATCTTCACCATAAATATCACGATCGCTATTGGCGAATAAATAAGGATTATCATAGGCAGCACGCCCAATCATCACCCCATCAACAAATTGTAATTGTTGCTTTACCTGCTCCAAAGTAGTGAAGCCGCCGTTAATTTCAATAAATAGGTGGGGAAAGTCTTGCTTGAGCCGATGAACATCACCGTAGCGTAGGGGAGGAATATCCCGGTTCTCTTTAGGACTCAACCCTTGTAACCAAGCCTTACGGGCATGAACAGTAAAACTTTTACATCCGGCTTGGGCAACAATACTGACGAAATTTACCATATCTTCATAGCGATCGCAATCATCTACACCAATACGATGTTTAACTGTTACCGGTAAGCTGGTAGCCTTGAGCATTGCCTCGACACATTTTGCCACCTTCCCCGGCTGCATCATTAAGCAGGCTCCAAAATTACCATCCTGTACCCGGCTACTGGGACAACCCACATTTAGATTAATTTCGTCATAACCCATATCTTCAGCAATCCGGGCGCATTCTGCCAGATGTTGGGGATTATCGCCACCCACTTGCAGGGATAAGGGCTTTTCTTCAGGGGAAAAACCTAGTAAACGTTGGCGATCTCCATGTATAATTGCCCCAGTAGTAACCATCTCCGTGTACAGTAGGGTGCGCTTAGTAATCTGGCGCGTAAAATAACGAAAATGGCGATCCGTGCGATCCATCATCGGCGCAACACTTAAAGGATATCTACCAATGGGGCATTTGTTCGTGGGTAATATAGTTGACTCACATGATTTCATGACTCATTTATACCTATTGGTGTAGGCTATTCATGACGGGTACTGATATGGATACAGTTAAATGCAAGACTTCAAAGAAATATTAGCTCACGCTCGTTCTATTGGTTGGGGTGCAGCTGATATACTGCGTTCCTACTATAGAGGTAATAGCGACCAAAATTTAAATGTACAGTATAAACAGGACGATCCTGTCACTGCTGCCGATTTAGCTGTTAACCACTATATTTTACAAAGATTACAATCTGAATTGAGCGAAGCAAATTTTGGGTACATTAGTGAAGAAACCTACAAAGAAGGGAAGACTAAGGAACTCAATTCAGAATTGGTGTGGATTATCGACCCTTTAGATGGTACGCGAGACTTTATTGAAAAAACTGGAGAATATGCCATTCATATCGCTTTAGTGAAGGAAACAAGACCAGTATTAGCAGTGGTAGTAGTTCCAGAAGCAGAAAAACTCTACTATGCTGTAAAAGGTGAGGGTGCTTTTGCCACTACCCGCGATGGTAAGTCCCAACCTATTAAGGTATCATCACGCGATCGCATTGAGGATTTAACTTTAGTTGTGAGTCGCTCTCACCGCAATCAAAGATTAGAATATTTACTCCAAAATTTACCCTGTCAAAACCAGAAAGCAGTGGGTAGTGTGGGTTGTAAAATTGCCACTATTGTTGAGCAGCAAGCCGATATGTATATTTCCCTGTCTGGAAAATCCGCACCCAAAGATTGGGATATGGCCGCGCCAGAATTAATTTTGACAGAAGCGGGCGGTGAATTTACTCATTTTGCCGGTCATGCATTGCAATACAACACCGGCGATATTAACCAATGGGGTGGTTTACTAGCCAGTAATGGGCAATTTCATCAATCCCTGTGCGAGCAAGCAGCAAGCATTTTGGCAGACTGGGACAGTAAGAATGGTTGAGAACCAACACTGGTATTTGTTCGGTGGGGCTATTATATAATGGTCTCGATTTGTGTTATCATTGCTAATAATCCTGCAAATAAAAATTAGATTAATCCCTTTCTAGGCGCGGACTAGACATAATCCTGTAAGACCTAAGTAGAGGCAACCCAAAAGGGCAGTGATTAGCTCAAGAATCTTCGCCCTTCTAGGGCACAGAGCTGTCAAGATGTTAATCTTCTTAACCTGTGCTATAGTGCTATGGTCAAGAAGTATTTTCGGTTGAGTAATCCTTTTGAGTTTTTGAAAGCGTCTCTCCGAAGTATTAATTTCTCTACATTCTGCTGATTGGGGAGATGCTACATATTAATTTATGTCGGGAACTTACCCGATCAACTTACGGAGGATGAGGTCAGGGAAGTTTTTCAAAAATACGGTACTGTTAGCTAAAGTTATATACAACCTGTTTGGCGGATGTATGTAAGAGTTTAGCTGTACTAGAAGTATCGATCCATTATCATGAGGAATAGTTAATGACGCAAGTAGTTTTGGGCGAGAATGAAGGAATTGACTCGGCACTACGCCGATTTAAGCGCCAAGTTTCTCAAGCGGGAATTTTCCAAGATATTAGAAAGAAACGCCACTTTGAGACACCGTTAGAAAAGGAAAAGCGGAAGCTGGTAGCTAGACGCAAGCAACGTCGCAGACGTAGTTCTGGTTATAGATAAATAAACCGGGGTTATTTATTTTCCTGGAAAAGATTTATTGAGACGGCATTAATTCTTATCTGTTGTTTGTGTATCAAGTTAAGTGCTGCCGTTCTCTACTAACCGTTCAATGTACCAGTACCAAAAAATTAACTCTTAGCCATTGAGTATCCATGAACCCAGGGTTATCTGCTGCTATTGGTAAGACTTTGACACTCCCCCACCAAGCTTATGCTGTGGTGGGGGATTCTTGTTTCTGTGAAACCTACTTTTTGGTACAAGTAACAAGGAGTCTTACAGTCTCTCCACAAGCTTGAATTTATGTAATTGAGCCACTCGCAGCTATAAATAGTCGGCGATTCAGGCATTATCTTCTAACTTGTCGCCATTGTGGATCAGGTTTTCGATTCATTGCACCCAGGAGTAATCACCAATGCTATCTCTGAATAAAATACCTGTCTTGGGCAATAATTGCGATCGCTTTTATATTTATTTTATAAACATCCCCTTAGAGAATCAAGTCGTAGTTTAGCTACGACTTGAACTCTTAAAATTGTTCTAAGCAGTAATTACTATGCTTAAACTCTTTGAGCAAAGGGCATTGGATGCTTTACTCAAACACAATCATTTTCTAAACGAAAGAGAAGTCTCGCGCAAAGTCCACATTAGTAGTATCTTGAACGATACCAATCAAGTCATTTCCAAAATAAATTTCAGTATCTAGAGCAGAAGTGCCACTCCAGTCTCCATAACCTAGGGAATATTGACTCGCATCGCCAATGGTTTCAATGTAATCAGATTGCCAATCCCAATCTATAATCGTGGCGTAACCGAACCCTTGGTAGGAAACACCCCACGAACCTCCTAGAACAAAAGTATCATACCCAGCACCACCATTTAATACATCGTATTCCATACCTTCAGTTGCATAACCATCGAGACGGTCATTTCCGTCTCCTCCTGAGAGGTAGTCGTCACCACCCATTCCCATTAAAGTGTCATTACCTGTCCAGCCATATAAAGAGTCATAGCCATCACCTCCACTGATATAGTCGTAACCGCTATCTCCAAATATCGTGTCATCCCCACCATAACCGTAAGCTACTAGGTCATTAGAACTCAAATAGTTATAGTAATCGTTACCTTCAGTTCCGTAGTAGTATTCAACAGCCATAGTTAAAATGCTCCTAAATTTCAGACAATTTTTGTTTAGAAAACCGCTTCTGAATGTGACAATTGAACAGCTAGCTCCACTTGGGAAGCGGCTTTTTTGAAGCTCTATCGACTAGTCACTTAAGCCTCTCACTTACTTCTTGTGAGTCAGTCCAAAGTTTTATGCAGACACCTTGTTTTTGTTACATAACTTAACAAATGTTAATTTTTGAAGCGATATATCCATCTCATGTCAATACTGCTCACTCCGTGCTTTTGGAACTAGTAATTTGGTTTTGGGAAAAGGTTAAATAGTAAGGGTTAAAGGTTTTTTCTTCTCCTACGCTACATCCGACTCTTAGAAAGAGTGGATTTTGCTCGAAGCCTTATAAGCATAGTTTATAAACTTTTGTAACAAAAATTCCGAGTCCGCATAAGAATTGGCTTCTGAAGTCAAGAAGTATATAGAAGTTAGCAAATCAATTTCATACTTCAAATCAGTAACGTTGGAATAATTAAGACAAATTATGAACATTTGTAAATAAAATCCGAATCTGCGTAAAAAAATGCACCTAGTGTCCAAGAAGGATATAGAAGTTAACATATGCGACTTGGATGTTTAAAACAAACATCCAACAATCGCTGACAGATTCTGGTCATAACTATGAAAGAGTCGGATGAATGTGTAAATCCCCTATCCTTAGACGAGCGTTTGCAACAATTAGCCCTCGAAGCTAAGGAACTAGCGGAAGCAGCAAAGGAAAATCCAGCCAAAATACGAGCTAAACAGCAAGCTCTCACTAGGTTAGTGAGTGCCCTACAGAGTTCGGGAAAACTGGTTAGACCGCAACCAGGTCAGTTTCAGGGATTTTACAAAGAAGTTCATGCAGAGGGTTTACAAAGATTATTTGTCCATATATGTAAAAAAATTGTAAATTATGACCCAGAAAAAGGAGAAGTCCTGCAATGGGCAAATTTTCTTCTCAAACGTCAGTTTTATCCTGAAGCTGCCAAGGAATTCTTTCCTACCCTTCCTAAAGGAGTAGACCCTCGCGGTGTGAAACGTTTGACTCTTGATGACTTAGATAGAGAAAATCCGACCTCAGTCATCCCCCAGCAAATTCCTTTATTATCTCAACAAATTATTCAATGTCTTGAAGAAGATCCAGAAGGAATATTTAGAAATACTTATATCAAAAGTTGTCCAATAGCAAGTTTCCAGATTATAGCTATCCAACGGCTATCGGGATACTCTTGGGAAGACATTTCACAAACATTTGATCCTGCAATTCCTATTCCTACTTTGAGCAGTTTTTACCAACGCTGTGTTACTAAATTCGCACCAAAATTAAAAGAGTATTTATCCTAAAACTAACTCGAAGGAGGAATTTGCTTTCATGAATGACCATGTAGAAGATAACTTAACTTTCACCATGCCACTTACACACAAGGCACATCACATTGCCAATCAGTTTCGTCAGCAACAACATAATATCAATAAGGGCAAGCAAGTTTATTTGAATACTCTAGCTGTGCAAACAGTTAGTTTATACCTTGGTTGGATGGGTATTGAAACTGACATAGAGAAAAGTGATAGCTGGAATCCTATCACACAAACGTTAGCAGATACAGCAGATTTGGTGATTAAAGGTAAAGGTAAATTAGAGTGTCGTCCAGTGCTGCCGGGAGAGCAAACTTGTCAAGTACCATTAGAAGTATTTTCAGACAGAATTGGTTATGTAGCTGTTCAATTTAATCAAGAATTGACTGAAGCTACATTATTGGGATTTACCTCATCTGTAACAGTATCAGAATTTCCGCTTGAGAAATTACAGCCGCTTGATGATTTATTGGAATATTTAGAATCGGACGAACAAGACGAACTCGCACAAACTCCTGTGAAATTAGGTCAGTGGCTTCGAGGTATTTTTGAAACGGGTTGGCAAGTTACAGAAACAGTTTTAGCACCTTCTTTTCGGACTACATTGGCTTTTCGCTTCAGAGATTCTCGCAGACAAAAAGGAGCGAGACGAGGTAAGTTACTTAACTTAGGAATGGAAAAAGCAGGTAAGTCTTTAGTATTGATAGTTGGATTTGAAGCAATAGAACAAGATAAATTCCAAGTTTTGGTGGACATCTATCCTATAAAAGACCAAACTTATTTACCTCAAAATTTACTGCTAATGGTACTTGATGAAACAGGGAAAGCAGTGATGCAAGCTGAAACTAGAAATACCAATAACAATATTCAATTGGATTTCAAAGGTAATTCTGGAGAACGGTTTAGTATTAAAGTTGTTTTAGGTGATACGAGTATTACAGAAGCCTTTATAATTTGATACAAAACCTAAAATGTGAAATGTGCATCTATTATGGAAAAGTTGGTCATCTTAAAATTTGATGGTGATTGGCAACAGCAAGGGTTTCGGGTAGATTTGACTATTAGCAAAAGGGTTGAAGAATCCGGGAGTCATTCCCGCTTTAATCCTTTGCAAGAAATTACTCGCTCCTTACCTGCAAATCCTGAATTAGCTGCTCTTTTACACCAGCATTGGCAAGAGAAATACCGTAATTTGGGAGCGCCTTATAGACTAGAACCTGGTAATATTCAATATGATGGTTCCGTTAATCATTTGGTTGATGAATGCAAACAATCAGCACATCAGGTTTGCGATCGCATAAATAACTGGCTTAAATCCGAGCAGTTTTCTGATATTAAGGAAAAGTTACTGAGAAATTTATCACCAGATGAGACGACTAGGTTTCTGATTCGTACTAAAGATGAACTTTTACAGAAACTTCCTTGGCAAGAATGGGATTTAATTAAAGGTTTTCCCAAAGCAGAAGTAGGTTTAGCTCCTTATGATTGGGGAGAATCACCAACAATTATAAATCGCAATAATAAAATGAAAATTTTAGCGATTTTAGGTCATAGCGAAGGTATTAATGTTGAGGCAGACCGCAAATTATTAGAAAATTTACCAAATGCAGAAGTAACTTTTTTAGTAGAACCAAGTCGTCGAAATATTAATGACCAACTGTGGGATCAACCTTGGGATATTATATTTTTTGCAGGACATAGCAGAACAGAAGGAGAAACAGGTCGGATTTATATTAATCCGGACTATAGCTTGACCATTAGTGAATTGTGGTATGCCTTAAGAAAAGCAGTAGACCGGGGTTTACAATTAGCAATTTTTAATTCCTGTGATGGATTGGGACTAGCACGGGAATTAGATGATGATTTGCATATTCCCCAAATGATTGTCATGCGGGAATTAGTACCAGACCAAATAGCGCAAGAATTTTTAAAGTATTTTCTGACAGCTTTTTCCAGTGGTCAACCCTTTCATTTAGCGGTGCAAAATGCAAGAGAACGATTGCATGGACTGGAAGATAAATTTCCTTGTGCGACTTGGCTACCAGTGATTTATCAAAATCCTACAGCAGTACCCCTGACTTGGAAACCATTACCAACTAATAATTTATTGCGTCGTCTTGGAACTGTTTTACTAACGAGTGTGATGGTGACTGGTTTGGTAATGGGAGTGCGATCACTAGGGATTTTGCAAGGGTTGGAACTACAAGCTTATGACCAAATGATATCCTCGCGCCCACAAGAATTTCCAGATAATCGTTTTGTAATTATCAGGATTACCGAAGAAGACCTTCAATTACCGGAACAAGAGCAGAGAGGAATTGGTCATCTAGCGGATAAGGCATTGGCTCTACTTTTAAAGAAACTGGAGCCACATGAACCACGAGTTATTGGTTTGGATCTTTTGCGTGATTTTAGGGTAAATACTAAATATAGAAACGAATTAGCAAATCGTCTTAGGCGAGAAAACTTTATAGGCATATGTTTTTCAGGTGATAAAAGTGACTCAGGACATACAAGTGTTGCGGCTCCATTTCAAGTGCCATCTGCACAGATAGGATTTAATGATGTTAAACCTGATAAACCTTACAATATTTTACGTCGCCAACTTTTGCAGTTAGATCCTAATACTAGCCTATGTTCTGCATCGGAGGCTTTTAGTTTAAAAGTAGCAGAACATTTCCTAAAAAAAGAGGGCATTATACCTGATTTTCCACAAGGTAACTTACAGTTAGGTAAAGTTGTTTTCAAGCCACTGGAAGCACGCAGTAGTGGTTATCAAAATTTAAATGCTTCTGGACATCAGCTACTATTAAATTTCCGTTCTGTCAACGGTTCTCCATTGAATGTTACTAACAATCAATTTACACTCGGACAAATTTTGAGAAACAAAGTCAACCTTGATATTGTCCGAGACAAAATAGTCCTTATCGGTGTAGATTCTGCAACTGCCAATGATTATTTTTTAACACCATATAAAAAAGAAATGCCAGGGGTAATTGTTCATGCCCAAATGATTAGTCAAATACTCAGTGCAGTTTTAGATAAGCGACCGTTGTTGAGTGTTTGGTCTTTCTCTATTGAAATTTTATGGGTATGGGGATGGTCTTGGATTAGTGGCGGTTTAGTGATTTTGCTTTGGCGTTCGCCAATAAAGCTAGGAATCTTAGGTTGTGTTGTACTTAGTAGTTTGTATATTATTTGCTATATCTTCCTCATTCCAGATGTTTGTAAAAATCTTCAAGTTTCGTCAGTGTGGATACCATTTATACCACCTACTTTGAGTTTAATCATTACGAGTGGTTGCATTATTATGATTGAGCGAAGAAGAGCTATTTCCTAACTAACAAATAATCTTATGTTATTGGAGACAATAGAGTGAACTTACCTTTTTATCTAGTTAAATTTATTTTCGGAATTACTTGGACATTGAGTAGTTTTGCTATTTTCCCTGCGTTAATTTATGCACAAACAAATCAATCAAAACCCAATAATCAGTCGGGTAGTAATCGCCAAACGAAACCAACCAAAAAGACTAGATCAAAAAAATGGGCTAACCGTGGAACACCACCCGGTAAAAAACCTGCCGGACCCCGTGGACCATGCGACGCTACTTCAAAACAATTAACAGCTTTGGTACCAATTAATTATGACATTGACCCACTTACTGGGAAACCTATAGAAGATCCAATAACTAAACTACCATCGAGAGAATATAGGGGAAGTTATACCAGTAAAGAGCGTCCTACATTTCTATTTTACGTACCCTATAAATCCGAGGATATCAAAGTTAGTAAGTTTTTCTTGGAAGGTTTGACAACATATCAGGCTGATATCTCAATTACTGGAACACCAGGAATCGTTAAAGTTTCCATTCCAAATGAAAAAGAACCGCTCAAAATTGGTAATTGGTATGAGTTTCGGTTATATCTTGAATTAGATTGCAATGAAAATCTCCCACCGCAAATGCGTGAAACTTACGGGTATGTGAGACGAGATGTATTAAAAACAACTATCAAGCCAAACCTATTGCCACAGAAGAAATTTGATATCTATGTAAAAGAAGAGATGTGGTTCGATGCGCTAGAAATTTTAGCTAATGCTAGTAATATTAATAATGGAAGGTGGAAAAAACTTTTGAATTCTGCTGGATTGGAGGAGATTGCCGACGAACCGACTTTTTCTAGAAATTACTATCCTGGTAAAAGATTACCCATTAAAAAACCGCTGATACCCACAGAGAGTGCAGGATTAAGATAGAGATATATAAGTAATCGTTATACCCAGCAGCGGCAATTTATTCCATCTAACGCCA
>JAAUYI010040570.1_pt1 | contig 20259 bp, 15 predicted proteins | sample 7278041 | NCBI WGS metagenome assembly JAAUYI01 (sample SAMN14350216, study PRJNA611818) | marine sediment metagenome | isolation source: surface marine sediment (0.6m) | place: French Polynesia: Moorea | collected 2018-08
GCCCATTCATAAGGGTGCAGATGCATATCAGGGGAAACCAGACTACGTCAAGTTTGACCCTGTTTTGCCCCAACTGCACCCTTATGAATGGGCGGAGGGCGAAAGACTGAACTCCATTGCCTTTTCATCATTCTAGGCACTCACACCCATGGAAACTGTAAGAATTCCCCAAAACCAAAATGGCTCGGAGCCAAAACCATGGTTGCATTCTATTCACTGACAGCTGTGTTGAATTGAAGTTCACTTGTGTGCCAAAAACGGGGAATTTTTGCACATCTATATATCCAATCCAACGTTCGCTTCCAACAAAGAAAGGCCATCATTTTGCGGAACAAAATTTACGCGTTGCCCGCCGAAGTAAAATAAACGGGTAACATTCAGCTAAAACCTATTTGCATGCAACATGTTTAAGAATCAGATAGAAACCTTCCTCTTTAAGTGGCTGGAAAATTTCCAGTCGTTTTTTTTTTTTTTTTTCAAGGTGATAAGACGCATCGCGGAGACATAACAAATCCAGCGGTGCAGAAATCATACATCTTGTTTTGCTTTGTCAAAATGAAGTTGTAAAAGGCTACATGTTTTGCTTTGGGTGCCATCCCAAACGAAGAAATCATGTCATCTCTTAAGTTCTCTTTTCTCCTTTTTCTCAGTTCCCGTTCACACTAGACGCGAAAATGATTTCATCTTCAATGCACATGGCACTGTTGCGTTGAGGAGTCATTCGCGTTTGTCCCAGACCAATTCAAAACCTACACTAGGGGCCCCATTCACACAGGACCCGAAAGCAGATTTGCACGCATAAAAAACACCCTTTGATGATGCTTGCAAGCTGTGTGTGTGAACACTCCCATTGACCACAATGTATCCCATAATTTGTGTGCGCCTGTTGCAAGGTGCTCCGCGTCCTGTGTGAACGGGGCCTGAACGACTGGTTCCTTTTCCATTTTCACGTTTGTGTGGAATCCGACGCGAGTTCTGATATGGGCGCCGTACGTTCAGGCCAGTAGCAGATCCAGGGGGGCCCTGGGGGCCCGGACCCCCCTTGCCTCCCAAGATTTCTTCAAAATCATGCAGTTTTCAGGCAATTTTAAGGGAAAAACCCTTATTTTGGGCAAATTTTGGGCTCAGGGCCCCCCCCTTGGGGTCAAAACTCCGCTGGGACCCCCTGACCTGGATCCTAGATCCGCGCCTGATGCTTCTGGTTTAAGGTCTTGGGTATTGAACAGGTGGGTCCCGTTTAATCCGAATCAGCTTCGTGCAAATTTACAGCTAATCCAAACAATCGTGTTGCATGTGAATGAAAAAAAAAATCTGTCTTTCCTGTGTGTAACATCACGCCTAATTTCAAATTCGCCAAAATCAAAGGTTTGTTTTGTTTGGATTGAGCGGGATGCAACTGTACATGGGGAGGCAGATCAGAAAATCCAAAGATTGGCCCTGATGGGGGGGGGCAATATTTATTGGAGTACAGCTATGATTTACACATGTGCATAGTGACGAGTACGCTAACCGCATACCTAACCCCCAAACGCATAAGCCTAAGTACACCAAGGTAAAGGTACTGCCTACCCAAGATAAACAACCATCCACAGAGCAGCTTCGCAGAGCTATGCTGTAGCTGCCACTACCCTATAAAAAGCCTTGCTGCCACGAGCCTCGCAGAGTATGTTCACACACACTCACTACCGACTGGCTACCTGCGCCTTTAGATTGATTCAAAGATTACCCTCGTTGGAGGGGATAATTTCTACACAAACATCATTGATCATTTCTCCCTTGAGTGACTTTGAAAGCTATCTCGGGATAATTTAGGGGGTTGTTCCTCACCAGTAAACCTCTAAGCGCAGCAACTCGTCATAGAAACATTGGGGAATCCCCATCATAGAGTGTAGATGGATACATTTTTTGTTGCTGCAGCACCAAATACATTTTATCTTCACCAGAATTTTTTTTTTCTGTCACGCAGATGTAGGGGTTTAGTCTTCAAGTTCTAAAGAAACTTTGGATTGCAGCCTCCGGCAGATCTACCGCGGACTTCGCCGGAGGAGCGTCATCCAATGAGGAGTGACTAGAATTGCTGGCTGTACAAAACGTACGATATCTAGGCAGGTGTGGAACTTACGTCAGAGAAAAAAAACACACACAACTCATACCGTTTTTGGGAAACAGAGACACACGAACAACGCAAAACCGTTTTTTCCTGAAAATTGTTCCTTCGAGAACAGCTGTGTTTTCATCGTGGAGGTGGGAAACGTTTATTTGTAACAAAAAGTTGGCAAAAAAATACACACATTTTTCTCTTTGCCAGTGTGGCACCGTGGCAGAAGTCCTGAACCAAGATGGCGGACATTTTTAATCCGGACGAATACTTCGAGGTCTGTGTTATCCAGAATGACCGTGTGATTCCGCTCAAGAACATCACCGACTATGAGCCAGGTGTGTACATCCGGAAAAAAAACTGTTTCTGGGGGTCACGCTCAAAGGCGCGATCACACCTGGCATAATACGCTGGTTGCTAGGGAAAAAAACGCAGCCAATCATTCACAAAATTGAGACAGGTTCAATTTTATGAATGGGTCACATGTATTTTTTCCTTGGCAACCAGTGTATTATGCCAGGTGTGATTCCACCTTAATCTGAACGCAGACAAATCAAAATCACTGACTGTTTATCCCAAGCTGAGTAACCAAACAATTGTGCGCACGTTATTTGTTGAGGCTACGTAATTTTTTGCGCGTTACGCGTAAGTGTGAACGACATTGCAAGCTTCAGCTGCTCCCAGGCTTCAGGTGCCCTGACAGTTTTCACATAAAAAGGGGTGGTCCGAGGCCTGAGGCTCTACCGACCACCCCCGGCAGACATGTTGGATTTTCAATGAGCTTTTTTAACAATTCCCTTGTCACATGAAATCTGGGAGGGCGCCTGAAGCCTGGAGGGCGGCTCAGGCCTTTCACAACGGGCCTTGATGTATAAACACTTGGCGTTGTGCGTCTTGCGTAAAAAAATGGAACCAATGCTTCCATAGTGTACTGTACACACTTAGGCATTACAGAAAAATTGAAACAGGTTCGATTTTCTGTGTATGATGCAGTGTATTAGGCATATCCTGTGTTGTTGTGTTTGTGATTTACCACACCAAGTGTGCACACACAGCACAAAAAATACGCAAACGCTGACACACACTGCTAGATATGATTCGGCCTTAAGGGGAAATGCACACAGAGGTTTGTTTCCAGATTTAGATCTGCGACCTTCTCCCTCAGAATGCGACCCGACGACGACGGCGGTCCTTGCCTCCATATTCGGCACCCTGGTCATCTGTCTGCCTCTCATCATAATCGCCTACCTGTGTGGGTGCGTATCTGTTTTCATTTTTGATGACCGCATAACACAAACACGTTTTGCGAGCCCATCTCAGCAATACCCGAAAATAGGGGATTTCAAAAAATGGTAATTAAGTTTTTTCTGCAGAAAATGATAGCATGTGGACCAGTTTTGGCAAAAACCTTAGTCACTCTATAGGTGACTACAAAAATGTCAAAACTTGTCAATTATGCATGTCTTTGACGGAAAAAAAAACTGAATTTCATTTTTTTCCATGTCCCTATTTTCGCGTATTGCCGCCTATCTCTGTGTGTGAGTAACCTTTGCTTGAATTAGAGATACAAGTGCAGTCATACCCCGTACCCTGGTTATCTGTCTCCATGTCATCATAATCGCCTACCTCTGTGGGTATATATCCATGAGAATTTAGAGACAAGCGCATTCACCTACCTTTATGGGTGAGTATATTTTTCTGAAGTACAGACATAAGGACAGACATACCAGCATAATTCGAACACGTTTTGTTAGCCCATTGTGGTCCTAGATGCCTGTCATCACAATCGCCTACATCTGGCTGTCAGCATCCAAATGTTGGAATAGTTTTTTTTTTCCATAAAAGCGCAATCGTGCCAACATAATGCTGCTAACAGAACCATTGCGGACCTGTTAGCCATATTGGGCACACTGTTGATCTGTGGGTAAGTATCGTTTGCCTGAAGTAGCGACGTAAGGACAGTCGTTCCCAATGTCGAGTTCTAAAGGGCACTAGGTAGTCAGTCTTGGTGAGTGTGTGGCAACACTGGTAGGCTAGTGGTGGCAAGGGATTTTATAGGCCACTAGCAGTGGCAGTGTAGCTCTACAAAGCTGTTCTGCTGACTTGGTATTTATCTTGGGTACTCAGTACCTTTACCTTAGGGCACTAAGGTTGTGTACGGGTGAGGTATGCTGTAAGCGTACTCCTCACCACAAAACTCCTTTCGAAAACCCATCGTGGTGGCCACAACTTGATATGGCACAAACGTTAAAAGAATTGTTTCCTGAAAGACATAAAGTTGTCTGGCAACCAAATGGATTCATTTCTTGAACAATATGTCCAAACAATAGCCAGGCCTCTTGTCTTTCTTGTCTATATATCTGTTGCAGCACCTTTGACTTGACTGATTACAGTTTTTGTTTTGTCTCCCTGCAGGCGAAAAAGAAGCGGCAGTACATGGAAAGAAAGAGTCCGCCGACGAAAAGACGTTCACCGGCTGATAACCAGCCCAGTGGATGATCCCCCACCGTTGCCGCCACCCAGGCCGATGGAATTGGCGGATGCAATTGGTCATGTTCCCGTATTCGGCTACGAGTTACCAAATGCACACTACCTGGGAAATGCTATAACCACAATCTACCCTCCTGTTCGTGAAGTGAGAGACCCTCCTGGTTGCGCAGTGGAAAATATGACTGTCATCGGCAATGGAAGAGTGATTATGTATCAAAGCAACCAGCAGAATCAGTTTTTTGCGACACCTTGCTCTGACCCACTTTCGGTAACACTTGTGAATGAAAACGAGGCCAGCCAGCCCCATAGTGGCAATGGCTCAGAAACCCCCCGGGACGACACCAATGATAAAAAGGTCCTGGTTCTCAAAGATAAAACTGAGAAACCTGACGTGGTTTATGTTTAGTGTTGTCCAACTGAAGATGTTCTGTGATTGAGACAAGATTTGTGATTGCAACTTTTTGTGTAAAATTTTCTGATTTTTTCTGATAAAACGGACAAAAACGATGCGATTTTAGTTTAGTGTTGACTAACTGCTAGATATATATGGAGTCACTTACATATTTTCTGTAAAATTTCGTGAACAGTGGAATAACAATAAAAACTGACAGTGTCTTTCTTTGTTCTTTAAAGCATCAACTTGAGTGTAACATTTTATGTATAAAACAGACTAAACCGGGCAGGGTTGTTTTTGATGTAACTGTAAATCAACGGTGTAGAAAATGCAAAAACAAAGTCTTTTTTCATATTGAGAACAATGTTGAAGATTTTTTCCTTGCGGTGTTCTTTATGTCTTTTAAGTTGTGTGTTTTTTACAATGACCCATGTGTGAAATACAGTGAACCTTGCCTAATTCCAATCTGTATAATTTGGAAACCCGCATAATTCAAACCAAACTCCAAAAACTATTTTCACAGTGTTCACTTCAAAACTGGTGATATTCAAAGAACCGAAAAAAAAAAAAAATGATTCCAATTTGGCGGGCACGACTGGTTCGGCAATTCCCGAAAATAGGGGAAAACAAAAAATAGAAATTCAGTTTTTTTTCAGCAATATAGTAGCATTTCGTCGAGTTTTGGCAAAAAGTTAGTTACTCTGTAGGTGACCACAAAAAAGTAAAAATTTGTTGACAATGCGTGTCTTTGACAGAAAAAAACTGAATTTTCATTTTCTTTATTTCCCTGTTTTCGGGTATTGCCGACTATTTCTACGGTCGTTCCGAGCATGTTACGAATGTTCATTTGTGATGTGAAACAAAAAAAAACTATTTCCAAATGGGCTGGAGAAAGACTAAGACATCCCCGCTCAAGCGAGTGTGGCTGCAAAAACTGGCTGTGGGCGTCTTGTGTGTTTTGTTAATTCTGCATTTGAATGGTTGCTCACTCGAAACTAATTTCTAAAAAAAAATGAAAGGCCGTTTTTGCTCTGATTTGTTTGAATAAAATGGAAAAGAAACAAGAACGCATTGGAGTTTTGCTTTGGATAACAACTCACACACTTTGGTTTTTGCGAATTATTTACGGGAAAGATGCGCAGGAACGCAGGGCGGCTGGGACTGGGTTGCTGTTCTTTTGTTGCTTTAATTGCCCGGTGTGTGCGAAAAATCGGAATCATGAAAGAGCTACAATTTTGGGGCAAAATCTGGAAAACACGGAACCACGAAATACATGGACAGGGCCAGAAGATGCGCGCCGCAAATCCATAGCTGTAACATGCAGACCGGATATTTGATGGCCTTCATTGCCGCATAGCGTATATATACTCTATGAGGCACAGTACTCGTACAGCTCATGCAACATGCTATTTCTGTGCTAATCTGTCTGGGCTTATGTCTGAAACATGTTTGGACACAACTGCACATAGGACTTAAGGGCAGCAAGTGTAGCAAGTTAACTGCAGCACATGGGACTTTAGTATATACAGCAAGTTAACTGCAGCACACGGGATGGGACTTGAGCGCAGCAAGTTAACTGTCAGAAGTGCGCTATGCAGCATCCGCACGTTGTGTGGGTTTATCGTTGTTTATGTGGACTCTTCAATGGAACTGACATTCGTAAAAAGGGCAATGTTTCAGACAAATCTCTCCCACATGTATCCTAATTCCGCGCAGTGCATCCTCACCTTTGACGTAGCTTCTCATTGTCGTTCTTCTGGGACCCAAATCCTTCATTGTTGTTCGAACAGCGGTCTCTGCAGTAATTCAGATAATCCAGATACAGGATTCAGATTCGGATTCAATGGGGCCGACCTGCAGTTAATTTACAGGATGTCCCAGGTGTTTCGTTCAAAAAATAATTTTTCATCCTGGATATTCAAAAACAAAAAATGCAATTCTTGCGTTGCAGATGTATAGGTCACAACATCAAGGCACTTCTCTCTCTTCCTGTCAGTTTTAATTGTCAGATGCAAAATATAAGTTTCAGCAGACTCACGCTGGGGGCCATGTTAATGCTAACGCTAAAATACAGCGCTCATCGATCCCTGCATTTTTGACTTCAGCAAGCAAACATTATCTACTGACACTAGACAGTTTAAGCACCAAACATTAACTCAAACTCTAATGCTGATCACTTGCAAATTCTCCCTACCTTAACGTAAACTTGAAAGGCTGATTTAGGTAGGACTCAAACATTAGGATAGGCAGTTTAGCGTTGCAACGCAACGTTGCAAAACTTACGTTGGAGCTAACGTTTGATGCTTAAACTGTCTACTAACGGAGTGTGCAACGTAAATTTCAGAAATGACCGGGAATCCCGTTAATGCAAAAACAGTTACATACATGTCGCGTAGCCTTGCTGAAACTCGCCTTTAACTGTTTTCTTTTCAGGCTGACACAAAGACAAACCACAACTTTTCACAAAACACAATGCCTTACACTATCTTTTCCTTGAAAACGCTCAACAGACTTTTATAAATGTTGATTTAAGTTTGCTGATCAGAGAATGGTCAATCTCTTCTCAAAAAAAGGGAATCTTGCTTCTCATTTGATCGGCGCATCGACAATGAAACAACAAACGAAAAAACATTCTTTCATTGTTGACATTGATATGACAGTTGTTGTGTGCAATCAATTGTGCAGACTACCTGCTTTGTTTGACAAACATTTTGACACTGTATACATATGTAGTTCCAACTGGTCTGTTTGGAACAGTCTAAAAAAAGCAATTCTTCCTGGTCACCAACATTACATTGCCACATTCACATAATCTTGCCTATTTTTGACAACTGGAAAACCAGAATTTTGAGATCTAAATGGAACTGGCATTAAGCAATCACATTGATGTAGCTGTGTCTTTCTTGCTCTCCAATTTGAGATAGAATTGGTCCTGGACCAGTGGGATTTTCATACCCATCATCCTCTGCTATTGTTTCATACAGAGCATCTTCAGATGTACCAACATTGCTCTCCCTGTTTAAGGATGTTTCTTCATAAACCACATTTTCTGCTCCCTGAACTCCAGAACCTGTCATCACCTGAGTGGATTGTTGCTCATTCTTCCTCTTGCTGCCTTGTCTTTTCCTGCAGAAAAAATACATTCAATGATTTCTTGTTTTTTATTTCCTATTGAGCTTTGAGTAATGAAACCCCAAAAAATTAAACCAGTTGATGAAATTAACATTTTTCCTTTTTGATGAGTTGAAGTTTCAATCAAGTGAAATGAAAAAGGTGATTTGCAAGAAGATGAAAGTTGTGTACATATTTGCTGGGCCCTGCCAAATGGAAATTAATCCTTTCTTTTGTCTTTCCTTTTCACAGTTTAAGACATTTGTTTCAGGAACACTGACAACACAAACAAAGAAAATGAACACAAAGATTTGTCACTTACCAGCAGCAGTAAATGAGTATAGCAGCAGTCACAACCAGGACCAACCCAGCTGCTGCCCCACCAATTGGTATTCCCAGGTTTGTGTCAACTTCATTGGAATCATCTGAAATATCTGCAGAACATAAACCATACCAACACACATGTTTTGGAACAAACAGCAAAGGGAGATTCAGGGAGATTACAAAATTGTGCTAAAATACTTTGGCCCTGTGTGCCACACTTTGGAAAATGTGACAAGTATGTTAACCATTGATATGGGCAAAATATTTTTTTAACCTGTCTGACTGGTGCAGACTGGGGGTTTCTTGTTGAATGTCCCTTGTTCAGTACACTCTATCTGATGGTTTCCATGCACTTCATGTCCTGGATCACAAATGTAGGTGACTCTATCTCCACAATAGAATGGTCCATCAGGTGGAAATTTTTCTCCATTGATCACAGGTTCAGGGTCAGCACATTGCACAATAATCACTGTAAAAGACAGGCAGATCACCCCACAATTATCCAAGGTATTGCCAATTGCGTTCTTGCAACATTCTTGGGAGTATTCTTTTCTCTTTGTGTCAGAAATCAGAGCAGACTTGCATTTCAGATTTGTTCTTTGTCACATGCCAATGCACACACTTGGAATACACACCTGTGGTGCAGCCACACCATCCAAAAAGTGCAAGTTAATCTAACAGAGTTGCAAAGTATGAGTTGTTAAAAAAGGAAGCTCACCTGTGCAAACCACTTCTTCTGACCACAAACCATTTGTACAAGCTCTGGTTCCTCCTCCTGTGTGGCAGTGTTTGCAGGAATAATCAATCTTATCTCCAGCTTCATAAGGAAACACAGCTCCAGATCTGGTGGAAAAGTTTCTCCCTCCTGGTTCATCACAATTGCCTTAAAAAAGAAAGCCAGATCTATACATGTAACCCAATGCAATGTCATTTTTGTAATATTTTAGATTTGAACCAATATAGTTTTCTGTATCACTAACCCTGGGCAGAACAGTCCAGATTGTTCCAGTCATTGTCAATGCATTGAATTGTGTCAGAAAGGTTTACAGTGCCTGATTCACTTTCTTTTTTAAGCCAACACAGATTCTCACATTGCCAAGAATTTTGATTGGATACTATCAGGTTGAATGGTCTGCCAAGGTCCACAAACAAGCTGGATGAGAGACTAGTTATTTGGTTTCCAGAAAGATAAGTTTCCTTCAAATTATTCAATTCATTTAAAACATTTTCTGGAATGACTGGTATTTGGTTGTTGGTCAGGTTAAGTTTTTCACACTTATACAGACTGTTAAATATGCCTGAAGTAAGATGCTGGATGGAATTTTCATCCAACCTAAGTTCTTTTAGATTAATCAGTCCATCAAAAGCACCTTTCTGGATCAATGCTATTTGATTCATGTCCAGCCTGAGGATGGTGCAGAAAGTTAGTGACCTGAAGGCCAGTGGTGGAAGGTGGGTGATGAGGTTGTTTTGCAAAAGCAATGTCCTGACATTGACAAGACCTTGGAAAGTAAATTGGTCAATGATTGATATTTGGTTGATGTTCAAATAGAGCTCTGTGCAGAATTTTAGTGAACCAAGGGCATTGTTATGGTGGTATGTCAATGTATTGCCAGTTAAAACTAATTTCTGGAGGTTTGTCACTGTTCTAAAGGCCTTTTCCTCAATCACTGAAATGCTACTGTTGTGCAAATGAAGTTCATTGCACTCAATTAATGACTTGAAAAAGTTTTCCCGAATGCGGCTGAGGCTGTTGTAGTTCAAGTACAAAATTTGTAATTTTAGTCCCCTGAAAGCATAATCCGCAATTGTTGAAATTTTGTTGTGTGTAATCATGAGGGTCTGTAAACTTTTTAGACCTCTAAATGCATCATCTTGAATCAGTGACATTTGATTGTAGCTCAGGTCCAGCTTTTGGAGGTTGCTGAGACCTGTGAATGCTCCATGTAGAATCTCTGATATTTGATTGCTCCACAGATCCAGTGTGGTGAGGTTGTTGAAACTTGCAAATGCTCCATCTGGAATCTGTGATATCAGATTGTTGTGGAGGCTCAGTTGCTGAGACCAGAAAATGTCCCATCTGAAAGCACTGATATCTGATTGTGCCTCAAATTTAGATGCTGCAAATTGGTGAGAGACATGAATGTCCCTTCTTCAATCACAGAAATTTGATTGGAGCCCAGGTACAGTTTTTGGAGATTTGTCAGTCCTGTGAATGTTCTGGTTTCTATCCTTGATATCCTGTTGGAGGCAAGGTTCAGTGTAAGGCATTGTTCCAAAGAGCTAAAGATCCCTGGGAGAACATAGGTTATGACATTAAAACTGAGATTTATGTGGATAGAAAGAGATGAGATGTTGTGTGGAACTTCAGTGTAGCCTTTTTCCTTCTCCATCAAATGTGAGACAGTTGACTGGAAAGTGGAGCAGCATGCAGAGAAAAACACCTGAATGTGAAAAGAGATCAAGAACACTGAACCTGCAGATAGATTGTAAAATCCTCTCATGAACAGATATATACTAATACAGGAATATATAAACACTGCCACGAAAGTGCTTAGGAATTCTGTTGTTCACTTGGAGTCAATAACAGAGCTTTTGTCCATTTGCCAGTTTTGTAACTCACCCATTATAATTCCTGTCCCAGCCATGGCTGCTCAGAAGGACACCAGGATTGAAACTGAACCAATCTGCCAACAGAAAAAAACCTCTTAAGCCCTTCTTCTTGGAAGGACACCGCACGTTTTATAAATTTCCCCCACGTTATATATCTCCTGCGCTTTTGTCTGAAACACATAAGCGTGCGAACAGAGTACTGTGCCTCATAACGTATAGGTTATGCGGCAACAACCTTCACACTGAACCCATGGCTGATTTGACTTGATTCTCTGTTTATAATTTGACTGCGTTCACCTGTTTGTCTGATAAGGTATTTTAAGCAATGTTCAAGAGTGAAACGAACCACCAACTCAAACTGACAACAAACTGAGAGGAACCAAATACATTAGACATTTTTAGCAACAAACGTTAACTCCAATGTTATTCTTGCAACTGCCTATGCTAACGTTTGAATTTTACGTAAATGGGGCTTTGCAACGTTAAGTTGGGAGAATTCACGGGTGATCACCATTTGGGTTTGAGTTAACGTTTGGTGCTCAAACTGTCTATACATACGTAAAGTGCCACTGCCGACAATGTCGCAGTCTCATGTCACAAATCAGCTTGACAGCCTTCGTGGCTTTCCTCGCCAAAAACCCCGTGATTATTTGCTAGTTGTAAGAGTTCTACAGTTACATTTGACAACCCCCATGAATTATCCGAAGATTTTGCCACATTGATGGAACTTGTTTGGGATTTACTGTTATTGAGTCATTGAAAAGCTCGAGTTTGATCTTGTGATCAGCACAACGCAACACATAGCCTTATTGGCTAGTTTGAAAGGTTCCACAGGTAAATTTGACAGCCTCCATGAATTATCAGAAGATTTTGCTTTAGCGAGAGGATGGAACATTTTTTGAGATTTACTAACATTGAGTCATGGACAAAGTTCGTGAATAAAGCCACCTGCAGAGACACAAATGTCGTTCTGGCATTGCCTTGCATGCAAATATTCACACAGGTGGGTCCCGCCTAATCCAAACAAACAAAAAAGTAAAATATTTTGTTTTAGGCACACTTTGAATTAAGCATGAAGTGACACACAGGAAAGATAAGAAACAGGTGCACACAGGTTTGGATTTTGTTCCATGTTTTTTTCTTGATGATGTGTAGAGGTGTGTTACATGCAAAGTCAATGTCATTGTCCTTTGCTGGCATATATGCTGGATAGAGGTGTGATGCATGGATGGTGAATAGTGAATTGGTTCCAATCTAAATCTGGAAAATTTAAATTCCTTTTGATTAACAGAAATCAAACCCTCAATGGAATTCCTTATTCAGTCTTATCTGAATTGTTTATCTGTGTCTTAACTGAATTAATTTGGACAACACTTGTTGAAATTTGCATTAGTTGAAGTCCTTTCACTTGGTATTGGTATTGGTTTTTTTTTCTGATAAAGTGGGACCCATCTGTATTTCCTGGTCATTTAATTACATGCAATTACTTTTTTTTTAAATTGAACAAATAAATTTGCAGGTGATTTTCTGCCTCCACTAAATTTTCAGACATTCCTTGGCTTAGTATTTTTGCCAATTTATCCCAAAAATGTAATAAAGTGAGTGATTTCTTGCACTCAAAACAGCTGCCACAAGTGTTATTCTTTCAAAACATTACATATATTTTGTGTCTTATTTAAAACATGTGATCATGATAAGGGATTTTGGTTTGTTTCTGAATCACAGGATTGTCAACAGAAAAAAATTCAGACATCCAGCAAAGATGTTTTTCAATTTTTTTTCCAGAGTGCTCAGCACTTTTTCCTACATGGTGGCCCTTTTTTTGTTTTGACCACTTTTTGCTGCCAAGAATGAAAATGAAATTCTTTCATAATGCAAGTCAGAACCTCACAACTTTAGCATTGTTTCTTGTCTTCTCTGTTACAGCAGATAATCCATTTGAACACTTTAATTGGAAAAATGAAATAAATGTAATCTATTCAAAACCTTGGATATCATATGTCCATGCATATATTGGATCAAAAAGCTCCTACCTTGTTGGTTTATTTACAAAACACAACTCAAAACTGAATTTTACAAAAATGATGTCCCTTCTTGCAAGGAGACAGACTTCAAATTTTTGAATAAGAAATGTAGGGATCCTTTTTATTAGAAATTATTCTTATTAACCTTATATCATTACATCATTGGTGTTGTTTAATTTGTTTCAACTACAAAACTCAAAGATTTTCATGTTTTACAATCATAAAATACCAAGAAGAGAGGTCATGATTGTTTCTGCACACAAGCTTTTGAGGAGTGAAATAACATTTGTCAAGCTAAAGATTTAAAGTTCTTTTCATGTGAACAGCTGTGAACTGAATGTTGAGATTCATTCTGCTGCAAGCATCTCACATGATGTGCAAAAATTTACCTTTTGTGGCATTTACAACAATTTCACTTTTTATCCACATGGAGAAAAAGCACACTTTGTTCTGCACTATCTTAACCCTGAGGATTTTGAACTTGAGGTGGTGTATGACATTTTGGCTATGAATGTTATTAAATACTACAATTTAGAATTTGAAAGCAGATCAGATTTACAACTCAGTAAATTCAACATTGGTGTTATGGTTATTAAAACAACTATGTTTATTCACAAACTTGTTGCACAAAAGACACACAAAATTTCAGTCACCCTAAACAAAAACATTGATGCTCTGTTTTATGATGGACCTGGTTTTCTTGCTGGATACACAAGAGCAAACACAACATCTGAGTTTTTTAGCTCAAGCTTTATTTGTTTTCTGCAGATCAGACTGTTTGTTGAGAGGAAAGGTGTTAATAATGAGAATATTCTAACTTTCAGTTCAGTTGTTAAAAAAGAACTAAATAAAAATATCATGATAGACCAAAAGTCCACCACTCTCAATTTTGAATCAGCTGAATGTTTTGAGAGAACAAAAAATCTGGGATGTACAAGACACTACCTTTTCAAGTCTTCAAATACTTCACATCTTAATGTGTCAATCAAACAATTTAATTTGCAGGTCATCAAGATTTGAACTGCACTGTTGGTGGTGTAGCTTTCTTTGACATGAACAGCAGTGAGGCAAACCTCATTAGATCTCTTTGTACAAACAGTGTGGCTGATAGACAAAATATACAAAATATTTATTCTGACTCCAATAAATTGATTGTGATCATCTATTCATTTAAAAACTATGGATCCTTGAAAGTGGGAATACAATTTTCCAGCACAACATGCATTCCTATAAAACATGATCCCTGTAGAGATGGATTTGCAAACAAATATCTGGATATGAACAAACAGACATATGTGCACATCAAAAAATTTGATAATCCAGTTGGTTTGATTTTGGATTCTTTAAAATGTGCTGTCATTCAAGTAATTATGTTTTCAAGCTTTTCAAAGTGCTTTTCATATGGAGATTGTGGAATTGATCTTGCAATAAAGAAAACCATAGGCATTTAGAGTATTTAAAATACAAGTGGAGTAGGTGCTGATATCTTTTGGAATGAGAAATGAATATTTAAAACAGCATTTGAGATCAACATATGTTGATTTGGGCAGTGAAGTAAAGAACAAGAAAAATTGACATGTATATGTTGATGTGGGCAGGCAAAGCATTAATGTAAAAACCTTGATTACAGGATGTGATTTATCACTGTGGAAGATATAATTCATATTGCCAAAATACATGCCAAAGATGTACACAGCCATGCTTTATTAATTGGACTGGAAACCTAATAGACAGAACTGAAACCAAAGAACATGTTATTGCTTTACCAGGTGACAAAGATAAAATTAAAATGAAGTCAAGTAAAAAGCCAGGAATGGTTTATTTCAAATGCATAGGAAAACCAATGTTTATGCTTTCAAATACAATATAACAGAGGAGTGCTCTCACCACAGTACTTCACCACTGAGGCACACATTTCCAAACTATGCTCACTACAACAAACATACCCAGGTTAAAACAGGTTTAAATTCAATTGTTTATCATTTTGTTAAGTACATGGATAACACCTATGATTTAAACTACACTCAAAAATTGGAATTGGTGGGTTATGGAGAGCCACCATGTCCTAACTACACTCACAGACCCAAACTATTTTCTTAGATTGGGGCAAGACAAATGTGCAAAGGCATTTCAGGGATTTTGCCAGAATTTTTTAGCAGGAAAGAACAAGAATGCTTTATAAATATTCTGAAATATTCTTCAGATTTGTTTCCAATAGAAGCAATTTACATTGGACTGACTCAGAAGTGTTCTGTGTAAAAGCTTGGGCATTTCACTGTTTTGTTTTTGATGTGCACTCCACTAAAGTGGTGCAGCAAATATTATACATGGTTTACTCAACCAAAACTGGGATTGTACTAAACCAGCAGCAACATTCTTGGATCCCAACCCTTCTTTGCACCAAAATATCCAAACTGAGATAACCTGAAGCAATTGTTCACAGAAACAAGCAAACCTGTGAGCTTTCTTCTAGAATTAGCAAATCAATCTAAAAAAAAATGTCATGCTGAAAAGACTGTGGAATGTCCAAAACACAGAATCATGTCTCAGAATATTTCCCCACCCAGAACTTTTTTGTTGGCACCATGGCTGCCAAACAAAGTTTATCCCCAAAAAAATTCTTACTGCCACAGAATGACTGCTGAAAGTTTATGTGAGCCCAACAATTTCCCTGATCCACAGAATCACTGACAGGACATGTTGCTGCAGCCTATCACACAACTGTGAATTCTGTTTTGAGGAAAAGGAAAGGTTGACAGTGGAGTGGTTATTCAAACAAAGTGATTCCAACTTTTCTGGTAATTTTTCAGCAATACAATTTTCAGTGGTCCAAATCACCTGTTTCATATCAAGATTGGAAAAACTCCAACAACACACAACCTATTTTGTATCAGATTAAGATACACAGGACCATGTTTACTCTTGATCAAAGTGGATACATGATACCAAGTTATGATGTTTTTGCTCATTTTGAAACTTCTGATGATTACTTCATCACAGAGGAAAACATAAATCTTACTCATTTTAAAAGACACAGGCTAAACATGTCTCAACCAGTCACTGGAGGAATGCATCAGTGCACAATGGTACTTATGTCCAATCTTGATAAACCAGATTGGGTGTCTGCAAATTGTTTTGAGGCTCTAATTCCAAGTGTTGCATGTGTAATCAAAGAAAAAAACTTTTAACCAGCATCAATTGAAGTCACACATATTGTATCCAGCAAATATGGCAATTGAAAGAGAAATGGACAGGGGAACTGTGGAAAGGAATCAGTGTTATTTAATCAAAAATGTTTTTTGTTTCTTTGGATTGAAAATTTGGGACAACATGCCTTAAATATAGATGAAATGTGTGGTTAGAAAAAAGAGCACTTCCACATGCAGAACATGCCATTGTAGTTTTTAGGTACATGTTTAATGCTATTAAATTGGAAAAATTGATACTTGTTTGGCAAAATGTCAAACAACCAAGGATATTTGAAAACATGGTACTCAGAAGGTTGTGGAGGAAAATTATCTTTGACAGGAAAACAGCTACTTTGGGTACTGACAACATACAAGACTGGTTTTCATGTTACTCCACAAGGTTGCCACAATATAAGACTGAAATTACACATGGATGTAAAAACAATCAGTCAATTTCCTCAGCATTTGTTTGTGATGGAGACAATGACTGCAATGATTTGCAAAAATCATCTGAGTGATGTATGTGATGGTTATGAACATTGCCCACACAGTGATGATGAAATGCTCTGCAAACTGTACAAAGAGAAGTGTGTGTTGTCTTGTTTGTGCTTGAGTTTTGCTATATTTTGTCACAATGTGACAGTGGGAAACATGATACCAAAATTTTCTTATGTGTCATATCATATGGAGCATGCTCAATTAAGTGATTCCACTTTGCTGTTTCACAATATTCATGGAAGACACATTAATTTGCCACACAATTTTGTGAATGACATTTGCACAGTCAAAGATAAACCAGACAATTTGAGTACATTAAATGTTTCACATAATGCATTGACAAAGATTACAAAGGGTTGTTTTTCTAATCTTGCATTCCTCCAGTTTGTAGATGTAAGTTACAACTTCATTCATTCACTTCAACAGATGTCATTCAACAACATAAGCAACCCTTTATTCATTGATCTGGGACATAACAACATAAAATCTATCCCAGAAAATGTTTTCTTGGATGTGGTCAGTATTCATGTGTTGAATTTGATCAACAATCCATTGAATAACATAGAGGCTGAATCATTGATTGGGATTCCTATTTTCTATTTGAAGACCACAGAACATCAGATATGTTGTGTGATGTCTCCTGAAGTTATTTGTAATGCCACTGGACTATGGAGTTTTTCCTGCTTTGAACTACTCCCTGATAAATCATTCAAGCTGGTCTTTGTCTGCATTTTATGCTGTGTTGTTGTGATCAATATTTTTTCTTTTGTTTTAAATATTGCAAAACTTCACAAGCATCATTTGAGTCAAAGGACAAGAGATACCACTGCTGGTCCCTACAACATCATAATTTGCTTCCTTTATGCAGCACATATTTTGATTGGGATGTATATTCTTGCAATTTGGGCTTCTGACCAATATTTTGGAGAACTATTTGTTTTGAAAGAAAAACAATGGATCAATTCATTTTTCTGCACTTCAGCATGCACCCTGTCATTATTTTACAGTTTAAACATTCCCTTGAGTCATTTGTTTCTTTCATTTTCAAGACTAATGGTTGTTAAAAGTCCCTTTGAATCCTCATTTAAATCAGTTATATTTGTTTCTCAACTTATGGTAATTATCATGGTTTTTTAATTTCTTTTTGCTGTCAGCACAACCATCATTTTTAAGCTCTATATAGGTGTCCCAAGCAGAACATGTTTACTTTTTGTAGATATTGAAAATCCAAGCTTTTCAAAAGTTATTATGCTAATTGTTGCTGCTGCACAACTTGCAACAACTACACTTTCTGTGATCATGAATTATTTAACAGTGCAGTACATCAAGGGAACAAAGCAAAGTGTTGGTGGTGCAGGAGTCAGCTCAACCATAAAATTACAGTTATTTTTGCTGCCACTGTCTCATGTTCTATGTTTGCTACCTTCAAGCACAATCTTTCTTTTACTATTATTCCTTGACAGGCATTCAATGAATTTGTTGTTGTGGACAGTTGTCTTGATTTTACCCTTGAACTCATTGACAGACCCAGTTGGGTTTGCTATGTTTTCACAATTACAAAGAAAGAAGAACAAACATCCTCTGTAAGATACATTCTGACATTGCTTAGCACTGTCCCAATTTCCTTCCACAGAAAAAGAGAGTGCACCCAAACTGACACAGTTTCAGTCTGTCCCTCACTTTTTCAGTGTTCAAACTTGACCAGATCTCAAAGCAAAAAATGCATCTAATCTAGCCAGATATTGTTCTCAGCTATTTTGAAAACACGTAATGGGAATGAATTGTTGCTCTCATAGTGCTGTTGGCATACAGGCAAAAGTACAACAAAACTTTCTTAACTGAAAATGCAAAAATAAATGAAATGCTTTTCAAAATACATTCTGATTTTGGTCAGGAGTTGATGTCAACTGCTGAATAGGACAAACATCAAGAACATTTTTTGTTCACTAGATCTTTTGCAGGAAACAAAATAAAAGTGACAAAAATGTTTGTTTGTTGAAATGGCTGTCCAGCTTAGAGCTTCTTTGCCTATTTTGTGAGTTCATTTTAGGCAGTGTTAACTTCTTGAATACATATACTTAGCTTTTTACAACTCTGGAGAAATGGAAACATATTTTGATCCTCTAAATAAAAAGAACATTATTTCCACTGCAGGAAGAGAGACAAAAGCAGTACAGTTGGGTTCCAGTTGACACAAACAATACAATTCTTTGAAATTAGGGGAATTTTGAACAAGGCAGGCAGAATAATACATGACACATATGATTGTGATTTTCAGAACAGTTTGGAACAGCCTATATAACTTTCAAATTAAGCATGTGAAGCATAATGAAGCAGGATGCATGCAGTTTGGAAAAAAAGAACAGTTAAAATAGTGTTGAGTTCTAAGGGTGCTATGTAGTCAGTCTTGGTGAGTGTGTGGCAACATACTCTAGTAGGCTAGCAGTGGCAAGGGTTTTTATAAGGCAGTGGCAGCAGCAGCATAGCTCTGCAAAGCTGCTCAGCTTATACAGTGTTTATCTTGGGTACTTGGTACCTTAACCTTAGGGTACTAAGGTTGCATGTGGGTGAGGTATGCTGTAAGCGTACTCGTGAATAGTTTGGGTGATGTTGTTTGAATCTGAAACAATGGATGTGTGTGTTTTGGATTTGTTATCAGATTCTGCGAGCGAAACATCTGCAATTGTTCTCATTAATATCCTAAGTACTGATATTTTTTCCTCAGAAGAACATTTCTTTCTGTTTGGAACATTGTTGATGAGTATGCTTACAGCATACCTCACCCCTACACAACCTTAGTACCCTAAGGTAAAGGTAGGCCATACCCAAGATAAACACCACATCAGTGGAACAGCTTTGCAGAAGCTATGCTGCTGCTACTGCTGACATATAAAAACCCTTGCCACTGCTGGCCAACCAGAGTATGTTGCCACACTCTCACTAAGCCTGACTGCTTAGTGCCCTTATGAACTCGACATTGTGGTAAAAGTGAAAAAAGGAGGGACACAAGAACACAGAAGATTAAGACTGAAATAACATCATGTCTTCATAATCATGAGCAGAAATATTCCTGGCATCATATCTGCCATCACTGGCACCAATTACTCCAGTGAATTTAGTTTGGTTGTGACCTCTAGTTGGTGTTGGTGTGTGAAGCTTCAGGTCAGCTGGTTCCAGTCTAAGGGTCAGAGTGAGGGCCCCAGCAGCTGGAGCATCAGTGTTGCCAAGTTTTCCAGAAACTCCAGTTTGACTTCCACCTGCACCTGACCACCAGATGGGGTGGACGTATGAAGAGTGATGGGAGCTGGCTCAAGGTAACCATCAGCATTTCTCTTCCTTTTCCTGCAATTGAACCAAGAATAGATTCAGTACACATATATATCTTGGCCTATACCTTTGGTTTTTGGGTCAAGAATGCCAGAAGTATGTTTCTGGCTCAATTTATATAAGCAACATTTTAATGTTTTTTTTATCAAGAAATGGGACACTTGATTGTTTTAGGTTTGTTTCCAACAACAA
>JAAUYI010133718.1_pt1 | contig 20203 bp, 11 predicted proteins | sample 7278041 | NCBI WGS metagenome assembly JAAUYI01 (sample SAMN14350216, study PRJNA611818) | marine sediment metagenome | isolation source: surface marine sediment (0.6m) | place: French Polynesia: Moorea | collected 2018-08
GCTTCGCGGCGCGCTGCGTCAAAAAATGAAACGCGCAGCTATGAATAATGACTATATGATGACTGTTCTACAATCCTTTTGTCAATAGGGTTTGAGATGCTCTTACCCTGCTGATTAATACAAGTTCTATTAACTAACCTGACGCTAATCCAAAGTAAAGGAAAACAAGATTTTCTCGCTATATCTATTAATTGTATCAAATCTTCTTTACTATTTTTTATTGCCACTTTGTAGATGCGATTTCTTAAGGCATCACTAACATATTTATCTCCAATTCTCACTATCAATGAACTGCTTGACAATGAATTATTTAGTAGCTTTGATGGTTTTAAACGTTTAATCTTATTGGATGGAATTTCTGGAAATATTTCTTCTATAGCTCCCAGAGGAGCGTGGGTAACCCAAAACTGATCGATGTTTTCAAGGTAACCATTTTCAGAAATTCTTTGCAGAGCTTCTAGTTCATTAAATAAATGATGTGCAAAATTATCATGACCAATTACTGTAATAATTTTTTTCGGTTTAGATATAAATAAATAAAAAGCCAGTTCTGAAATATTAATTATGAGTAATGACTTTAATTTATTTACAAGATTTTTCACCAATTTCATTCTTTTGATTGCTAGTTGTTTTCCCTCTATAGCTAAAGAAATTATTAGCTCATGTTTAGGAAAGTAAATAGAATCTATAAGATATCCATTAGATACTGACCAGGAAATCAAGTAAAATACCTCTTCCGTTTCAAAACGATAAAATATTCCCTTATTGATAGGAAATGAATGAGTTGATTTTGCTATTTGACCTGTAAAAGGGCAATTTATAACTAAACTTCTATTAGAAAGGGTTTGCTCGTGATAACCCCTAAGCATTTTTCCATAGTTTCTTTGATAGTGTTGAGGAATACCTTTAATTTTTTTTATTTTCTCCCAATCAAAATCTTTGTTCGCTTGCGTTAATCTAAATGATGACTTAAGATGACTCAAAGTAATCTTAAAAGACTGGAGCAGTTTCTTATCATCATCACTAAGAGATTGCATTAAAACTGTTTGATATTTAACTGACGAAACTGCTTTTTTTAAGATTTCCAAATATTGTTTATTTGATTGGATTACGTTGATGAACTTAGAAAATATTTCTAAATCATCTTCTGACCAAGATATTCTTTCTTGATTTATATAATTCCAGATATAAGTAGGTGGTTGCAATTAATTATAAAATGAGTGAGGGCAGAGGGGCAGAGGGGCAGAGGGGCAGAGGAGCAGAGGAGCAGAGGAGGAATAAAACTTTTCTATCTCATATTTAATTCTGCCTAGCTACTTACCTGGAAATCTTATCAATCAGATTAGGGTACTTCTCAATTCCCTTATTTATTTGACCCTTCTGAGAATAGAGCTGTGCTAGTCTCAGATATAACTTAGAAGCATCTGGCTTCAATTTAATAGCTTTCCCATAAGCAACGATCGCTTCCTCTACCCGAGCATTTTTTTCTAAGACATCTCCCAGGTTTTTGTAAACCCAAAAAGGCTGTTTGGGATTCAACTTAATCGCTTGTTGATAGCTAGCGATCGCTCCTTCTCTATCCTCCTTCTTAAGCTTAGTGCTTCCCAATCTGATATGATTGACTGCATTCTTTGGCTCTAACTTGATAGCTTCGGAGAAGGCGATGATAGCTTCGTCTAGCTTTCCTTGCTCCCTGAGAGTCTCCCCCAAGGCTCTGTAGACTAAACTAAGGTTGCAAAAAGGCTGTTGGGAATTCAACTCAATTGCTTTTTGATAGCTAACTGTGGCTCTTTTTGCGTCTCCATCCTTACGTTGAGCATTTCCTAACCTGAAATAGATAGCTGAATTTTCTTCTAACTTGATGGCTTCGGTGTAAGCAGCGATCTCTTTCTCTTGCTGTCCTAGCTGGCTGAGAGCGTCTCCTAGTTGTTTGTGGGCTCTAAAATTGCCATGATTCTGTTCAATTGTTGGTTGTTGATTGTTCTTAACATATTTTTCTAAGTCATTCATAATATTTCTCAATATTTTACCTTTAGTTAGGGAACTCCAGAAAATCAAATTCAAAAGTCCCATCGGGTTTTTGACGGAAAAAAGCGGTACGCCCATCCCCAGCTGGTATAACGGCTTCTAGGAGCAAGACATCTAGTCAACTCTCCTATCCATAACATAAGCAAGACGACTTCTTATCTTTTGAGCAATGACCTCTGGATTAAGTAAAGTCCTAATTTCTTGAGCTGCTTTTTCACCTACTTGTTTAGCTTGTTGCTGATTATGAAACACATAATACATAAGTGCTGCTGCATGATCTACATCTGGATCGGCCCAATAGTTTCCTTGTTCATAAAGCTGTTCTCCTTCAGTAATATCGACTAAGTCATATCTGACGAGAAAGCTATTGCCAACATTCATAAATTCTGTATTTGAGGAATAGCCAGTAGCAATGACTGGTTTACCATAGTACATTGCCTCAGCCATCGTCAGCCCAAAACCTTCAGCCCGATGTAAAGATACATAGCAATCACAGTTGTAAACTAAAGCATTTACTTCCTCTCTGGAAAAATGACCATCAATTAGACGAATAGAAGGATACTGTCTAGCTGCTGCTTTTAGCTGTTCTCGCTGCTGAGGATATTTATCTGCATTAGAAAATTTAATTACTAATAGTACTTGCTCATCTGAATTATCAAAAGCTTTAGTAAAAGCTTCAATTACTGCTAGAGGATTTTTTCTCATAAAAGTACTATGAAAATCAAACATAAACAGAAAGATAAATCTATCTTGAGGCAAATCTAATTTTTCTCGCCCCAAAGATGGTGTCGGAAAGTCAATGCTGTGCATTATCTTAATCACAGGAACTGGAGAAACTTCTGTGATTGCTTCTGCCGAATGATTACTAGGAGTCCAGATTTCATCAAAGTAATCAAAAGCAAATCTTAAATGTTGGGGATATTTAGGTAATTCCCATGACCAAAACCCAATGTTATATCGTTCTTCAAAATACTGGCTGCCCATGCATCTAAGTAACTCAGGTATATGTTCGGCATTGACATTAACAAAATTAATTGGATAGGGATTCTCTGTAGCAAAATCCTCTGCCTGATGACTTGAATCTAAATTACGATGCCAGTCTGAATCAATATTATTAATTATTAAGGGGATGTTAGCAGCTTGCAGTGACCTAATATTGGCTCTAGCTGCTTGACCTAAACCAAATTCTCCTCTAACAAAGCCAGCTAAATTAATTCCTAAATAATCATTCATAATTACTCCTCGACTAGGGAATCAGTTCCGAAAAAATATTAAAGTCATCAAAATACATAACCAAATTTTTCAGCTCTCTCGACATCTTGTAGTAAAAAGTGTAATAGAATACAAACTACGGTAAAACTGGAATTTCATATTGTAATTTTTCAAAGTCATCTTTCCATTTTTTAACAATTACATCAATATCGTCTTGACTTTTGTAATAATCAAGGTAATTTTCTTTATTAATCTTTGAAGTATTTGCTTCAGGAAGATCTATATTATCTATTCCAAGATGTTTGCAAACCTGGCTAAAGTCTTTTTTTAGTGATTCATGACGACAAATATAATCAACGATAATTGAATTTTTTTGATCTGATAAGTATGAAAATTGAGACGGGGATAAGAAATCTTTGTGTCTTATAAAATCCCTAAATGAATTGGTTGCTAATACAGCTTTAGTTACCGGCCATTTCCAAATATCTGCATTTTCATTTTTACAATTTCTAATACTTTTATTTATCCATGTATAGCGTTTCTCAGTTGACTGAGATACATCTTACTTCTGCCCTCTGCCTTCTGCCTCCTGCCTCCAAACGAACAACTTTGTACCTCATCGATTTGAGAACCGCTATATAGAAAGAAACAGCTCTACTGCATGGATGTCTCACACTAGAAAAAACAAAATATTCATTCCATATTGAATTACCCACTACCTTTTTTATTTTCATTGCCTTTGAATGCTTATGAAGTCCGAATTTTTTCTCATAATGCTTTTGACTTCTTTCACCATATACTGTTCCGCCAATTTGAATATCATTCCATTGTATAAACTTGTCTAAAGCTTCTGTTATGCTGCTACCTGCACATTTGTGAATATGTACAAAGATAAATTTTTTACTATTATATATGAGCATTGTAACTCCTAATATTATTGTTTTTCTCTAGAATAAAACAGCCAGTAAATATTTATTAAATTTCAGCAGATACTTAAAATCAAAGTTTATTTATTGATTTACTCCTCGTAATACCGAGTTTATTTTTATAAATATATTCAACACGATTTTTAATTTTTATACCAATATTTTCTGGACTTAAAACTGATTTGATATTGCGAGCTGCTCTTGTACCTACTCTGTTTGCTTGCCGATAATTATTAAATACATAGCGCATCAAAAATGCAGCGTGATCGATATCTGGTTCTGCACAAATATCTCCTTTTTTATAAGTTCCACGGTCTTGCTCAAGTTCAACTAAGCAATATTTGACTAGAAAACTGTTACCTACATTCATGAATTCTGTATTGGCAGAATAGCTAGTGGCAATGGTTGGTTTACCATAAAACATAGCTTCTGCCAAAGTCAACCCAAAACCCTCGGCTCTATGCAGAGATACATAACAGTCGCAATTGTAAATCAAGGAATTAACTTCTTCTCTCAATAAATAACCATCAATTAAATGGATGGAAGGATATTGAGCAATTAGCTCTTTAAATTCATCTCTTTCCCGTGGAGCTTGATGTAAATTAGAAGCTTTAATAACTAATAATACATCTTGATTAGATTTGCCAAATGCTTTGATAAACGCCTCAACTATACCTTCAGGATTTTTGCGATCGAAGGTACTGAGGCTATCGAACATAAAGAGAAAAATAAATTTATTTTTGGGTAATTTTAAGTCTTCTCTATTTAATGAAGGAATGGGTAAATTAATGCTGTGCATTATCTTAACTACTGGAAGGGGAGATACTGCTGAGATAGCTTCAGTGGTATGATTGCTAGGAGTCCAAATTTCATCTAAGAAATCAAAAGCCATCTGTCCATCTAAACTTTCAAATTTAGGCATTTCCCAACTCCAGAAGCCTATGTTATATCGATTTTGAAAGTATTGATAACCAAAGTAATCGATAACTTTAAATAAATGCTCTGGATTAACATTAATAAGGTTAATGGGATAATTATTGTCATAACTAAATTCATAGGAGCCATGACTTGAATCTAAATCCCTATGATAATCGGACTGTACTTGATTTATCTTGAGTGGAATTCCCGCAGCTTTAATTGCTCGAATATTAGCTCTAGAACTTTCTCCTAAGCCAAATTCTCCTTTAATAAATCCAACTATATTAATGCCAAGATCTAACTGATTACTTTCATTACTATCTACAATCTTGTTCGACTCTAAACTAGCTGATTTTTGTTGAAATTCTTCTGAAGATTGGATTTGTTGAATAAAATCATGGCGGTTGATTTGATTTTGATGTAATTGGCTGGAGTAATAAGAGTGAGCTTCACTATCAGGATTACGTCTCAAATAAGTTCTAAATACCGTACCTACAAAATCCTCATGGCTAAATTTTGAGGCAACTTCTAATAGTTTTTCTGGCTGGTAAATAAGGGTTTGCATTTTTGCTCAATCCTCTCAGATGTCAATTGATTTAAAGAGTTTATTTAACTACTAGACGTAAGTTCAACGAAACAACAAAACTTAAATTTTTCGAGTTTTGGTGGTGGTCTGACATTCTTAAAATCCTCATTATTTCGTTGAAAAAATCATAACTACGAACTACGAACTATGAACTACTAACTCACTTTAACTAGGGGAAAAATTCCCTAAATTACTACTTAGTAATTTGCTTGGCTTCAAGATAATTAAGAAAATTTTCGGCAATGACAGCCCAATCAAATTTCTTAGCTACATACTCTCTAGCATTTTTTACTCGCTGACTGGTAAGGTTAGCATCTTCATTTTTTACTTGGAGAATTGCCTGGGCAAATTGGTCAATTTCTGCAAGTAGGCAATGTTTATTTGGTTCTATCCCCAAACCTCTAGCACCAAAAGGAGTAGATACAACTGGAACACCAGCAGCTAAATAATCTAGCATTTTTAAATTAGTCCCTGAGCCAGACACCATAGGGTTTAGGGCTACATCAACTATTCCCAGTACACTATCTTTAGTGCGATCGTCCACTAATCCCATAAAGTTAACGTTTACTGGAGGTTTTTCATGGTTGCTAGTTTTATTGATAAATTCCTCGGAATTCCGAATTTGAACAATAAAATTCTCTCTGGTGATAGAACCATTATCAATTTGACCTTGCCAATATTGTTTACCTTCAGGATCGATTTCACGGTTTAAGTAACTATCAAAACAAACATCTAGAAATTCTGGAGTACTTAGATGATGTGTATCTTGCAGAAAAGCTTCATCATCTTCTGGGGGAGTGTAGCAGGGAAAAGCTTCAGCAAGATTACCTAAGATGATAAATTTAACATCTGGTAATTGTCTGGCAATTTTAAATATATGACCAACTGCTTCTACATTGGGATGATGCCAACTACCCATAAATAAAGCCAAAAATTCATGAGCTATACCAACTTTTTGTTGGTTGAGTTGACGCTGTTCCCAAGATACATAGTTGACTGTTTCTAGATCGACTCCGTTAGGAACTTCAACACATTTACTGATTTCAACATCATAAAGCTCTCGCAATCCGATCGCATCGTTATCAGAACAAACCATAACTAACTGACTAAGCTGACAGCTATCATTTTCCACTCCGCTAGTTGCCCTGAGTAGTGCCCGTCCAGCATCATGATTAGGAAACATATCTTGCTTCATTTTTAGTTCGATATTATGAGCTTCATACCAAATAGGTAAATCGCTCACAGCTCGAAGAGCTGGAAACAGATAAGGATGGGAAGCAATTAAAAAATCAGAATCAGCAGCAGCAGTTCTAAGAGCTTCGACATAAGCAGGAGTAAGATTGTAGAGTCGGGGCATAACTACATCAGAAATGTGATGGATTCCACTACTTTCGCGGATAGCTTTTTCAGCTTCTAGGTGTTTGGCTGACATGGGAATGCGAGTTTCCCACAAACCAGGAGCTATTTCTCCCTGGAATGGTTCATTTTTCCAGGTAAAGGTGACTAGCTCAATATCAAATTTACTGGCTAAATGTCGATAGAGGTGATAGATTCGACTAGGACCACCACCAACAGGGGGAAAGATCGGAAAGGTTAAGGCAACAGTAATTTTCTTAACCCTTCTGTATTGTTTTCTACTAGAAGCACTAGTAGTTCCAGAGAGTAACTTGGTAACAGTGTTTTTCCAGTTAATTTCTTGAACTTTTTTTTGGGCAGTAGCCCCCATATACTTGGCTTTGTCGGGATGGGTGCATAGATAGTCAATACGTTCGGCGATCGCTTTAGGGTCTAGAGGGACAGAATAGCCTGTTTCGCCGTTAACAACAAATTCATTTGGTCCACCTGCATCGGTAGTCGTAATCACAGGTTTGCCACTCATCATGGCTTCAATGGTAATGAGTCCATAGTCTTCGTCGTAGGGGATGTAAAGAATGGCAAAAGCATCTGCATAATATTTGAGCAGATCCCGATCGTTAACAAAACCGATAAACTCGATACGGCGATCGTTTCCTGCAAGTTGCTTTAAGTAAGGTAAATCGCTACCAGTACCACCGATTTTGAATTTGATATCCGCCTTGACATATTTCATTGCCTCGATGAGAAGATCGATGCGCTTACTTCCTTGTTCTAAACGACTGACAGTAAATAAGTAATCACTTTTCCCATTGTTATAAAAATCTTCTCTAATAGGAGGATGATGAATTGTCTCAACTTCTACCCCTGTAGGAAAATAATCTTGGCGTTTAACTACATTATCTGCGATCGCGCAATACTTTTTGATTACACTAGGAGCTAAACCTATACCATCTAAAAAGTGAACAATCTCTCGGATCAATGGACCAGGAAAATTAAAAGCATCCTTGGGTAAGTAATCTTGGCGACTACGCAGCAGATCGATCCAGGGAAAAAATTCTTTTAGAGCTTCTCGTCTGCCTTGATTGCTACGCATAAACCCTTGCAATTTTGTAATTTCTTGGTTATCTGTAGTGTATTCCTTGGCAAAACTGCCAGGATAAGTATCATATAATCCACGTAACTTATGTTGAATATAACAGACATGGTTATGGTGCTGAATCATCCATGCTGGATATTTTGTGGAGATGACCAGATCGAAATGACGAACATCTAACTCAAAAAAATAGCGATAATTATCTATTAATTCCCAGAAATTACTTTCTCGACTGGGAACTTTAATTAAATCAGCTTGGTGTTGGGTGTCTTGATTAATACTATGTAACATTCCCCACCAAAAGTTTTCTGCCCCACCCACACGAAAAGGAACAGAACTAGGAGCAATAATTCCTACTTTCATAATTTTTAATTTAAACTAACAAGCAATCAAGGAATTTCTTAGATAAAAACTACAAATTATATTTAGATACAGCCTGGTTACTTTATGACGATAATAATGGTTGTTTCGCTTCTGGAGATGGTTTTGACGACTTTCGCTTAAATTCCTCCGATGATTTCAGAGACTCAATTAATTGTTGCCTATTCAACACAGACTTACGAAGTTTTTCACAATAATTTTTTTTCCCTTGAGAGTCTGGCTTACGCCTCATATAGAGAAGATAAGCTACGTCAATAAAATCTTCATCATTTAACTGAGATGTTAATTGAATAAAGTCCTGATTATTGATCATCGCAGATAGTGATTTATTAGATTCATTAAGGCAGGAATCATAACCCAGATTAGGACATTTTGAAAAAATTTTATCTTCAATTTCTTTAATAATTTCATAATCAAAAAATCTGAAATCAAAAATGTTGCGCTTAAAGATTTTTTTTCTTTTTTTATGTTCTCCTCCAGAGCTACGTCTTTCTAACTCTTGACTTGCCTTGACCCACTTGTTAGTGAAAAATTCATCATCATCTTGAATAAAAGTAATGACTTTCCTAAAACTTTCTTCTGGCCGATCGACTAAATCTTCGTATTTTAAAAGCAGAATATTGGGAAATTTGGACTCAATATATTTCTGATAAAAACCAATATAATAATCTGCTTCGTTATTCAAGAAATTGTAAAACTTAAGCTTGGTGTTTCTCTTCTTTATATCGTCACCATTTTTTATAAACAATTCAAAATTTGACATTGCTCTGGGAATAGGATGTCTATATTGAATAATATATTTATAATCTTGTAGCAAGGGAGATTTAAGCTTAAAATCATGATTTTTTTGCATAAATATGTGACTATTGTCTAAGCTTTTATCAACTTCTATACAGGGAATTTTTTTACAACAATCTCTCCTTGATTTTCCATAAGTAGTGCAATAGCTAAACTGTTCACCATAATAGGATCGCAAAAGTCTAACTAATAAATGATGACCACTTCTTGGCATTGATACAGAAAGAATATGTTTCATTTTATAACCTAGATTTTTCCTCAAACTACTATTATTTAGCAGAGCTTGGAATTATATTTTGCGTGTCTATCTAATGTTTATTCACCAATCATTATTAGCTTCGTAATATACTAGAAGTCTAATCTTCAAAAAATGATTCCCACTCTGTACCAGCAAATTCATGCTTCAAAATATCGTAGTTTTTTATAGATTCTTTTAAATTTCTGGTTTCTAATTTTATAGTTTCTGGCTGAAGATTTACGTAAGGAATTCCAAGAAACTCTTGAACACCTCTTATCGTTTCCGAATAATCTTTACATAACTGTTCATAAGTTACTTGTAGTATTCTATGCTTGTCAAATTTCTGATTAAATTTTTCTACTATATTACGTTGCTTTTGAAAGTCTTCCAGCAATTTAGTTTTGTCCAGCTCTATTGAAGTCGGCTTGTAATCCAAAGAATATACATTATGATTAAACGCAAGGTTAAATGATAAATAACGACGAAGTAAATTGCTTCGGAATAGGCTGATCACATGTAAATCTGAGTTCCCTGTCAGTAGATTCCATAAAAACTGCCAATTTCCTTTAAAGTTAGCCCCCCCTCTATGAATACAAAAACCTGTGGCTTTGATACAAGGCTCATACTCTCTAAAAATGAAATGTTGTAAGATTTCATCTTCGGACGCATTCTCGATCGAAGCATATTTATAATCAGGATTGAATACTTCATCATGACAAACTACATTTGGATGTGAGACAAGACTTGACATAAGCATGTGAGTTCCGGAGCGAGGGGAAGAGAGAATTATAAAATTGCGATAATTAGTTTTAAAAACTGCTTTCTTATATTCATTAGATGATTTTAGGGCATCGATCATTTGTTTTCTAGTTAATTGATGTTTACTAATTGCATCAATATAAAAATTTTTACCACCTGGATCTGCTTCTCGTTTTAAATATCTAAGATAAGCTGCTTCTACAAATTCTTTATCTGTCATTTTTACAGCAGATTCAATCCATTGCATTGTTGATTGAATTTTTATCTTTTTATCAATTTGCTTTTGCATTTTCTTAAATTTATTCATCACCAAATATTAAACCCATTTTTTTTAATGTTTATTTTGAACTTTATTACTATTCTTTATTCATGATTAATAAGCTAACAATAATCTTTGTGTTTAAAATACTTTAAACTAAAGAACATTATTTTTTAGATAATAAGAAATTAAATACTCAGCTTGAGCAATTACTGCGATTACTCCATAACACCAGACAGTGCTAGATATAATTCGTATTGTTTATCCTGAGAAATTTTTCTGTTAGAATCCTGCTGCTTCTGGTTCTTCGCATATTCGAGAAGCCATTGGCTAATATTTTTAGCAGTGGGAAAGATTTTTTCTAATAGCCTTTTTTCGCTCTGTTCCCAAGTAGATGATTCCTCCGCAATCCAGTTTTTCCCTGCCTCTGCCAAATCATACCAATGCTCATAATTGTCCATCATTTCGACAATTGCATCTTTAATATGTGGCACAGAATAGGTTTTCCATTCGCCACAATTACCATCCAAAAATTCATAATATGCAGGTTCCCATTGATTGCTATTTATGGAGAGATAAAATCCACTTTCTACTAATTCTTGATGAACTGGTATATCAGTAATGATTGTAGGTATACCTAGAGATATGGCTTCACGAGGTGTAAATGACCAACCTTCTCCAGATGAAGGATAAATATAAGCATCTAACTCGCTATACCACCGATCGATCTCATCATCTGATAGCTTATCTACAGTCAAAGTGATACCAGGTAGATCTCCCCAAGCTTTTTGATTACGATCGAGCAACCAAGGACAATGAATCATTAGTTCAACATTATGTCCTTCTTGACAAAGCTCAACTACAGCTTCTATAACCTTCTCAAAGTTTTTTCTACGATTGGGTACACCTAAAATACCTAGTCTAAGTCTATCTGTCTGCTTCTCAATTGGCTTAACTCGACGGCGTTTAGGATAACTCTGTGACAGCACAGTAATTGGTCTGTTAACTCCAGAACCCTGAAAAACCTCTAGCACGTATGGGTGAGGAACAAAAACATTGGTAAAATTTTCGTTAATTGAATTGACCCAACTTTCAGGAATTTGACTGCTTTCAAAGGTAGTCCAAATATAATTGATATTCTCTGGTCTAACTAATTCATGATAAATGTCTGGTCTAGCTGCGACTAAAACTTTTCCAGTAACACCTCTGCTATCTGCAACTAGTTCACCTAATTGATAACACCTTCGCGCCACTATGCCTAAACCAGTAGGATCGTCTTGATAAGCTTCTAGTACATATAACTTTTGGGGATCTGACTTGCACGCAGGAGTAATAGTTAATGCTTCCTGATAAGCCTTTTCCATCTCTTCAAGATGCTCGCGCTTAGCTATAATTGCCTCTAGTCTTTGGCTAGCTTGGTACAAGTCAGGTTTAATTTCTAGAGCTTGCTGATAATAAGCGATCGCTTTATCCCAAATTTCCTTGAATCCGAAAGCTTCCCCTAAATGATAGGATAACCAATAAGATTGAGGATATAGCTCTATTCCTTGGTACGACAAGTTAATAGCTTGCTCTAAGCGGTTAACTTGAATTAAACGTTTAGCCAAGTTAGCATAAACCCATTCAGGTTGTTTTGAATTCAGTTGTGTAGCTTCTTGATAGTTATCTATTGCACCTGCAATATCGCCTCGTTTATCTAGTGCAACACCAAGAGCACGATAGACTTCATCTTGTTGGAAATGTATTTTAAGTGCTTGATTGCCTAATTTAATCGCTTCATCATAGCGTGTCAGTTCTGCCAGTAAGATAATTGCGTTAGCATAAACCCAGGCTGGTTGATTACGACTAAGTTCAATTGCTTCTAAATAACAAGCTACTGCTATTTGAAATTCGCCACTGCGATGCTTTTCTACTCCTTGAGTAAGTAGCCATCCAATTCTGTCTAACGGAAAAGATTGTTCTTGGTCTAAAGAATTTAACTTTACATCTGAACTTAGTTCTCTAATATTATTTTGAACTACTTGAAAAATTTCGATTAAATTTGGTTCTTCTGGATAGATTTCTAATCCTTTCAGAATAATTTCTTGAGCTTGTTGAAAAAGTCTCTGTTTAATTAATTGGTTACTAACTTTTATATAAACCCATTTTGGTTGTTCTCGTTTGAGTTGAATTGCTTTCTGATAGTTGTATGTACATCTTTGTAGGTTATCTGTCTTCTCTAAAGCAATACCAAGAGCACGATAAATCTCATCTTTATTTTGATATAACTGTAAAGCGCGATCGCCTAATTGGACAGCTTCCTCTACATCTCCTAATTTTGCCAAAATAGTAATCGCGCTACTATAAACCCATTCTGGCTGTTCTGCTTGTAAATTAATTGCTTCTTGATAAGAACTTAGTGCTCCTTTTAAATCTCCTTGTTGATACTTCTCTGGTGCTTCTGAATGTAATTTTTGAATTCTTGTTCTTTTATCTTCGTGGGTTAGCATCCTTATTCTAGGAAAGTATTTTTTTTGATTGATAACAATAAACTTTACTTACTAGCTACTTGGTTAAATTTGCTAGTAACTCAGCTAAACTAGCTTTGACTGATTCAGGAGTATAAGGCGCGATCGCGCTTCCCGCACCACTAGTAATGTGCTGCCACAGACTTTCATCTTGATAAAGACGAATAATTTGTTGAGCAAACACTTCTGTGGTATCAGCTTCTAGGACATTAAGATCGGGAACTAAACTCATTCCTTCTGTACCAATAGCTGTGGAGACTACTGGTAAGCCATGCTCTAAGCTTTGTCCAATTTTTCCTTTCATTCCCGCTCCATATCTTAGGGGAGACACAAAGACACGGTGATTAAGAAAATAGGGACTCACATCTTGGACATAGCCAGGAACTATAATTTGATCGCTCTGTAAGTTTTGGACTTCTGGTTTGGGTTCATGACCCAACAAGGTAACTTTTACTTCTGGTAATTCTAACCAAACTATCGGCATAATTTCTTGGCATAACCATAATACCGCATCTACATTAGGAGGATGATTATAACTACCTATAAATAAAATACCTTCTCGTTCAGAAAAACTTTTAGTTTCTCCTTGATAGGGTGTATGAATATTCGGCACTACTGTGACATTCGATACTCCTTGTTGTTGCAATACCGATTGTTCTACAGGAGTAACAGTAATAGTTAAATCTGCTTGATGAGCTATTTTTAATTCTTGTGCCTGCATATTAATCCATTCGATACTCTTAGCTGCATCTTTTGGCGAAGACAATTCCCATTCTCGTTTCATTCTTAAGTGATGCAAGTCGATAGTATCGTAGATAATTTTAATGTTAGATTGCTGACGTATTAAAGGCAGGTATTTTTCATTAATTTCAGGGCGACAAACCCAGGCAATATCGACAAGAGGTAAACGGTTTTTAATTTGAGTTGCAATAGCTGTGCCGTAACCCTCTTGAGTATAAATTGTTTCGACTTGTAAATTTTGTAGTTGGGAATTGTATGGTTCTTCTTTTCCTCCATTATCGGCAACAAAGATAACATGATAATTTAACTCTTTAAAGATTTTGAGCAGTTGAAATAGTCGGCGCGAACCAGATTCTTTGTCATAACGAGGCATATAACTATCGATGACGAGAATGGTTAGCTTACCTTGATATTTTCTGGCTGCTAAAGGAACATTCTTATCTCCTTTATTAGCTAAATAATTATCAGTTGTTAAAACTTGTTGCCATTTTTGTTGAAATTTAACGGCATTAACTACCTGATATTGTTTCACTCCACTAGAAGTATCTTTACCTGAAGTAATCCCTTCATAGTGAATTACTTCCGACTTGGGTTGATACATCACCTTCAAACCCAATTTATGGCGAATAGCAAAACATAAGTCTGTATCTTCGTAGTAAGCAGGAGCAAAATTGGTTTCAAAACCACTTAATTCTGCAAATACGGATTTTTTGACCATTAAGCTCGCCCCCGAACAATAATCTACTTCCCGCAAGTAGTTATACTGAGGGTCATAAGGGTTGTCTTTTCTGCCATAATTCCAACCAGCAGCATCTTGCCAAATAATCCCTCCTGCTTCTTGGAGATAGCCTTGTGGATAAATAAGTTTAGAACCAACTGCGCCTACTCGTTCATCTTGAAGGAAGACATCGAGCAAGCTTTCAATGGAGTTAGGACGAATTTCTGTATCGTTATTCAAGAAGTAGAGGTATTCTCCTTTCGCTAGAGATGCACCTCGATTACAAGAGTGAATAAAACCAGAATTACTCTCATTAGTTACCAGATGTAATCCTTCCACCTTAGCTAGCACTGACTGAGTATTATCATTAGAACAGTCATTGATAACAATGACTTCTACCTGAGTGCCAGCTTGGATATTCCTAACTAAAGAATGTAAACACTGGAGTGTATAATTCAGTTGATTATAGACAGGAATGATAATTGAAACTATAGGTCGATCGCTTTTAGGCAATTTAGTCGGTGATTCGATCAATTGTGGGCTTGCTTCTGGTTGAGGTACTAAAATCGGGTTTCCCTTAAGTAACTCTTCTACATCAGCATGGGGATTTTGTTTGAGCAGAGTATTAGCAAGCTGAAGCGAAGCCTCTTGATACTCGGGTTTAATTTGCAAGGCGATTTGATAAGCTACAATTGCCTTATCTAGCTGTTTTGTATTGGCTAAAGCATTACCCAATTTTAAATATAGTTCGGGATTGTTTTGCTTAATCGTTAAAGCCCGGTGATAGTTACTGATATCTGTGGGATTTTGCCTAATTGCCAGTAAATAAGCTTGGAATGCTTTTTCTAAGTCCATATTGGCTCTTTGAGCCAGAACATAGCCTAATTTTTGCTGCACACCAGGTAAATCTGCTTTTAACTTGGCAGCAGCTTGATAGAAGACGATCGCTTTATCCCATTGCTTTAGTTGATAATAGGCATCACCTAAATGACAGTAAGACCAAGCAAAATCTGGATTAATTTTGATAGCTTGATGTAGAGCTTGAGAAGCTGCTGTCCACTGTTCTAACTTGAGTAGGGCGTAACCTAAATTATTATAAGACCAAGAAAACTGAGAATTGAGTTTAATAGCATGGTTGTAGACAATAGTCGCTTCTTGCCATCTCTCCAACTTACTTAAAACTTCTCCTAACTGATGATATGCTTCCCAATCTTTTGGTTCTAGATGGATTGCTTTTTGATAATAAGCAATTGCTTCTTCCCAATTCTGTTCTTGAAGCAATATTTGCCCCAAGTGCTTATAATAATGGACGTTGGCACTGTCATAGCGAACAGCTTGCTGAAAACAAGCGATCGCCTTACTTTTATGTCCACAGCTTTGCAGGATTTCGCCGATCCTAAAATAAGCCTGAGCATAATCGGGCTTCAGTTCGATCGCCCAACGATAACAATTTATTGCTTCTTCTAGCTGGTTTTGTTTGTATAGGGTATCTCCTAACTCAAAGTGTTTTTGGGCATCTACACTCTCTGGTTCAAGGCTTAGTGCCTTATACCAACATTTTGCTGCTTCAGCTTCTTTACCTAATTTCTCTAATACTTTAGCTAGATTACGATATACTCCAGCTACGCTAGGGTCTAACTGGATTGCTCTTTGATAAGATTTGACTGCTTTATGCCAATCCTGTTTTTGGGCATATAGACTACCCAGATTCGCTTGTAGTGGCGCAGAATCATTTAACTGCTGGGCTTTCTCTTCGTATTTAGCAATAGCCAAGTCTAACTTATTAGTTGGGTTACTGCTGTCTTGAAGTAGGGTATTTTGTTGGGATGATAAAGGGGAACTGGCTTGCAGCAATTGCTGTGATTTTCTAATTACAGGTAACTTCGGGATTATCAACTGCTTAGAAGAAGGTAAAGCCTGGTTTGTACTTTTGCCTGATAGCTGAGGTTGTTGAGGGGAGTTAGAAGGCTCTAATTTAAGCGTCTGTCGATAGTAGGTAGCTGCTTCTTGCCATTTGCCCATTTTTTCCCAAGTCTCAGCTATTTTTTGGTAGCCAATCCGCAAATCTGGAGCTATTTTGATTGCCTGAAGATAATGCTCCATCGCTTGTTGGGGTTTATTGGCTTCGATCGAGCGATCGCCTAAGTGAATATATTCTTCTGGATTGACTATCTCTGAGCCTAGACTCAAGGATTTATTTTGACATTCAGCAGCTTTTTCTGGTTCTCCCAATTGCTTCCATACTTTAGCTAAATTACGGTAAGCTCCCGCAAAATCTGGCTTGATAACAACTGCTTTTTGATAATATTCTTGGGCTTTGTGCCACTTTTTCTGTTGAGCATAGAGAGTTCCTAAATTAGCATAGACTTCTGCTAAGTCTGGTTGGAGTTCTAAGGCTTTAGCATATAATCCCATCGCCTCTGAAGTTTTACCCATTCTTTGTAGCGCATTGCCCCACAGTTTATAAGCTTCTGCTAAATCTGGGACGATTTGCACTGCTTGCTGACAAGCACTAATTACTTCTTGCCATCTTTGTTCATCACCATAAGCTAAAGCTTGCTGTAAATAAACTTCTGCTGCTTCTAGTTTCAAATTTGTATTTACTTCTTCAGTTGGTACGAGAGTAGATTTAGTTGTACTTTCTCGATCGTTTTGAGGTGGCTTTTGGTCGATCGATGGAGATGAAATACTCAAAAAGTTAGACTGATTAACTTGAGTATATCTACTTAGATCTTGTTCAAAAATTTTTCCTTGGAAGTCTGGGGACAAACTCTTTTTCTCCTCTTTAATATTCTCACGAGAATTATTCAAGACTATTGCCTTGCGATAATGAATCATTGCTTCAGGAAGATTCCCTGATTTCTGCAGAGCCATAGCTAGTTTTTGATGAGCTTGAGTAGAGTTCCCATCTATTTCAATTGCTCGACGATAATAACTTAATGCCTGCTCTAATTCACCTCGATGATATAGTTTATCTCCCAGCTGTAGTTGCGATTCTACAGTTTTAGTTGGTACAGAATCTTTAGATGTATCAATATCTTGTTCTTGATTATTTATTTCTTCTTGGTTTGGTAAAGAAGAGGATAAAATATTTTTAAACTGATTTAACATAAGCTCTCATGCCGACTTAGGGAGAAGAAAGTACTTTATTTTGATTAGAGTAACAGACTATTTATATATCGGTCTCTAGTAAGTTTAGATATTAGCTCTAATCTTTAATTTTCCTGAGTAAAACATTGCTAACCTTATATTCTTTCCTGTCTAGCTTTTTTTAATTTTCTCTTCCATATTTAACTATTAATACTTAACTATTTCAAGTTAATAGCTGTTTAATAATGATAAATCTGTAGAAATAATAAAGATTCTATCATATTGCTTCAGAGGGAAATCAACTTATTTTCTTTTATTTATTGATATCAACTACATTACTTCTTGTAACTCGCAAAATTTCGACTTGCTCTTAATGTAATTTAGAATACAAAATATCTACAAACATCTCTAAATATTTTTAGTAGACACTAAGCTTTGAATCTTTATACTCAGAATTATTAGCTAAAAAAGAAAAACGTAAACTACAATACATTTTTTCGTTTTTTGTATTTTGGAATACTTTTGACAAAATAGCGAACTTAATAACTTAACAAGTTAGATCAAACTTAAAAACTAAAAAATTTCTGAATTTATAGATATCTAAGTCCCCTACTTTTTTAGTTGTAGATATCATAATTCTGGACTAACAAAGTAAGGTTCAGAAGATGAATATGATCCCGCTTGCCTAAATCAGCTTTACATTCCAGCAATTCACAATCTTGGGTTTGGCACAGCTTTTTGATCAACTCTTGGGTGGAAACAACCCAGAGGATGAGTATGGCAAAAGACCCTTACTCATCACCTAGAAGTCGGGATACATTTTCAATATTATGGTCACTACCTATAACTATTGTAGAGCGGGATATTATCACTTCGCTCTAAGGCAAGTGATGAAGACTTCATGTACTCTAGAGTAAATAACTATTGGGGTAAAATTGACCTCGGCAGCTTGGACATAATATTGTAAACACAGATATTGCTATGGTAAGGAGTAAAGGTTTGAGTTGGCGACTAAGACTATCAGATTGGCTTTCTGGTGGCTTGCTAAAGAAGTATCAAAAAGAGGCAGAATTAAGTAAAGCAAAGATAAAGCAGGCACAAATCAATGTAGATAATCTGAAACAACAATTACAGAACTCCAAAAGAGAAACAGAGCGAGCTAAAGCCCAACTGATGATGAGTAAAGGATTCCAGTTAGAATTAGGAGAGACTCAACTCAAGCTAAAACGAACTTCCAACGAGTTGCTTAAGTGTCAAAAACAATTAGAAAAACAACAGCAAAAAATAGAGCAAATTGGCACCAAAACAGTTAGTTACGAAGATTGGTATCAGCAACTGCAAACAAAAGTAGAGGTTTTAGAAGTAAAACGTTTGCCACAAGAAGATTTTGACTCTCTATGGGGTTTTAGTATCGTTTCACCCAAAGCTGAAACAAAATTACAAGGTGGTTCAATGATAGTTAAAGGTTGGGTACTGGGTAAAAAAGCTTTAGCTACTGCCATTAGGATTAATCATCAAGGTAAAATTCTTCTAGAGACTCCTATAGAGTTGCCTTCCCCTGGTGTGACTCAATATTATCCAGATATTGCAGCAGCAGGAAAAAGTGGATTTGAAACTTCTTTATCGTTAGTGGGTATTCCGACAGAGTCAGAGCTAGAAATTCAAGCTTTGCTGGAAAATCAAGATATTATCAATCTTAGTGTTATTTCTTTACAACGCTAAACATTAAAGATTGAAAAATGAGGTTATCTAGTTTTTAGTTTTTAGCTTTTAGCTTTTAGTTTAGTGTTATCGCTCAGACCAACAACTAAAACTAATAGCTAACAACTAAGAATCACCGCTCTTTCTAGAGATAGCTTGAGGGCGGTGAGTCGTCAAAGACTACTAAGAATAAACTTGTTGATAGTAGGTTTGATATTCTGGAGAAAGTAGAGGTTGCCACCAATCGCGGTTGTTGAGATACCAATGTACTGTACGTCTTAAACCTCCTTCAATTGTTTCTTGAGGACTCCAACCAAGTTCGGTTTTGATTTTAGTAGCGTCGATCGCATAACGTCGATCGTGTCCTGGTCTATCTTTAACAAAGGTAATTAACTTTTCGCTTGGACTTACAGGTAAATCTGGTGCTAATTCATCCATTAGTATGCAGATTTGCCGAACCAGATCGATATTTTTGACTTCGTTATTGCCACCGATGTTATAGGTTTCTCCTGGTTTACCCCGATCGATTACTACATCTAAAGCGCGACAGTGATCTCCTACATACAACCAGTCTCGGATATTTTGTCCATCACCATAAACTGGTAAAGGTTTACCTAGCAGAATATTGATACACATCAGGGGGATAAGCTTTTCAGGGAAATGATAAGGTCCATAATTGTTAGAACAATTGGTAATAATAGTGGGCATCCCGTAGGTATGATAGTAGGCGCGAGCAAGATGATCGCTACCTGCTTTGGAAGCGGAGTAAGGACTATTAGGGGTGTAGGGAGTAGTTTCAGTAAAAGCGGGATCTTCAGGAGCAAGACTACCATAAACTTCATCGGTAGAAACATGAAGAAAACGATAATCTAAAGGTTGTCCCTGGCATAAC
>JAAUYI010127839.1_pt1 | contig 20186 bp, 13 predicted proteins | sample 7278041 | NCBI WGS metagenome assembly JAAUYI01 (sample SAMN14350216, study PRJNA611818) | marine sediment metagenome | isolation source: surface marine sediment (0.6m) | place: French Polynesia: Moorea | collected 2018-08
GACGTGCGGTGCCCACTTCAACATCCGAGTATTCCGCCTTGGCCACAAATACGATGGCATTGTATGACCTTCCCACATCAGTCGGAGCAGGATCGATGTATGCCACGACGCTTCTGGAAAAGATCATGTCTTGTCGTTCACCGTGCACTACATAGTCCTCCACGGCAACGCTTTTGGTGCAAAAAACCTGCCGAGCATTTGGGGCAGCTAATCGCATGGCATCCAGGCCCACGTCACTCTTGAGTGAATCGATGCCCATATTTGGCAATAAAATGCCGATTTCACTCAACATGGCCGTTTTGATGGTAGAAGCAGTATCACCATCCTCTTTACCTATCCCTGCACTGTTCTTGATGAATGCATTCAATGTCCTGCGATACGAGGCATCAGCTTTGATGTGAGGAGATTGGGAGAACAAGTAGCAAGGGCAACACATTGCGGTAACTTCATCTTCGATCATCGACCGTATATGCTGGGGACACACATGCGGGACGTTGTTGACAAGGATGTCCGTGCAGTGCATGTTTGCCAGATCCAAGAAGGGTTTGCAATTTGGATGAACCATCCTATGTGAACTGGCAACAACCATGTGTGCACCAGTCAATGTCATCGGTAGAACCTCTTGTGGGGCCTCAACACGCAGAAAACAAAACTCATCCATCACGATAAAGTTGTGTGTGTTTCCTCGAAGAGCCTGCAAACATGGAAGCATGTGTCGCTGAAGAGTGCACTTTTGTTACTCTAGAAAACATCAGAAAAGATGGCATGTGTGGAAAATTCGCTCTGATCGTGGATGGGGTACGAGCGTTGGTCGCATATACGGACGCCTGGGGAGATGTGTTCGTGTGCCCCACGCACGGTATTTTGCACTGGTGCCGAGGCACCGATTGCATGCTGGAGATGGGTGTGAACCGATGCGTACTGACCAATAGAAATATAGACAGACCATGTTTGCCGAAGCGAAGGACAGTCTTGCCACGTCCAGCAGCCAAACGTCAGAGAACAACGCTCGGGGGGGATTTTGTCGATGGCGGGGAGGGTGCCGGTTCAGGGCTACAGAACCACCCGAGACATTATGATCACCAACGGGCAAACGAGGTCTTCAATAACAGGTACTCACTGTGGCAATTTGCTCAGGGGATTCGAGCTTCGACAGCTGATCTAGAATTTGTGCCACAGCGTCTGGATAGCATAATCAGGAGAACTCATGCCCTCTTCACATTAACTTTCAATTCCGACCAACATATCAGACCGGAGCCACGTTTGGCACAATGTGAGAAGAGGTACAGGGAAATCGTTTCCCTTCTGCGGAATGCAAAACTAGGAGAGGAGAATGCCAGTGGGATCAACGAGCTGTTGAAGAAGGGACTGTGCAACAGAACTGCGGGAGCTCAATTTCGTAAGGACATACATAAATTGATCATTTACGACCTCCTAGAGCCAGTTGATAAATTACTACCACCTCTGCCAGTGTCATGGCGCATATAAAGAGTTTGCGCTCATACGAGGAAGCATTGGGAGGTGACTTGCGTGCAGTCATGATCGTATTACCGAAGACCACTGCTCATACATCATACGTGTATCGATGTGGTTATGAGAAGTCAGGAGGAGGATGCACCACCCCATACAGGAAGATCAATCAGGTATACAAGTTGGCAACTATGCCCGAGCCCGGCCGTCTACTGGCAGCCATACCCTTACCTAGCAAGTGGCGGCCTACATTCATTGAAGTGGTCAATTCTTGTACTGGCACTGTCACCTATCTTTCGCCAAGGTTTCAAACTGATGCCAACCCATACATGGGGAAAGATTCCCAACTCCAGGTTGACATCACAGTCACAAAGGTCCCTGACTTGCCACCCATCACCCAGCAAGATCCACAGGTTGAGGACAACTTGGCCGTCTTTGTCTCTAACATATTGTCCATGAGTGGGGTAGTCAAGGAGCATGAGGCAGTTCATGTCGATCAGGTGACTGAAGTGGCTGGTGGCAATGACAGCGATGTTACCACAGTTGCCATGGGAACGGTGGATGAGGACTGGTATGATGCAGATGTGCCAATTTGGATAACTGACGATGACGATGATGACGTAACCCTGTTTTGGTGTAACAAGCGACATTGGGATGCATGCAATATGGGTCCATATGGAATGGTGCCACCAACATCGAATAATGCAATCGCATTGGAACAGAGTATGCAAATTCGATCCCTCATGCGCTCAGTCATGCTAGCCTATGTGAGGTCCTTGTTGGATACAGCTGAACTAGTACCTTACTTTGGGGATGATGAATTGGACGTAGGGGCTGTTTGGGCACAGGGAATCGACTCTTTTAGACGAAGTGTTATGATTGATGAGAATATTGCCATAACAGCTGCAGCTATTGGTAGGATATTCATCGATGCCATAGAACACAGCACAACATCACCATGTGATGACACGCAACCAACCTTTGACTTCATCGATTACAATGCCGGGTTCTTACGAGTGCGAGCTAATAACTATTATGATACTATAGATGAGCAGCGCAACCCCCTAGCATCAGCTGTTAATGCTTACACACGTAAGCGGTGGAAGCTGCATGCCCACGAGCGCATGGTTGGGGAACTCGGACCCACTGGTTATGCTCGCCTACACGAGGATCTTCCCACCGAGTCACACCAACAACAAACAGTCTTAATACGTGCTGTGATTCAGGATGGAAGGTTTACAGGTATCGAGTATCCCCATGCCAAGGATAATCCAGTTGGGAAGATGGACCTTGCCGGTGATCTTCCCAGGTTGGCATTCACCCACTCTTCTATGATGACATTTATGAGCAAGGATAGGGATGGGGAGGTGACAGAGGCCACGAGGGAGTTTCTGACAAGTACAGTCGAGCAGCTGCACCAACATTATGAAAGATGGCCCACGGTGGTGTACATAGAAGCAAACACCGACGGCAGAATATACTTGTTTCACCCCCTTCTAGGAGGCTCAAAGTGTGTCCGCATTCCGGGCAATATGGACTTTAGCATGGAAGAGATGGACAGTGTCCTTCGCTTGCATGCCGTGGTGCTACGTCAAAATCATCTCTTTCAATAAAGATCTCCATGCGATGTGTTTGCATTATTCACTTCAATGGGAAGGGGATCATACTTACGTCTTCTTTCGCACACGTCCGAAACGATAGAACATTTTCGCCTGCTAGCTGACCTGAACCACCCGAGCTAGAGTGCTTATAAAAGCTTACGGTGATGGCAAACTCGTTCGTCTGCACAGTTCGTAGTTGAGCACGGTAATAGTGATCATCCGGGTCAGGACCCCCTCGCATCCTGGCACGCTGATTGTACTCATCTTCCTGAAGGCGGTTGAAGTGATCACATAGTGGTGGAATCATGCGCTGAACAGATTTGAAGGCTGCCTTGGTAGCCGGTAGGGTGTGCACTGTATACAGTCCGTTGAACAGTGCAGTTGGGTAGTTCGCCATCATCAAAGCCAAATTGGCATACAGGCCTACAGTTTTGCCCTCCCTACGGCGGATGTTGTGACCCACCACACGGACATTGAGTTGCCTTTGCACTGCTTTTATTTTACCCTCCGTGTAGGATCCCAATCCCAACCACTCCTTGATCATCATGAAAATTTCTGTCCTGTGCTGTGAGAGTTTATCCGCATTTATCATGGCACTCACAGAGTCTATCATCATGAAATTTTGGAATGGAAGTCGCTGAAATTTCCGTCCTCCTCGGACCCCAACTGGCTGGTTGCTGAGCAGCGCACTGTATGACTCAGCATCTGTGTGTTGACGAACAGACTTGTAGAAATGGTCCAGCTTGTACATTTCACCACGTTCCAAATTCAATATGCTATGGGTTATCGTTCGATGACCGGCTCGTCGTCGATGGGCGACAAAATCCGACGCTGCCCGCTTCGCTAGCCGATGCGCTTCCGTTTTCATGTCATCCCTACAGCCCAAAAGCACTGACGAGTAATTGTCGTGCTGTGTCAGTGTGATGTAGCGGGAGTGAAGTGCAGAGATTGCATGCGATCTGATGTGAAAACCAAATCCCGGAGTGTACCCATACTCAACATTTTTGTATTGGGGTAGAGTCGATTGCCGAGGATAGTACTGCATGTTTCGCACTGCTATCTCTGTATAAAATGTGGGCAATGTGGAAAAAACAGACGATGGACATCCAAGAGCGAATTGTCAAGTCTAGGCCTGACTACGTGTTTGATGTCAAATTACCGATGGTCGCTGAAGAGGACACAATGAAACTTCGATGTAACCGCTTCATGTTCAGGCAGGAGGGCATCGTGCCTCATGAGTTGGATCCTACCTGGGCAGCATTGAAACATGGCTTGGATTACCAGACAAGGATCCGTCTGTCGTGTTTTGTGGACCATACGATCGACATCGAAGCAACCCATGAAATATTCCCTTTTTATATACGAATATGGGCAGAGATGAGTGATCCCCAGAAGGGCGTTCTTGATATTGGATTTGTCACGTACTGCATGGACCCAGTCACGAACGGAAATGACCTCACGAGCAGAATAACAAAGGCCATCGACCATCTTAGAGAAAGGATGTTGCACGTGTCAGCCAACAACAAGTACCGAGCATGGAATTTGAGCGTCAACATGACTGTTTGTGAATACTTCTATCCTACATGTAGTCAAGTTTTGTCCATTGACTGAGAAAGATACCACTTTTACCCTCTTTGACAGGCATACATCGTCTGTCACGTTGACCAGATCCAACATCAAATCCAACAGAATGATGACAAAAGGGTCCAGAATGGTGTTGATGCATAGTCGCCCAATGGCCGGTGTTGACCTTAATTCTGTGAATGGAATGGTCAAAGAACATGGCATTAGTTTAACTTTCCACTGGATGAAGGTCGGGAAACTCACACATCACCATCTGAGGTTTTTTTTTTTTTGGGGGGGGGATTGTCGTCACGCCTGGTTTTGGACTGTGACTTCCAGGGCATCGGTGCAGCACTAGAACAACCGCAAATCACTTCCCAGTCCCATCCCGGATCAGTTGCTAACAATATAAGCCCAGTGCGGCATGGGTAAATTGACAATGGGCACCACGTTGATCGCGACCCCCATTCTTAATGAGGGAGGGTCTACAATTCGCGACCACCTCTCCAATGTTGGGAGGGACATCAAGAATGTGCATGCATTTACAACCTTTACCAATCCATCCGATGGGCGCCAGTCTACGCTGCTGATTGCCCGTCTAGCGAGCAAGCAGCGAATCATGGTCATTTCCACAGCGCGAGTGTTGGGTGGACAGCCTAGGCCAGGAAACGTGCAAACTAAAGTATATTTTGCCGACAACTGCCGCCAGTTGATTGAACTGGCGGCCCAATACGAGTTGATTCCAAAAATCATTATAACAGAACTTCTGCAATGTATAACCGCGGAAGACTAACAGATAGTGCCCCACCTGCGACACAATTGTGTGGTACCCACTTGGAAACAACAACCATATCTCTTGTACTAGCTTGACCCACGTCAGCGCATCAACTAAAAATAGACGCCAGCGCATCATGTGGTTTTGCCACGAATCTGCTTGGAAATGACCTGTGGAGTACCAGGTTCCATCATTCCAAATACCGCCATGGAGAAGAGCACATGGATCTTGCTTGCCTTACTCTCATCGTGCTTTGGAGCGTATAAGGCAGCTTCATATCCTCTCGCCGATGTGACATGGACAGATGCTGGATATATCGTTGGTGCTTATCGATCTGTCAGTGCCGTGTGCAGGGTAAGGATGCATACCTTGCCCAACGGAGAACGAGAAGTGCCTCCAGATCTGATCACAATATCTTTCACAGCCGGCAACCAACAGGGAAACGTCTCATTTAACACTAAGACTTATACTGATGACCTCTGTACGGCATCAAGGACAGTATCATCCACGTATGGAGATGCACTAAACAGTCTCGATGAAGGTGCTTTTACCAGGGAATGTCAGGCATTGGAGGACCGATTGTCCACTAGTAAGTGTGCAGTTGACATAGGTGGTACGCCCAATCGGGAAATTACCGTTATTGTGAACCCTTTTACGCATCTAGAAGCTACAAGGTGGGTTTGCATGCCAACTTGGTATGAGCGAGGTACACTGTCTTCGGAGCTACCCAGACCAACATTTGCTCCTGTGTGGGAAGGAGATAGCATGCCGCAACTAGTCGCCTTACCGTTCGAGGTCGGACGTCCGTCGAAGCTGGTGTGCACATTGGATGGATACGAGCGTGAAGTGGCTTTCCCTGCTGGGGAACTCGCCAGGTACGATGGTCAGAATGTACCCTATAGGCCGGTGAGATTCGTCCTTAGTGCGGTTCACAAGGACTGTGTCGACTACAGTGAGCTGGGATCAGTATGGAGAGATTTCCATGGACGTTTAAACAGTAGCACAGCTAACGTTTATCATTCAGAACTACCCGGCCTTGATTTTGATTGCACCAGGCCCAATACGCCCATACATACATGCTTCAGTGATGCCCCTAATACCGGTCCAGGCATACAAAATCAGCTGACCTCCGGAGCAATATGCGATGGCTATGATGCCATGGTCACCCGGTCATTAGTTACCAGTATGGCTCCATACACGGCTCCCAGGGTATCGTTGATCGGTGATCACCCATTCGAAATTGACAGCTTGTTGGTTGACTTTGACGAGCAATGTGTTGAGGGTTGTACACCGACAACAGCCCCTTTGATTGATATTCGCATAACATCCCCACATCTCCTTATGCAGATACCCAGAATAGTGAAACCCATCCAGCTCACCAACATACCAACAACCAATGTGTATAGACATGACACTCCCGCACCGACTGAGTTCGTAAGCAAACTAGTCATAACTCCGGAGTTGATGGCTCAATTTTATCGCTATCATGTCGAAATGATGGCTGAATACAAACGATATAGGGTGTTTTTGATGCCACATCCTACCATTAATGAAGAAGGGTTTGTGCAGACAACCATATCCTGTGGCTCAAATAGTGCTGCCTTTCTTGTTCTCATGAGCGGATCGTGTGAAATTGAGGGACTTGATACATCATCTCATTTTCATTGTGGACCTGGTGATAACCATAGATATGAATGGCACAAGCTGATTAACAGGGGGAGTAAGATACACATAACCAAACGAAAATATGGCAAAAATTTCTATGTGAACCACCTCATGACATGTGCTTGGCGAGCGTACATATGTTACAGTGAACCCCGTTATCAAAATCACGAAAAGTTACATGGAATAACCCTGGTAGAACAGCAACCGGGAATGCCGTATGTGGTCGGCATGACCAATCGGGAATACATACGCTATGACTATATGCTCCCCAGTGAGTGTCCCATGGGCGAGGCACCCGATGATCTGGCACTGCAGTCCCCTCAATTACTGCAGGACAGGTTACCCACCTTCAACTTATCCATGGCAGACATACCCAGAGAAATCAACTTGCAATTCAACCAGTCCCTCTCTCTACTCAAAACTCGCCTATCTGTTAATATTCCCCTATACGCTGTCCATACAAAATGTCCCTGTAGAGAACAAGTGTCATTCTGTGACCCCGGTGCCCAACGGTCAAATGCGAGCTTTGTCGCAACTGCACCACCGAATATCGATCTTGCTGTCATGACTACCCAGCCGCGGTCTAGGATACATTGTGAGGTATTCGAGCGGCGATCAAAATTGGTCACTTATGAAGACCTGGGCGAACAGGCAGCATGTACAAATACGTATAGAGGTTTATCTACAGAGAGTGAGACTGCTTTACTCGCCTTGATGCCAAGACCAAAAGTGGTAGTCGCACGAGAGCCCAACATGTGGGGGCGGAATCTCTATAGAATCAGCTGTTCTGGAAATAGGAAGACATGTATAGATAGAACTACTATTGATGGAGCAGATCCAGATTCCGAGCTTGGAATTCGATTCCGTGGGATGAAAGTGGTTGAATTTTATGCTTCTGTTAACACATCGGAACCAATGATGGAATTGCTTCAGAATGGAAGCTATGCCATTTTAGCCAAGTGGGCATTGGCTGAGCCGGAAGGTATTAGGTGGGACGCTCGAGATGAAACTACCTCAACAGATTATTCGATGAGCATGGTGGTGGACTATGCACAAGTGCTTAATAATTATACAGACATTGAATGCATGTACAAGAATGGGCGAGTGGTCAGCGAAACGGTGAGCGTTAAGGACGCATTTAGGGAAGCGGATGCTTATTGTGAGAAGCTCGACTACACCGTAGAAATGCGTTACACACCGACCCATGGGGATGACCGCTTGGCCAAAATGCAATGTTCCGTCAATTACAGCAGTGTGAGAGACAGTTGTGGGAGACCAAATGTGGCGGTCTGGGCAGTCGATAACCGAGGTGAGGACGTTTACAGTGTCATCTGTCTTGCGGCATCACCAAATCCCAGTGACTGGCGAACAGTGGTATCGGGAGTCGTCAATAACGAGCCTGGATACGGTTGTTCATATTTTGAAGATAGGGTGGTAGGCATGATACATTTAGACAGGTTAGTCTATGTTACACATTCGCTATGTCGAGTGGTGGATGAGACCAATGGGGTGAACTTTACAGAGAAGCTCGTTGTGAGCGATTTGCCCGTGGGGTGCAGTCAACCACCTCCTGATTTCTTACCAACTGTTCACGCCCAGTTCGATCAAAAGACGAAAATCACTACCGTCAGCTGCAGGTATCCCGATTGGGCCAGTGCTTTTATGTGTGTGCAAGAAGGTATGCCAACCACAGATGTGGAGGTGATTGTTCTATATCGTTCTCTCATCCGACCAGCTTCACCCATGACCATTGCTATCCGCCACACCGAAGATGGCAAGTGCACTTCACATCCCACATATGTATGCTCAACTGGCAAACTGCCTGACAAACTATTGGTATCAGTTCTGATCCCTCCTTGGGTACTCAATGACTTTATGGGAGAACCAGCTCCAGAGGCTCTAGTGCAATGTAGGATGGGTGAGCGGTATACAGATCTGCTACCGTTGAAAGACACGGTGGCATATCTTAGCCCCAAAAGGCTCGAATATGTGCCGACAAGGCTACCCACAATGAAAACTGAAGAGGTGCCAGCAGTTACCCACAAGAAGACAAAAATGGCCCTAATTATATTTATATGCATTTTGGGTATTTCAGGGGTAATTGCGACCTGGATTGCTTCCAAATGGGTGATCAGTTTGGTGCGGAAGAGACGTGCTGGTCATTACCAACCAGCGTACGTGGTCTATCAACCAGTGGAAACCACATCAAGTGTGTGATCATGTCTCCAGTGATTGAATGTTGTATAGAAATGACAATGAACATTTACATCTTTGTACATATTAAAAAATAAAATTGTATTCATATAAAACAATCATGACGAGCTTGTTATTTAAGTTTGAGCAAAGAATCAGTATGTTTGAGTGCACAGCTTCTTAATAGGTTGGTTGAAATATTTCAGTGAGGGGGATTCCTATAAGGTAAACACGCAAGAGACCTAAAATGCCTTCGTCTCAGAAATGTAGCCGACTCTTACGTGTGTGATAAAAAAACCTTCATTTCCTGTCAGCACAATTGGTCATTTCCTGTCGCAATGCCTAGTGCAATTCATCACCAGCATATTGACCATGGATTGCATGAGGGTGCGACTCATCATCCTTTGGAGTGTAATTTTAGTTGGTGCTGTGGACATTTCAAAACTACCTCACAGTTACCGGAGGACAAACTATGGCATCATGTTCCATCGTGTGGACAACATTCTCAACGGTATCACGAAATATAGGCACACGTTCAAGGTACCCATCCCAGACTTCACTTACACGCCCTTGCAGGAAATGCCATGCATCACTGACCGGCAACGACAGATAGGTTGTGAGTCTGTGAACAGACTCACACAGGAAGAAAACTTAGCTGTGCAAAAGAGCTTCGAGCAGGCTAAACGTCACTTGGATTTGGGACTGAAGGCTATACCCAATGTGGAGGACATGAAATTACCTGCAAGTAGTTGGAGACTGCAACGAGATTTGATGTTAGGGCCAGAATATTGCAAACACATGGTCCACAAACAATCAAACGACGGTGGAGATTTTTTGGGTCTGGCCGGCAAAGTGGTCAGTGATATCTTTGGCTCACCGACATGGGATGACATCACAGTCACCGCCAACCACATATGTGAATCGGCCAAAGTGGCTGAGATCAACAAGAAGGCCATAACTTCAGCTAGTGATGACCTAACTTCGATTTCCGAAACCATAGAAAAGCATATAGATACTGTCCAGCGGGGAATGTCGGATATCAATATGCGTCTCACTGAGACAAACGGAAAGCTTCAAGAACTGGCCGACGTGCAAGTGAATGACACGAATGTGATCATAGAGAGGCAGAATCTAGCGGAAGTGGCTCAACAGGTCATGTTTGAGATCATGACCAACTTGGCTCACCACAAGGCTCAGGGGATGGAACATGTCATGGCATTCAACGATTGGCTTCCCGGTATCAATCAACTCCTAAAGGGTTATGTCCCAGAAAATTTTGTCATGATCGATGACATTCAGACTGTAATCAATTACATCAACAATCAGATTGTACCAGCATACAATCACCGTCTGAAGCTAGTCCATCCCAATCCAGGCTTCTACCATCAGGTCAGGTCCATTTCCTACACGCGGGACAACAACAACATCTACATAACGGTGGTCTTTCCAATGTATACAGCAGGTGGTCTTTTGGCTGTCTATCGAATAGATCGGACGCATATATCCACGACCGACCGGCACGAGAGCTCTACCCGGATAGCCAACTTGCCGGACTTCATAGCCGTGACAGCCGACCTCCGCTATTATATGGAACTGAATCTGGCGCATTACATGTCGTGCAGGGGAGATGATGTGCGCATGTGCTCCAGTGAGCGATCATTGCAAATTGCAGGCAAGCGAACCTGTGCAGCAGCACTCTTTTATGATCACCGTGATGACATTATGGCACGCTGCGACATACATTACGAGCCATACGACCTGCCCAGTGAGGCCGTCTTGTTGGACGATGCAAGTTATCTAGTTCACAGCAAAAATGCTGGTCCGCACAACACGTGGACCATGGACTGTCCATACTCACTAAGCGGGGACAGGGATGTCCAGCAGATCCCCTCGTGTAAAACGTGCATAATTGAAGTTCCATGTGGATGCTCCGTAGAAGCTCCTGACTTTTTCATACCGTACCGTCTAACAGGATGTAAGATGACGGAGCATGACGCGAGGCCAACACTGGTGCGTACATTTCCTGCCAATTTGGCCCTGTTGACCCACCTGTATTCTCCAGCACAGCTGACTGCTTGGACTGGGTCTAATGCAACAAGTGCCCCCTGGTTGTTGGACGGACTGAATTTGACAGTCATAGACACTGTCATGCCTCAGGTGGTGGAGGCTGACAAACAGTATGCAGGTGATTTTAAGAAGCTCTTGAAACTGCACAATAACAAGTCAGATGTATACGCTAGTAAATCAGAGTATTTTATTAAAAAAACAGCTGATATGCGTGACCTGGATATGGCGAGCATTATTGACTTAGAAGAACGCCTGGATGTACACACATGGGGAGCTTTCTTCAACCCAAAAGCTACCCTGGGTGGGGTTTCAACTTCTGTGATAATATCCATGGCAGCATTGATAATGGCTAGTGTTAACTGTTACTATGCATCTAAACGGTCATAATAAGACAAAATAAAGACAACAAGCACATTTCGGTTCAATTTTTTATTTCAGTCTTTAATTTTTTCTCCCACAAACCTCTCATGTTATCCAATGCATCACAGTCCCGCTTGTGAGACTTTTCCCCTGTTCCAACATATACGCGGACAGCGTTACCACTTGCTCGACGATGTTCATCACGACATACCCGTCTGAGATCAACGAGAAACTCCGGACGCTGATCGTTGGATGCCAAAAACAAAAACATGGCATAAAGATCACAACACCAAGATAATGCGTGGGGTGATGCGAAGGAGGCTTCAGGTATGACGGAGGAGGCTGCGTCGTGTGCAAACACTTCAGTTCTAAACACACCCCGAACCTGCCTGCAATGAGCAATGTATCGTTCATCTGTGATATGTACGATATCGTTCGTTGCCGTGACCGCGTAAGGAAGGAATAAACGTGAAGAAGGAAACTTGTTGATCACAGCTCGAAATACGTCCACATATTGCAGATGATCGTATATCTGCTGCAGTGTGGCATAAGCCTCACTGTCCCCACTTTCAAACATCTCCCTGATCACCACCTCTGAAGTCAACTCATCCCCATTCTGGTATATTTCATACAAACTACAGAGATGCTTCACTGTTGTAACATCGGTGAACATTGCCGGTGGATTGGGCTTTTCACCAATGGAGGAGACTATATCCAAGATATTGTACATGTAGAATGTCCTCCCCAATGCTCTAAGTTGAGGTGAGAGACATGTCACACCATTTCTTAGCACTGACTCGAACATTGTCCGAACATGCATAATCCTCTTCCGGAACTCTTCTCCCCAAGAAGGCGGTTCCCAACTCATGCTTGCCAGTCCTGTCTTTACGTATGTGAAGAGGAAGGTGAGGAGAGCCGCTCTTGTTGGGTGATACTGAGACCCCAAATTGAATGCAGCCAGCTCAACAGGTAACAAAGATGTCATACCTGCTCCTTTCCAAAACGACGCATGGGGAAACTCGAATGCTGCTATAGCTGGGTAATCCTCTGCCATCACAAGCAGGTGGGCTGCAGTATGTCCATGCCGGTTTAATTCCATCCCACCGGTATACAGGGTTGCATTGTATATGCAAAGACAGTAGCCCAGTATATGTCGAATGCATTCAGACACATTCTCAATGCGCCAGAGCGCATACAAGATCGCCTGCCATGCCCGACGTGCAGTTCGTAAACATCGCACTGTCATGTACAACAGTCCGTTGAGATTCATTCTATCCTTCTGTTTACCTAGTTTTTCACAATTGGGTATGTTAGTCCTAATAAAGGTTGATATGGCGATGACCACGGGTGTTACAACATCCGTGCCATGAAAGCGCTTATTTAGGTCAAATTTGAGCTTCTTAGAATAGGTGCCAAAGTCATATGTTTCGTTCTTGTAATTGTTTGTTCGATCGTGCTCATCTCTCTTCAGCTTTTCATCGTAGCTGAACATTCTCATCTCAATCAACCTGGTTCTATTGCGCGTACATGACATCTCATCCACCTTATCTAATAGCCAACCCTGCCCAGAGGACTCTAACATCTTCCGATGATGACATGTCAGCATGGTAAAGTCTTCTCCTACCATCTTCAAAGTGGACCACTTCTCCCACGAGTCCCGACCAGGGTTAAATGTAAGCAACCCATCCATGTTCGGACCATCATCAGTAGGCACAGGTTCGTAAGTTGCCCATTTCAACCCTGCCGATGATTTGATCTGGGCCATATCGTGACTTAGCTGGGGAGAGTCACAAGCGCTCTCTGTTGAAGCGGGAACCAACTGTGAGGCAAACTCTGATGATCGCTATTGTATATATATGGGGGGGGGTAAGGTCAGGTGCGCAATCATGTGCAGTGAAATTCATCAGTGTGACGACGGGGGCTTGGGATGACTTTTGGCACCTTTATACACCACCAACCACAGATCCTTTTCTCTCACAACATCATAGTCAGAGAAAGATAACCCATCGGATATATTGTAGCGCTTGTTGCCACATATTTGTAAAATGTCACTGAATAAGTCAACACGCTCATGCTCCGATCCCAGTGTTGTGGCTCGTCGCTCTGCCAGACCTATGAATGCCGCACTGCGAGTTCTCACCATCGAGTCACATTCCTCATACACCATTTCAGACAAGGCATCGAATGAGTTACCAGCTTGATTTACTAGTTGACAGCAAATGCACAAGTCAGAGAGTCGATTTGACCCCCGACGGGTACCCTCACATCCCCCACCCATACCTCCTTGCGATAATAACAGGTCAATGAGTGTATCCACTATGTCACGCAAGCGTGCGCGACTGCTTCCAGCCAGTTGCACACCGACGGTCAATGTCAGACACGTTTTGGCATTCAGGGAAATCGGTCCACGGGAACCAGTATATTGTTTGTAAAAGTAGGGATATGTACATGAACCGGCAACCGAACACTGAGCATCCAGCACTTGGGCGAGGAGAGGAACTACTCCGCCGACATCCTCATACTGAGCACTCTTGAGCAATGGTTCGAGTAGTGTGCGGCTGCGATTAGGATCAATGCAAACCTCCATCACGCGGTCACTGACCGCATACACAACCCCAGACACGTCAGAGAGGGACACCCAGGGTGCACGCGTGCCAGGATCTCGCATCGCAGTAGCCAATTCTCCCGTGGTTGTGGAGGCTTGCATGCCATCCACCATGTCTAGTAAATCTGCCTGGAACCTGTCCATTTCATTCACGTCTTGTTGCGCAACACCTGCCAGGCTCCGTTCCCCCTTGGCAGTCGAAAAATTGTATCCGCCGATTTCTGCATGACACTTGATCGGTTCGCCCAACTCCGTAAGCATGGAAGCACATCGTTTCAACAGCCCTGCTTCATCCTCATCTACAGGCAACTTATCTGCAGGAGGAGAAACATCCTCTTTCCCCGAGGATACCATTTCCTCTCCTGAGAACAAACTTTCTAACCACATGTCAGTCTCGTGGCCGTCCATGTCGATGTCACCTAGGAAAATGAGAAGTCGTAGGGGAGGTCGTATATATACCTGGTCCAAGGTGCATCACCCACCCACTCACAACAAGGAAGAGACTGCAGTGGATTGTATACGGGTGCTGAGTTGTCAGAGTCTGCAAATGAGTGTACCATCTCCTCAAGTGATTCACGTTGGTGACTCTGGGATGTCGGTGGATGTGTTCACGGGTGCGACTCTTGAGCGGTACAATTCAGACCAAGCTACCACACTAGTAAAATTGGATCTCCCTTTTGACAAATGGATCAGTGTGGATAACAAGATACTTTATGGGCTGGCTGAAAATGATGAGGTGTACAAGCTATGTGTGACCCAGCGGCGAGTAGAGAAGGCACCCCAGGCTGTTAGCTGGGCATTCCAAACTAGCTCTCGCTTCATCAAAGTGGGAGGAGATGGGTGGTATACACATTTGTTGCATGACAGCCTGACATTCTCATACAGGAGCACAGCATTCCAGCAGGAGGATGCAGTCATGACACACATGCCCATGACCGATTCTTTCGATGGCCGACCATACCCTATACTCATGAGTGATGGGCGAACGATGCTTGTCTTGGATGGAACCATACCAGCCAAGTGTCCCCGCATACTGTTGGGTGGCGAGCAGAGCATTTATTGGAAGTCAAGCGTTCTGCCATATGACATGTCAAGGTCGGTCCAAAATAAGGACATGTTCTCGCACAAAACCACTGATCCTCTAGTTTATTGGCATCTGTGCAATTGTGTGCCAACACACAGGTCCTCCCCCCCAAGTGTACTGTATGACAGAGCAATCTCCATACCGGGAAAGAATGATATGTTTCTGTGCATAGGCGACTCAGCTCTCTATATCTTAGATGTTCGTCATCCATTTGATCTCAGGTGGTACAAAACAAAATATCCAATGACTGCGACACGATACGAATTTGCCCTAGATGACAGACGGGGGACAAACATATATCTGATTTCATTAGATCATGAGGATGACGGAGTTTGGACCTTGAGGAACATTGAGAGTATATGCGTCGACATGGAATGGTCGAAACCCTGACATATCTGTGCCGACTTTTGTACATTACAATTAAAAGGGTGAGACTCGGTCTGAAAACATCATTCACGCAAACGCCACAATGCAGATGTCGAACAAGGAGTCGTTACTCGCCGAACTCATAGGAACCAAACGAGCCACAGATTCATCCAACATGCAACAACGTTCCGAGGAAGAGCTAGTTCCAGATTCAGCGAGAAAACACAAACGCATCAAGACATCTACACACACATTGACATCCTCGGAGGACTGTTCAGCTGATAAACACCCCAACATCTCCACTGCTATGCTCTATGGCAGTGACCATGATACCGATGATGAGCCACTGTTGGAGTATGATACAGACATGGTCCAGGATAACCTCTCTGTCCAGGATGAGCGAACTGTGAAGCATCATCTTGCGTTCCCATCATATGTGTTTGATGACAACTGTAAATCCATTCATGCATATATATGCACTAGCAGTCTCGGAAAATCGGGGGAAGATAAATATGTTGTATATACGATCCTCGTTGGGGATGAGGTGGGAGAATTGCATTATTCTGAAAGTGGTCGCGTTCCACCTAAATTTCGTCAATGTTCGGTAAACGGGACCGTCTTTGCATTGGAGCGTCTTCTCACCACCATATGTTCAAATGATGGGGAGTGGAGGATGCGCATGTTACATGTTCACTCTTGCGGTGATTATCTACAGAAGACCATTGAGTCCTACCTCCCCTATTGGAAGGAGAATGGTTGGCGATTACGAGATGGGGCACCAGTTGTGATGAAACCAGTTTTGCAGAGGATTGAATCATTGCTTCTGTCACCCACATCACCTGAGAGAATGACATTATGCACTGAGCCCTCGCAGTCAGGACAGATCGGTATGTCTGCTGTCAAGTATGAAATGGGTAGCCACTCTTGGTGGTTGGCTAGGGCACGCGGTTGTTCTATCACGTATCTGTTCCAAATCCAACAACTCGAGACAATGACTGACAAGGCAATCGTTGGAGTTTCCACAAATAACAAATCACCGCATTCCACTCCAAAAGCAGTGCATTGGTTCAACAAAAAATAGAGAATTGTGATTGAAGCACTAGGGTAGTCATTGCAGCTCCCAATAATCGTTGGCACAGCTCTTGAGTGCACTGATAGAGGTTGCCGAGAATACATATTTGTACCTTATTGCATGTTTATTCTATCTGTCTTGTATGTCATTACATGTAATACCAACATGACAAGCCCCCAAAAACCCCGATTATTCACATTTAAACAGGGGACGATTCAAAACCACCCTATCAGGTTACCAGCAACTCTTAGGACGTATCCAGTTTACTGTATAGCTTGTTGAAATAAAGATTATTGATAACTCATCCTGTGTCGTTTTCTGTCGTTATATATATATATATATTACTACGTAATTACACTTGAAATAAAAGAACATGACAAACAATGTTGAACATACAAATTTTAATTAGCACCAAAACAAAGTATATCTGTGAATTTCATATCACCTCCTGTCATAGGCTCCAGGAGTACAGGTTATAATCAGTCTAGACCATAACCCTATAGACAATAATCCTTGCACAATAAATCAATAAGCAAGAAACAGTGTAACATCAATTCTAAGCAAACTATAACAGAATTATCAGGGGTTCGGCTAGCAGTCGATAGCAACAGTTTCATAGTAGTGAGTGTGCGAACCGCACAACCCATAGCAGGATCAGTTCCAAGCACCCGAGTCTGACATGAATTCTAAATAAACACGTTTATGTGGGTATTTTCTTTGCAGCCGATAATAAGCCTCTGACGGCAAGTGCTACCTCTGCCTCCAACTCACACACCGCTCTCAAAGCCTCATCATCGATTTCACTCTCCCACCCTGCAGATTCTATATACTCATGTGACAACTTTATGGGATGGTCACCTCGTGGTGTTTCAAACTCTGTTTCACTGTAGATGCGGCGTACAGGAGCGGCCTGACCCACGGGGTCGACTCCAACCACATCTCCTGTGTTGGCAATATCCGATGCTGGTGTCTGCGTGTGCGATGAATCGTGCTTATGCACGGTCGGGGTGACAACGGGCAACACTGGAGCAACTTCGCTCGTTTCCACCTTATCTTGCCCTTGTGTCTGCATGTGTGATGCATCGTACTCCTGACATGCTGGGCTAACAACGGGGGACACTCGAACCACATATCTCATGTCCGCTGTATCGGACCCTAGTCTAGTCTTGCATGATGCACCGTCCTCGGGTACGGCCGGGTTGATTATGAAACAATCTGACACCACTCCCCCTGTGGTTGCCATATCTGCCTCCCTTGTCTGTGTGCACGATTCATCATTCTCGTGCAAGGTCGGGCTGACAACGGAAGATTCTTGCACGACATTTACCTCATCGACCTCACTTATCGGTGAATATGATTGAGCCTCATCGAGCACGAGTGGGATGACAACGGGCTGTTCTTCATTCACTACCCCCATATTGACCTCATTGGTTTCTGCTGTCAGTGCCCACGAATCGCTGACTTGGGATATGCCCGAACCAACATCACCATCAGCATCACTACCATCAGACACACCAGTCACCACACCTAGTCGACGACGTTGTACCTTGCACCGGGGTTTGACTAGTCTGCGAGACGCAGCTAAAAATATATCTTGGTATAGTTGGCATGCAGGATCACTTTGTGCTGCTGCCACTTGAATTCGGACTCGCTCATGAACATTCATCCTCACTAGACATCCCATACACCGCATAATCCCCATTTGTCCTCTTTGACGCCTGCAATGACCAACCCATTGATCGGATAAATGGGTTGTGCAAGCCCTACACATACCTCTCATACAACAAGCTGGCTTGGCAACCTCATCACCCAGCTTGGTGAGACATATGACGCACACAGTTTCACCCATTAACATATACCGCCCTTCGACAAAAGCTGAATCCTGCATGCTCGGATTCGAATTCAGCTTGTCTCCAATCTTCATTCTCCTTTCCAATGGGTCGGTACCATATAGACGCTTGTCCATGTCGAGGCAATACTGTGCCTTTGCCTCCTCAAACCGCATTTGACGCTTTTCTATCATCCTACCTCGGCGCAGCGCTAGAGCTCGATCACGTTTATCATTATCTACATGCGATCGCTTTTCTATTTGACCTCCTTCTTCATCTGAAGATGACACCTCCACCTGCACTGACCTGCGCCGCTTCCCTTTCTTTGGACTGTTTGGTACTTCCAGCGGTGCACTCGCTCCAATGAGGTTGCGTAGTCGGGTTGCTGAAATGTGTATGGACTCCAGCAGAATGTCTGTTGCCAGGCGAGTGTCTGGCTTCACAGTGTCCTTCAGAATAGCGTAGTCCTGTAGGACAACTTGGATGAATTGAAGTTGTTGGTCCACCTCCATCGTGCTTCGCTCCTGGGTATTGACAAAAAGTCACCGTGAGATGATATGATGGTCAGCGCATGGTCGACAGCAGGTTATGTACACTTGTTGCGGTAGTAGGATGTGTGGTCATGGGGTTCAATTCTGGTCCGCTATTGGTGGACATGCTCATAGGTGATCCAAATTTACCCTAATAGCTATATGGGGTCACTACCTTTGAACAGATGTTGACCGTGATTGGTCTGTCTTACCACAATGTGGTAGGAAGCGGTCACACCTACAGAGAGGAGAACTGACTACTGATGTATGTGACCAATTAATGCCCCCACCATTGTATGAAATGTAAACCAGAGATCTTGGACTGAGTGAACACATAGGTAGAAACAGTGGTGTGGGGATGACAACCCATCTTGGATTCAGTCACCCGTTAAGCACTCAATGAAAGTCATTTCCAATACCCTTGCCAACATGGTCAAGCTCTCTGCTGGTGTTATCCTACTCCCTCTCACATTACTTCCAAGTTTAATGCTGAGGAGAGAGCTTGCGATATACCTGCCTCCATTGAACAAACATTTTCTGTGAGATATCTAGATCTCTATCATGGCAGGATTTTGTGTATTATGCTTAGAGACCTGCTCAGACAGTGGGATGGAGAGTGCGATGTTCACATACACCCATTCATCTCTTAATTCGCTTGCTCATTGGTTTGTTCACTCGTCTCTTTGTTGGTGTGTTCTGTCTGTGTGTCAGTCTGGTGTGTATGTGGACATGGACATCGTCCACTGAAATACATAGAGTTTGCGAGTTTAAGTGTTTGTGTGTCTACGTACATGTGTGTATGAGTAGGGTTGTCATCAATCAATCGATCAGTAAATCAATCAATCAATCAATTAATTGGCCAGCCGGTCAGTCAGTCAGTCAGTCAGTCAGATCCGTCAGTTAGTCAGTTGGTCAGTCAGATCCGTCAGTCAGATCCGTCAGTTAGTCAGTTAGTCAGTTGGTCAGTCAGATCCGTCAGTGAGTCAGTCAGTCAGTCAGTGAAATC
>JAAUYI010089505.1_pt1 | contig 20134 bp, 12 predicted proteins | sample 7278041 | NCBI WGS metagenome assembly JAAUYI01 (sample SAMN14350216, study PRJNA611818) | marine sediment metagenome | isolation source: surface marine sediment (0.6m) | place: French Polynesia: Moorea | collected 2018-08
AAAAGTATGACCCCATCGATGAATCGAGGGGCTTGAAATAAGGAAAACATTTTTGACTCTCCACGGATGAATCCGGGGGCTTGTATCCAGTTTATTTTTTGGTCAACCGCTAGCCCTTACAGGGCGGCTACGCCAATGCGGAAGTCAAAAGTCATTCATTCAAAAGTCAAAATGAACTCCTTCCCTCCGAACTCTTTCCCTCCGAACTCCCTACTTTCAAGTCATCCTCCTACGAGAAAATCTCACAACCAAGGATGAAAATGCTTTATGACTAACTCCTCAAGGGCGCACGCAATGCGCCCCTACTCCCTCACTCCTTCCCTCCGAACTCCTTCCCTCCGAACTCCCTACTTTCAAGTCATCCTCCTACGAGAAAATATCTCAAGTGCAACTCCCACATCTAAGCTGTCAACCGTCAACCACCAACTAACAACTAACAACCACCAACTATCAACTAACAACTAACAACTCCTCACTCAAGAATGTCGTGACAATTCTCCCTGGTGATTTTGGGGATGAAACTCCTCTCCATGAATCAAAGGGCAAAACTTAGTGTTAGCACTCATACAATCCATATGGGGAGTTTTGGCACACACTAACAACAATCCCCCTAAAATCACGAGTAAACCGCAAATAGATGCAACTTTGATCCAAGAAATATCTAGGGCACCGTGAACGATGACTTCTCGCAACACCGATACAACCGTGACTTCCACCGCCACACCCACAGAAATGCTATGTTCCTGTAAGTAAACCATCAACAGCCGGAACAACTCTACCAAAATCAAGATAAACAGGATTTTTGCAGTCACTTGTTGATAATCAGAGGATTGGGAAAGGGCGACAAATATCCCCCATAATTGCACCAGCATGACGGCAAATAGTCCCAAACACAGGACAATGACAATTAAATCTTGGAAAGCCTCCATATTACGGACGATTGCTCGCCGATCCAACCAGCGATCGCAAAATAAAAATCTACTTTTGAGGCGCTTGTTCATAGATATCCTATGCCAATTGAGAACTACTTGTGACCACACCAGCTAGTCGAACCATAATCCTATCTTAAATGCAAAAAGAGGACTCTTGTTGACCATAGGAGATGAGGAGGGAAGGAGGGAAGGAGTGAAGGAGTGAAGGAGTGAAGGAGTGAAGGAGGGAAGGAGTGAAGGAGTGAAGGAGTGATGAATTAAAGACTGTCAACCGTCAACCGTCAACCGTCAACCACCAACTACCAACTAACAACTAACAACTAACAACTATCAACCATCAACGAGGTTGGGAATTTAGTTGTTGTGCTTGTTGCAACATTTGTTCTGCATTGTTTTGCCACTGTTGATTGCCTTGTACCCGGTATAAATCCCAGGCATACCGGAAGACTTGGGCGGCTTGGGGATATTGCCGTAATCGCATGAAAGTTAACCCAGCAGCATAATAGGCATTGGCATAATTGGAGTTGGCTTGGGCTGATTGGCGAAATGCTGCCAACGCCTTGTCATACTTACCTTGATTGAAAAATATCGATCCCAACTGATAGTGTGCTTCGGGATATCGAGGATTAATTTTAACTGCCCGCTCAAAAGCTTTTTTAGCTCGATTTGTTCTCCTTTGTTTTAAATAACAAGTTCCCATATGATAGGCTGGCTCAGGGGCATTTTTACTATATTTCATCGCCTGTTTAAAGGCAGAAATTGCCCGTTGGCAATCTCCCTCAATTTCTCGCAGTAATCCCAAATTGTAATGGGCTACTCCCAGTTTGGGATTGATTTTTAAGGCTCGTTGCAAGTAATTATTAGCCTGGTAAAAGTTATTTCCTTCTAATAAGGTACCCCCTAAATTCGCGAAGGCAAGGGCAAACTTGGGATCTGCTTGGGTAGCTTGGTAAAAAGCATTGGCTGCTGGTTGTAATTGCCCGAATTGTCTGAGTGCTAAACCCAAATTGTAATGTGCTGGGGCTAAACGGGGATCTAACTGGGTAGCTTGACTAAACGAGTTGATGGCATCTTGAGTTCTCCCAGCTTGAATAAATTGTAACCCTTGATTGTAAAAGTCTGTGGCAGTTGGGGCTTTAGTTTGATTTTCTTGGTCGGTAGACACCGTGGGTAAACTAGGGTTCTCTTGTTGAGCAAGGCTAGGAGAACCATAAAAGATGCTCCCACTACCGATAATTAAACTCACTAGCACCAAAAGGTAGAAGTTGGGAGACAACAGACACAAAGGGGAAAAGCTGGAAATATCAGCTTTTTGTGGCTGATTAATAGGTATTTTGTTCGCGCCAAGTCGTACTAGTATGGATGGGCGATGGTGAAACAAGAATATTGACATTGATTTTCTATAGGGATCGCAACAGTTTTAGTAAATTTTGATTCACAAACCTATAGCTAAGGTTGCAAATTATTCATTAAACTTCAATATTTTCTATAAAAATTCGTATTACTTAAAATTTTTCGACCTAAATCTTACAACAAAATACGATTCTTTGCTGTGGTGATTAAAGAAGAGTTAATCTCAACTTAAGGGCGAGATAATTCTGTCTAATCACAAATTTTGATCCTTAACCGCTCTGGATAAACAAAAAGCGATCGGCCACCAGCTAAGAAAATAGACCTACAACCGAAAAAATAGTTAAATCCCTGAATGCTGAGTGCTGAGTGCTGTTGTCACATAACTAGGCGTAGCTAAACGCAAGGGAGGTTTTATGAACGAAAAAGTCAAATCGGGTTCGCGAAATGTTGCAATTGTCGGTCCATATTTAAGTGGTAAGACTTCATTACTAGAGAGTTTATTATCCGTCACGGGAGCAATTTCCCGCAAAGGCAGCGTCAAAGATGGTAACACAGTGGGAGATAGTGCCACAGAAGCACGCGATCGCCACATGAGTGTAGAAATTAGCACAGCCTACACTGAGTATAATGACACCCACTTTACATTTATCGATTGTCCTGGAAGTGTCGAATTTGCCCAAGAGACTTACAATGCCTTGATTGGCGTGGATGCAGCAATTGTGGTTTGCGAACCCATCAACGAGCGCGTCCTCACCCTTGCCCCCCTATTTAAATTCCTAGACGATTGGGAAATTCCCCACATGGTCTTTGTGAATAAGATGGATCGGGCAAATATTCATGTTTTGGAAACTTTACACGCCTTGAAGGCAGTTTCCAGCCGTCCATTGGTGGCTCATCAATACCCAATTATGCAAAACGAACAGCTAATTGGTTTTATTGATTTAGTTAGCGAACAGGCATATCATTATCATGATGGGGCACCTGCTGACCCAATTCCCTTCCCCGAAGAACTTAAAGAAGAAGAGCACATTGCTAGGGCAGAAATGCTAGAAGCCTTAGCAGATTTTGACGACCATTTACTGGAAGAACTTTTAGAAGATATTGAACCTCCCCAAGAAGAAATCCTCAAAGATTTAAAAATGGAATTGGGTGCAGATTTAGTTGTACCCGTATTCTTTGGTGCTGCCGAGCAGGATTATGGTGTTAGACCCCTATTAGATGCATTGTTAAGAGAAGCACCAGAACCAGAAACCACAACAAAACACCGTTTGAGTGAACAAAAAGGTAATCAACCATTAGCCCAGGTACTCAAAACTTTTTATACACCCCAAGGTGGCAAACTATCTTTAGTCAGAGTTTGGCAGGGTAAATTAACTGATGGGATGAACCTCAACGGTTTGCGTCCTGGCGGTTTATATCGCCTGATGGGGCAACAAATGAAATCGGTCAGGGAAGCTGGTGCCGGGGAAATTATTGCTCTGAGTCGCATGGAAGGTATTAATACTGGCGATACTTTGCAACAAGACTCCCAAGTAGAATTACCCAAGGCAAAGCAACTAGAACCAGTTTATGCCCTAGCAATTACCCCGGAAAAGCGCAATGATGAAGTTAAACTCAGCAGTGCCATAACTAAACTGCTAGAAGAAGATCCTTCCCTGGCTTGGGAGCAACATGGGGATACCCACGAAGTGATTCTGTGGGGACAAGGGGAAATTCACCTGCAAGTGACCCTCGATCGCCTGCGGAACAAGTATAACTTACCAATGACAACCCACTTACCCCAAGTGCCCTACAAAGAAACCATCCGCAAACCAATTTCCTCAGTTCACGGGCGTTATAAGCATCAAAGTGGGGGACATGGGCAGTTTGGCGATGTTTACCTAGACATTCAACCCCTATCCCGTGGTGAAGGCTTTAACTTTAGCGAAACTATTGTTGGGGGAGTAGTTCCCAAACAGTATATTCCCGGAGTAGAAACCGGGGTAAGAGAATTTTTAGCACATGGTCCCTTGGGCTTCCCCGTAGTGGATGTGGCTGTTACCCTCACCAATGGTTCTTACCATAGCGTTGATAGTTCCGAACAAGCCTTTAAACTAGCAGCTCGGCTGGCCATGCAAGAAGGACTACCCCAAGGTAATCCCACCCTTCTAGAACCAATTGTCCGTTTACAAGTTACTACTCCCAATGAATTTACTTCCAAGGTAATGCAACTATTGAGTGGTAGAAGAGGGCAAATTTTAGGCTACGAAGGCATACATGACTGGCAAGGTTGGGATCATCTCACCGCCTACTTACCCCAAGCAGAAATGCAAACCTTTATAGTAGAATTGCGATCGCAAACTTTAGGAGTTGGTTCCTTTGATTGGGAATTTGACCATCTCCAAGAAGTACCAGACAAGGTTGCTGAACGCATTCTTACTGTTGATGATCAGACTGTTAGCACTGGTAGCGGGAAGAACGGTAAGAAATGATGAGGAGGGAGTGAAGGAGTGAAGGAGTGAAGGAGTGAAGGAGTGAAGGAGTGAAGGAGTGAAGGAGTGAAGGAGGGAAAGAGCTAAGAAATAATATCTCCCTCCGCTTCCCCTGCTTCCCACACTTCCCACACTCCCCACACTCTCCCTGCTCCACAAAATCCGATGAATAATCCAGAATCTTGGTATATTGTTAAACGCTCTGGTGGTAATTGCTACATTATCCCCAATCAGGAATTACAGGAGGAAAATCAAACCGAGGAAGTGACGGAGAAATGGGGACCTTTTGTTTCCCAGGGAGAAGCGATAAGCCTACGGCATAGCTTCGCTTACCGCTCGTCGTGTAGGATTAATTAGGGCTGGTAAGTGCCAGCCGGTGTAGAAAGAAAATAGGATTTGAAAATTATAGGTATGGGAGCATCCTGACATCTTACACCAAAGTATTAATACTGATTTATTATGTGGTTAATAAACATATATTTTTATCAGTAACACGAAAAATTAGGTTTTTTAGCCTGCGTAGGCAGAGAGAAGTTGGCGGTGTCAGTTTCCGTCCCGCCAAACTTCGGGGCTTTGTTTGTATAGCCTCACCCTTCTAGGATACTGTTGGCGAATGGTAGGTTTGACCCCTCATCCCAACGAATTAATAGGGATTTTGAGTTGTTAACAAGAGTGCGATCGCACTCCTCAAATCCCTATTTTTTGGTCATTCAGGGGTGTCACCCCTGAATGACCAACAGTATCCTTCTAGGGTGGAGGTGCAAGATATGAGCGCCCTAGGAGGGGAAGTCACGCATTCATGCATTATTAAATCCCCTCCCAACGAATGAAACTAACACCTGCATTCTTGTTTGGCTAAAATCCCTGCTACATAAGGGTTATAAAATGTGCAAGTTAAGAGCATCTCAAATATAAAATATTTAAGCTCAGTCAGGCTTTGAAACCTCATAACACAAATGAATGGGGGAACTTCACAATATCCTGAAAAGTCAGCTCCAATTAGCAGGGTGAAGTTATCATGTTATTAAAGCTACCATATTGTTAATTTTAGAAAACGCGAGCGCAAAATCGTAGTTTTTTCCGTAATAATAGTTAGATGTAGTTGACCAAGGTGGAAACCTTAGTCACAAGAACTACGTACTATAACCGTCTCCTAAATTTTCAAACTTGGGGATAGTTGTGGTGTAGCACTCACTCTTTTTCTATACCAATTTTTCCCATGTAGCCGAATTCAATTTCCTATAGAAATATCTTGCACCTTCTCAATCAGAGCAAGTGCCTAAGTAGGGCTATGCCGCACCTATGAAAAATTAAGGGTTTGGTAACTCTAATTTGAACAATAATTTTGTGGTGCAAGATGTGAATACCTTGATAATATCTCGCAATTTATTATTTTATTATGAGTTGGAAAGCCTGGAGTGATCATCCAAAAATAGTAATTCTTAGCTTGTTTCTAACTACTGTCGCAACTATACCCGTATTTTATGAAATATATGATCGTCATAAAGAGCAACTCTCCAAGGTAGGAAATCCCAACAAGGAGTGGGTGATGTTAGGAAACCCATTCAGTGGTTTTAGTACCTTCCGCAATCCAGAGTTCAAGAAAGCTCTTGAAAACGAAGGGATCAGCCTAGAGTTCAAGCATGAATCCAATAACGAGAAACGCGCTAGGCTTTTGGATAATGGGGAAGCTCAATTAATAGTCACTAGCTTGGATCAGGTAATACAGCACAAGCCAAAGGGAAAAATTGTGGGGTTGATTGACCGCACCACAGGAGCCGATGCAGTAGTAGTAAACACAGTGAAGTATCCTAGTTTGAAGTCTTTGAAGTATCCTAGCTTGGAGTCTTTGGAGGCTTTGCGTAAGCTAGCTAAAAAGGAGCATTCAAAGGGGCGGAAGTTGAAAATTGCCTTTACCAAAAATAACCCCCTTGAGTTCCTAGTTCACTTCTTAGACTACAAATTTGATAAAGAGTTTGAGTTGACAGATTTTGAAATTTTGGAGCAGGAAAGTATTAAAGAAACTTGGAAGAGCTTGAAAAATGACCCAAATGTGGTGCTTGCTGTTCTTTTTGAGCCATTCATTACTCAAGCTCGGAAGGCGGGGTACAAGGTACTCCTCTCCACTGAAAATACACCAAAAGCAATCATAGATGTGCTAGTCGTCTCCAAACCATTGCTCAAAAAGCAACCTAAGAAAGTTTCTAAATTTCTGGAAGTTTACTACGCTCACATTAACAAATATCTCTTGAAACCCTCGCTAATGAAAAAACAAATTTCAAAGGATGACACAGAATTATCGTTTCAGGAGGCGGAGAATGTTTATAAAGGGATTCACTTTTTTACAGCACTAGAAGCCAATAATTGGTTGACTAAAGGGGCGCTAGAGGATCAGATCAAAGACTTTGGAAAGTTGCTGAGATTCTCAGGCAAAATACAGAAAGACCCTAAAAAGCCTAAAGAGTTTTTTACTGCCTCGCCAATTCAAAAAACTGTAGCAATTCACAAATCTGACTGTAAAATTATGGAGAAATGGGAGCAATTCAGAAGGATTTGCAAATTCAAACCTGTTGAAGAGATTGTTGGCATTGGTATTCCTAGAACTCCTCCTATAACTCTCCCTAGCAAGCCCATTACCGAGTTCGACCTAAGTTCCAATAAAATAACTGTATACTTCACTTTCAGTGGGTCTTCGACATTAACTGATCAAAATAAAAAAAATCTCCAGCAGCTAGCTAATAAGATTCAACAAACATCCTCTGAAAATATGGTTGTGAGAGTGATTGGTCATGCCTCTAGAACTGGCGGTAAAGATTACAACGATTTCCTTAGCTGGCAGAGGGCTCATGCGGTTGAGAAATATCTGGAGAATCTTGGTCTCAAAAATCAAATTATTCCTGAGGGTAAAGGCTACTCTAGTTTAATTCCTGAAATTCCTAAAGATGACCCTCGCCAACAACGGGCTGAAATTCATTTGACTCAAATTAACCAATAGCGAGATTACCAGAAAGTTATGAGACACAGAATCTTTAAGAAAAAAATCTTTATAGTAATGTTGACTATTACCGTTGCCGTCTTTTCTGTGGTTTCAGGATGCCAACCGCAGCAGTCTACTCAAAAAGTTTATCGCATTGGCTTAGGACCTTGGGTGGGTTTTGGTCCTCTCTACCTCGCCCAGGAAAAGGGTTTTTTTCAGGAGGTAGGCATTAAGCCAGAATTGACCGTTATTACGGGGCTAGCCGAACGTAATAGCGCCCTAAAATCAGGAAAGGTTGATGCTTTGGCTGCACCAGTTGACTATTTTGTCCTATCGGCTGGCAATCGCTTGGAAATGAAAATAGTCATGGCGATCGATGAATCTGTAGGTGGCGATGGAATTGTTGCCAAAAAGTCGATTAAGAGTTTTCAGGATCTGCGGGGGAAAAAGGTTGCCTTTCAAAGGGGGTTACCCAGTGAGTTTTTCCTTCGGGCTTTGTTGCAGCAAAATGGCATGAGTCTAGACGACTTGAAAACTTTCGATATGAAAACTGCTGAGGGAGGTGCTGCGTTTCTTGCGGGACAGGTGGATGCTGCGGTTATCTGGGAACCTTGGCTGACTAAAGCCCGCGAGGAAGGAGATGGGTATATTCTGGCATCAACGAAGAAATATCCCAACTTGATTGTGGATTGTCTGGCGTTTAATCAGGATGTGGTTAAGAATTCACCCCAAGATGTGCAGAAAATCGTGGATGTAGTGTTGAAAGCCATTGCCTATTGGCAGCAAAATCCAGAGGAAGCGAATCAAATTATGGCTCCTTTCTTCCAATTGGATGCGGCTAAGTATGCAAAAGTTCTCAGTGGTGCTAAGTTTACGGAACTCGCCCGCAATCGTGAATACTTTGGTACAAAGGAGAATCCAGGACCCATCTTTAAGGTGGCGAAACAGGCTTCAGAAATCTGGTTGAAGGCTAAAGCTATCAAAGTTCCGGTCAATGGCAAGTCGATTATTTCGACTGAGTTTGTTGAGAAGGGGTCTGTCTCTTTTACAAAATAGATAAGCAAGTGGTTGGCTATAAATATAACTATGTCAAGAAATGTAAAAGTGCCTGAAACCTTTACCAATTAATTTTGACACTCTCCTCAGCTGTTTATGACCCTTGCCAGTTATATTTATTTGTGCCAACCTACTTCAGCAATTAAGGTAACTCATTAAATTTTTGGTTTCTTGGTTTCTTGTGCTGGTAAAATTAACTAAAAATAATTAATTTATAATTTGAAGTGATGAGCCAAATAACTAATATATTGAACCTCTTAAATTCATTGCTTGACTTACTGAAAATGATTCCTATTCTTGGGGAAGCTCTGAAGTGGAGTACTCATCGTATACGGACTTTATTTAATCCCACAGAAAAAACTTTTAAATTTAGAAACGAAAAGATTAGATTTCTAGTCACAAAAAAAGTTATGAGCAATGAAGCTAACCTACCTAACACTTCAGATATGGTAGTGGTTCGTGCAGAACAACCCTTAGAACTAATAGATTTTAATTTTGCCAAGAGAGTTTATAAAAATATGAGGCATAAAAATATCAATTATCAGTATTTCTTTTGTTACGAAGATAGAACTAAAAAAACTATAGAAAAAGTTGTAAAAATGCTCAGGAATATTTCCCTAGTTTACGGTTTTCATCATGAAGATATCAAAGCAGAAAAAAAATACGATGAGGTAATAAATGAATTAATTAATTCTTTAAATAATACCTTTATATCTAACGAACGGAAGAGCCTAATTCTTAACAATCAAGATATCTACGGAAGAAATTTCAGAATACCGGAAGTTATCGCAAATAACTTACAAGGAATTATTAAAAATAAAATTTCTATTTACTTTATTCCCCGTAAAGCATCCGAAACCTTCTGTATACATCAAGGTATAAATAAAAAAGAGTGTTATCTGCGTTGGGGAGACAAGGATTATTTTATTAACCTTCCTCGTTCAGAAGTAGACCGCAAACTAAATGCCTATAAATACGATAAAGAAATTCTAGAAAAGCAAGGTATTTTTTATATCCATCCTGAGAGTTTCAATGACATCAGACAGTATTTTTTGGAAGAAATTAGAGACAACTTTCCTGACAATATTCAGAGGTGTTTTGAAGATATCTGTTTGGGAAAAAGCAACAATTAATTCGGAGGAAAGTTACCAGAATCAATAACTGTATAAAATCAAGAAAAATGAATAACTTTATTACGCTTTTAAAACAGTATATTTTTAAAATTAAATTTAGGTCATCATTCCAGTCAACATTACTAAATATAACCCCTTTTGTGGCTTTAGTATTTCTTTGGTATTTGTTAAATACAACAAGGACTATCGACCCCATATTCCTACCACCACCAGGCAAGGTTTGTTCTAGCTTTCTACAACTTTTTTTCTCCGTAAACTTTCTTATAGAACAATTTGTCCCCAGTCTTTTTAGAGTGAGTGGTGCTTTTTTTCTTTCCGTTATCATTGCACTCCCACTGGGAATTCTCAGTAGTCAGATTGCTTGGGTATCGCGCCTAATTGAACCCATGTTTAGCTTTACTCGCTATCTCCCTGTTGCTGCCTTAGTCCCCCTTTGTATTCTTTGGTTTGGGATTGGAACTGAGCAGAAGATAGCAGTTATCATGTTAGGTGTAGTATTTCAACTGGTTCTGCTATTCGCCTTTGATACAGCCTCAGTTCCCCATGAATTAATAGAGAGTGGTCGGACTTTCGGTTTAACCAACTGGCAAATTGTCTATCGAATTGTGTTACCCTGGTCGATGCCAGCCATCTGGGATGATATGCGGATCTCAGCAGGTTGGGCTTGGTCTTACCTAGTACTTGCGGAACTCGTGGCTGGAAACAACGGCTTGGGTTACTTTATCATTCAGTCCCAGCGATTTTTGGAAACAGAGAGAGTATTTGCCGGAATTTTATTTGTTGGGATGTTAGGAGCTTTAACTGATCTGTTTTTTCGCGTAACAGCCTCTAAAATGTTTCAATGGAAATGAACCCAGAAATAGGTGATGTTTTGTTACAATTCCGAGATGTTTCCAAAAGCTTTGTAAGTAGTAATTTACGCAAGGTTCAAGCTTTAGCCAACATCACTTTTTCCCTAAATCAAGGTGAATTTATTGTGATTATAGGTCCATCTGGCTGTGGTAAGTCTACGGTTTTGAGGTTGGCCGCCGGACTAGACAAACCATCTTCAGGGGAAGTTCTCTATCATGGTGAGCGGATTAAAGCACCAGAGCGGCGCCGGGGGCTAGTTTTTCAGTCCTATAGCGTTTTTCCTTGGCTAACCGTGAGGGAAAATATTGAGTTTGGACTAAATGACACCAATTTGCGACTCAAGCAGGAAAAAGTGGCTAATTGGTTGGATTTTACAGGATTAACTGACTTTGCTGATGCCTATCCAAAAACCCTCTCTGGCGGAATGCGTCAACGAGTCGCCCTTGCTCGGACGATGATTGTCGAACCAGAACTGTTGCTTCTGGACGAACCGTTTGGTGCTTTGGACGAACGCACCAGAGAAAGTATGCAAGTCTTGTTACTCAAAGCCGTTTCTAATTCGGGATGTTCCGTGCTGTTAGTCACCCACGATATTCGCGAAGCCCTCATCATAGCAGATCGGGTGTTCTTGATGAGTGCCCACCCAGGCAGAATTCTAGATTCCTTTGTCCCTCCATCAAGGAAACCCCGAACTCGTGACCATCTCACTACTCCTGAGTTTAAATCTCTGTATAATGAGATACTGAACCGTTTCCCCGTTCAAGTTCTAAGGGAGTAGACGGCATACTGTACCATAATCGCCATATATTTATTAATTGATTTTTAATACATGAAGCTTAAAGAAGAAAAATTACCTTGGAATAATGCACCTGTTCTTTCAACAGGTGAACTCTACCCATACTTGGCTGAACGGTTAGCTGACCAGCATTATTACTTGCCTCTTTCGGTAACCTTGTTCTCAGATCCGGAAATTGAAGAATCAGCTGTAGTTAACTTTCTTGACGAACTTCCCTCCCAGCTTGAACGTGAGTTTCGCACTAGAAATGCTCGTCGGCAACGGTTCGTGTACCTCGATTTATTCAGCGAGGGTGAAATCCACAACATATTAACCGGACATCGACACGTGCAACCTTGGGCACTCTACTACTCTAAACAAGGAGGATTAGATCTTCTGTCTGAGAGTCCCCATCCAGAAAAGTCTCTCTGGGGAGCTGTTCCCTGTTCCTCCATGCCCAATCACGGGGTTGCTTGGAGAAAAACCTCAACAAGTGACTGCCAGATTTGGCTGGCGACGGCTCGAAAAGAAGGAATTGATTGGGATTGGGATTCGGATATCGGCCACGAGTCAGCACATTCGAGTTTTGCGCCAGTGCCGCTTTTTGCCCAAGCCTTACATCTCAATCCCGAAATGACATCGCTAGATAGGGTTAACAATGTCCAAGCTCTCAGTTCTAATCAATTAGCTCGCATGACTTATACCTATTCAGAAATTGCTGTGATTGCCATGCGGGGAGAACAACGAGACACTGAAACAGGTTTACCTGTTGTGGAGCGACCAGAGGAACTTTATGCTTTCCTTGAATTCTCCCACGAACTAATGCCAGATTTGGGTTTTGATCGAGCTTTAGCAGCTTGTCAGCACGTCAGTGGTCAAATTGATGTCAATGATAGTGCTGAAATCTTCGCTCTTGGCGCACCAGTGATGCGTGTTCTTCCTCGCATTTCCAGGGTAATTAATCACTTTTCTATTCCGACTTTCACCATATTACGCCCTTAGCTCGATTTTATCCATTTTTTAGCAACGCGATTACCCCCTTGATAAATCATCATAACTGAAAAGTCAGCCCCCTGGGCGCAAGCCTTGCACCCCTACAAGCCTTGCACCCTACTGCCCCCTTGAGCTAAAGAATTAAAACTCTCCTGCTAAAGCATCAACACAACGCTCACACAGTAAGGGATGCTCTGCGGATTCTCCCACATGGGTAGAATAATTCCAACAGCGATCGCATTTTTTCCCTTCTGCATCTACTACCCCAATTCCCCAAGCATCTGACTCTAAGCTATATTTCAACCCTTCCAATCTTCCAGGTGTATCTAATACCTCTACTTGGGAAGTAATAAAGAGATAGCGCAGTTCATCCACACCATTACTGTTGGTAGCAAGTAATTTTACTGAAGAGCGTAGTTGCTCATCAGACACGTAAAGTAAAACTTTCCCTTCCAAGGAAGAGCCAATTTGTTTTTCTACCCTCGCTTGTTCCAATACCTTATTTACATCTGTGCGGATGTCCCGTAATTTTTCCCAAGATACAGCTAATTCTGGATTCTGCCATTTATCATCTATTTGCACCCAACCAGCTTCAAACACTGATTTATAGGGCGTTTCATAGGGAAGAAACTGCCAGATATCCTCCGCCATGTGACATAATACAGGTGCGATCGCTCGTGCTATATTTTCTAAAGCAATCTGTAATACTGTTTGACAACTGCGGCGACGGAAGGCATCGGGTGCGCTGATATATAGTCTATCTTTAGCAGCATCCAAATAGAAGTTGGATAAATCCACCACACAGAAATTCTGCACCGTTTGGAAGAAGCGGAAGAACTGGTAATTATCAAAGGCTTTTGTCACATCACTGAAGACTTCCGTCATCCGATGCAACATATACCGATCCAATTCCGGCAATTTTTCAAAGGGAACTGCATCCTTGGTGGGGTCAAAATCATGTAAATTACCCAACAAAAACCGGGCGGTATTGCGAATCTTTTGCCGCACATCCGCCATTTGCTTGAGGATATTCTTACCCAAGGGTACATCTGAGGTGTAATCTACCGAAGATACCCACAACCGCAGCACATCAGCACCATAGGGAGGTTCTTGCTTCTGATTTTTCCCACCGTTGATGACAACCCTAGGATCAACTATATTCCCCAAAGACTTACTCTGCTTCCGTCCTTGCTCATCCAAGGTAAAACCGTGGGTTAACACAGTCTTGTAAGGTGCAATTCCATTTACAGCCACACTGGTAAGCAGACTTGACTGGAACCAACCGCGATGTTGATCCGAACCTTCCAAGTATATATCCGCAGGGTAACGCAATTCTGGACGCTGTTTAACTACGGATGCCCAAGAAGAACCAGAATCAAACCATACATCCATAGTATCCGTACCTTTACGGTAAGACCTACCATTATTGCGGTAGCTTTCTGGTAACAATTCCTCTACCGATAATTCCCACCAAGCATCAGAACCTTTTTCCGCAATAATAGCTTGTACGTGGCTGATACTTTCCTCATTCAGCAACGGTTCCCCCGTTTCCTCATCGTAAAACACCGGAATTGGCACACCCCAACTGCGCTGACGGGAAATACACCAATCAGAACGTTCCGCCACCATTGGCGTAATCCGGTTTTCACCCTGAGCCGGAATCCATTGTACCGAAGAAATAGCCTTCAGAGCCTCTTCCCGGAAACCAGCCACAGAAGCAAACCACTGTTCCGTCGCCCTAAAAATAGTGGGTTTCTTCGTCCGCCAATCATAGGGATACTTGTGGACATAGGGTTCCTCCTTCAACAAAGAACCCTCCTCCGTCAAAGCATCAATTATTCCCTGATTACCATCCACCAGGACATTCAACCCTGCAAAACGTCCCGCCTCCTCCGTAAACTTACCAGCATCATCCACAGGAGACAGAATCGGCAACTTGTAACGCTGACCAACAATGTAGTCTTCTTGACCATGACCCGGAGCCGTATGTACCAACCCCGTACCAGACTCAGTAGTAATATAATCACCACCTACAACCACCGGACTCTCCCGATCAAACAGAGGATGCTTATAAGTTGAATGTTCTAAATCTTGCCCCTTAAACGTAGTTTTCACCGGTAACTCCAACCCCAAAGTCTCAGCCAGACTCTCCACCAAATCAGCAGCAACAATCAAGTATTTAAACCTCTGCGCCTCTGCGTCTCTGCGTGAGACTTCCACCACCGCATAATTCAACTCCGGATTCACCGCCACCGCCAAATTACCGGGAATAGTCCAGGGAGTAGTCGTCCACACAGCCACCGCCAAATCCGGCAAATACTCCGCCAACTGCGGTACACCATCCCCCAAACCAGTCACCGGGAAAGCAGCATAGATACTGCGGGAAGTATGTCCCTCTGGATATTCCAACTCCGCTTCCGCCAAAGCAGTCCTCGAACTGGGACTCCAGTGAACCGGCTTTAAACCCCGGTAGATATAGCCCTTTAACACCATCTGCCCGAAAACACCGATTTGCGCCGCTTCATATTCCGGCTTCAGGGTGAGATAAGGATTGTCCCAATCACCCCAAACACCATAGCGTTTAAAGCTTTCCCGCTGTTCCTCTACTGTTGTCAGAGCAAATTCCTTCGCCTTCTGTCGCAATCCCAAAGGGCTCAGATTTTGTCGTTCTGCGGACTTCATTTTTTGCAGAACCTTGAGTTCAATGGGTAAACCATGACAGTCCCAACCGGGGATATAACGAACCTTATGCCCTTTTAATAACTGGTAACGGTTAATAATATCTTTAAGGATTTTATTTAAAGCATGACCCAGATGGAGAGTACCATTGGCATATGGTGGCCCATCATGTAGTATAAATAATTCGCCCGGGTTTTCTTGAGAAAGGCGATCGTAAATTTTATTATCTTCCCAAAATTTCTGGATTTCGGGTTCCCGCTTGATAGCATTCGCCCGCATATCAAACTTAGTCTTGGGGAGATTTACCGTATCTTTATAGCTTCCAGGTTCTGTCACAGTACTAATTTTAGAAATAGAAGGATCTGAGTTTTACGATTATGGTTGATAATTGCCCAGGTGTTCAACCCTGTTAACTTATATCTTAGGGGTGAGGATTTTCCCACCTCCCAGAAAGAGTCAAATATTTTTATGGTAATGCGAAATCACCGGCGAGGGGAATTTTAACTTGCACCAGTGTAAGGTGGGCACTGCCCACCCTGCGGATGCTGATTAAAAAAACCGCAGAGGCGCAGAGAACGCAGAGGATAGAGAGGGAGAGGAGATAGGTAATCTTACACCACCGAAGGGAGTAGTCTCAATAAGAGCCAGAGGCTCTATGTTCTGGTTACCAGGCTGAGCCTGGTAACTAGGATTTGGAGGCTCCGCCTCCTGATTATTGCAACTGATGCAAGTTCAGAATGAATGTTTCTTTGCTCCAGAAAAACCCTTCGGATAAGTTGAAGGCTGGGTATGGGAATTAATTGGGGAGTGGGAACGGAGCTAAATCGGTTGGGAAATGGCAAATAATTATCAGCAAATCACGATCGCACATCTACCAAAAGTTAGAAAATAGAAAAAAATGTAGCAATCATGTTGAATAACTGTAAATATTGATCAAAAATACAACTTTTCGAGGTATAAATGAGTGACATTCCTCTCTGTACCATAGCAATTTCATCCACACTCCCCCCAGATGAAATAGAATCTTTACAAACGTCGTTGCAGATAACTAAAGTTAAGTTACAGAAGTCAACCGATCGCGTGTTGGGTGTAGACGATATAGTGGTGATAGCATCAGTGGTTTCAGGGGCAGCAGCAACCGCCCAATTAATTGATTATGGCATCAAAGTAGGTCAGGCGATCGCTAATTGGCGGCGAAGGTTGCGAGAGAAAGGTATAGAACCAGCAGGGAAGTTAACACATCCAAAACGTCCTCCCCTGGATTTAAGCACCGCTACTGATGAGGAAATACAAGCATGGTTGTCTCAAGAGTAGCTGGAAAAGTTCCCCTGAATCCAGGATTGGAACCAGTTCCTGAACCAGATAATTCTTTCAGTAACCAAATTCTCATCTTGTTTTCAGCACCCCTACTCAATGAAGATTTATTACCAATAGAGAATTTATCTATCCAGTCAGAGATTAATGCGATCGCTTCCGTGTTAGAGGATATATCCTATCCTATAGCAGTGGAAATAGTGGTTAAAGTCGCCACTTCCCAAACCCTACAAGATGTGCTGTCTCATCCTACCAAACCATTGATTATTCATTTTATCGGTCATGGGATGAGAGATGGGGATGGTACAGCTTTGGTGTTAGAAGATGAGGTGGGAATGACTCGTTCTTTTAGTGAAGAAGAGTTGGAAATTGCTTTATCAAATCTAAAGCAACCACCTTGTCAATTAGCATTGTTGAACGCTTGTCATTCAGAAAAGTTAGCTCAAGCTTTTGTAAAAGCAGAGGTATCCCATGTAATTGCAATTAATGCTGAAGATAAAATTTTAGATGTAGCAGCGAGATGTTTTTCTCGACGACTTTATCAGGCATTATTCAATCAAGATTCAGTGATTGATGGTTTTCTAGTAAGTCGTAATGCAGTAAAACTTGATGATAAATTAAAGAAGTTGTTTAACTCCCAAACTTTTCAGCAAGGAGTTAATTTTGATGAGGCTTTCAAATTTCGATTATTACCCCAAGATACCCACAATCAATCCCTAATTATAGAACCAGCCGATTCTCACCAAGTTATCTATCCCCAGTGGACAAATACTAATATTCCCCCAGATAATCCCAACTTTGTCGGACGTAGAAAAGAAATACATCAAGTAATTAAAATACTGGTAGAATCAGATAAACATTGTATAGCTCTTCATGGCATGGGAGGAATAGGTAAAACAGCCTTAGCCTATGCCATTGGTCAGTGGTTACATGAACGCGATCGCTACAAGGATGGAGTTTGGTTTATTAGTTTGCGGGATACTGACTCTGTAGGAACTTTGATTACCAAAGTTAAACAGATTCTGGAATTCAATAGTTTTGCTTTAGAAAGAGAATTAAGAAATAGTCGAGTGTTTTTGATACTCGATGATTTGGATAAATTGATTGAGAAAGAAGCCGATGAATTAATTGACTTTTTGAACTCCCTGTTAGAACAATGTCCCCATCTTAGATTGTTGTTAACTTCCCGTGATTCTCTAGCCAGGAATATTCTTTATTGTCATCAACAAGAAGTGATGAGCATGGGAGCATCGGAAACCAGAGAAATATTTAGAAAGTATGCTCCATCAGAATCCCAATGGGGAGATGATGATGACTTGGCAGAAGATTTTGAACGGTTGGTGCAGTTTCTCGATGGTTATCCCTTACCCATTAAATTAGCAGCATCCTATATGGTAGAAAATCAATTTACCATCAAAGAGCTGTGTGAAGAATTGGACATTGAACCATTAGAAATACTTGGTTCTTACTCTCCTGAAGAAAGAAAAGAAAGGAGTCTGCGGATAACTTTAGAACGTTCCTTTGAAATGTTATCAGTAGAAGGGCAAGATATATTTCCTTTGCTGGCTTTCTTTCCCAGTGGTTTGAGTCGGGATTTAGCTAGGGCAATTTGGGGTAGAAGTGGGAATAAAGCTTTATTGGAATTGTTTAAGTTTTCTATGGCGGAAAAATCCCCTACTGCATCGGATTGGCGAGTAACTTTACCCGAACCTGCTCGTACCTATGCTGAGAGTAAATTACAGAAGGGAAGAGGAATTGACTATCTTGCTCCTCAAGTTTTGTATTTCTATTATGGTAATTTCTGTGACAAAATTATCAAGCTTTTTGACAATGGGGATAATAATAAGGGACGGCAATTACTTCTGCAAGAAAACTCAAATTTAACCTTGTTTCTGCAATGGGGTTATGAGCAGGAAATGAGTTCAGATGGAATTTGTCGCAGTGCGAGGATAACAGCTTCATTAAGTCCTTATTGGCGTTGGATTGAAGCGAATCAAGACCCTTTGGAGAGATTGGATTTGGCTTTAGCAGCAACCCAAAGAAATCAAGATAAAGAGGGAGAAGATTTAGTTAGAAATGCGATGATTGCTCTTTCTTCTAGAGGAGAATTTAAAGATGTTCAATCTTTGGATAAGCTAGAGTCCTTTGAGTTTGAAACTGTCACCGTTAACCGTCGTGGCGAAATCATCGAACGAGAAACCAAACAAGCTCAATATTTCACCGAAGATTTGGGTGAGGATATCGCCTTAGAAATGGTCTTTATCCCCGGTGGTACATTTATGATGGGTTCGCCAAAAGGGGAGGGATATGACTCAGAAAAACCCCAGCATGAAGTGACGATTCAGCCCTTCTTCATGGGGAAGTACCCAGTAACACAGGCACAGTGGAAAGCCGTAGCCAAACTACCCAAAGTTAAGCGCGACTTAGAACCAGATCCATCGTACCTCAAAGGTGATAACCTACCAGTAGAGCAAGTATCTTGGTATGATGCCGTTGAATTTTGTGCCAGATTATCAAATCATACAGGACAAGAATATCGCCTCCCCAGTGAAGCAAAATGGGAATATGCTTGTCGTGCTGGTACTACTACACCGTTTCATTTCGGCGAAACAATTACTGGCAAGTTAGCAAACTATGATGCCGGGTATACCTTTGCTAACGAACCCAAAGGAAAATATCTACAAAAAACCAATTCAGTAGGAGATTTTCCACCCAACGCTTTTGGTTTATACGATATGCATGGCAATGTGTGGGAATGGTGTCTTGATGATTGGCATTCTAACTATGAAAATGCGCCCACAGATGGCAGTGCTTGGTTTGATGACGATGATAATCTTGATCAAAAAACTGGCAGGGCTGTTCTGCGGGGCGGTTCCTGGTTCAACTATCCTAAAGACTGCCGCTCTGCGTCCCGCTTCTTCAACGGTTGGGCTCGGCGCGACAGCATCAACAGTAACGGTTTTCGCGTTGCCTGCGGGGTTGGGAGGACTTGAAAGTAGCCCTTTATACTTTATTTATTACACAATAGGGAGTGAACGAGTAGGGGCACGGCATCTACAATCTGTTGGGTAATAGAATAACCTTACCCACGCCGTGCCCTCACCCGCCATTTTACCAAGGACAGTCCCCAGGCGAACCTTACCCACGCCGTGCCCTTATCCGCCATGTTACCAAGGAAAGTCCCCAGGCGAACCTTACCCACGCCGTGTCCTTATCCGCCATGATACCAAGGAGAGTTACCAGGCGATCGCAATTCACAACCAAAAACTTCAAATTAGGGCAGCTCTGGTTACAAGGTTCTACTGTGTAATGAATTTTCAGGAGGCTCTCTCTGCCTCCTGTTAAGTCTGGAGGCTACCCCAATGAGGCATCTCACAAAGGGCACGCCGTGGGTAAGATTACTCTATAACCCGAGAGATTGTAGATGCCGTGCCCCTACGGGATAATTTGTTTTGACCTTACCCACGCCGTGCCCTCACCTGCCATGGTACCAAGGAAAGTCCCCAGGCGATCGCAATTCAAAACCAGAAACTTCAAATTAGGACACCCACAATCTATTGGATTATAGAATAACCTTACCTACGCCGTGCCCTCATCTG